>JGI24712J26585_10002203_pt1 | contig 16128 bp, 16 predicted proteins | sample BioPla3DNA2_FD_26585 | JGI IMG/M metagenome (IMG submission 26585) | reverse complement strand
CCCAGCCACAGCAGCGGGGACAGCAGGCTTGTACCGGCACTTTCCAGGGCGGCGATCGCTTCCGGAGCCGATGGTCTCTTAATTGAAGTTCATCCGCACCCGGAAGAGGCTTTCTGCGATGGGAATCAATCATTAAACCCCAGGGAATTTCAATTATTAATGAATGACCTGGCAGATTTCACCAGGGCATGTGAACGTACGCTTAATACAGATAATCTTTCGGCAAAGAATTTTGTTAAGGCAATCTGACCGGTTGATTGATCCGGCGCCGGTTATACTTGCCGGGCATATATACTAGCCGGCAGTGTAATCTAAATAAATATCACAAAAAGGTTACTACAGGAGATGATGCTAACATGGGCAAAATACTTGGTTACCTGGGCCCCCCGGGAACGTTTACAGAAGAAGTATCCATAAAATATGCCGGGGATAAGGATTTATTGCTTAAATCCTTCCCTGCTCTGGATCAGGTGTTCAGCGCTGTTATGCGCAAAGAAATAGAGTACGGGGTAGTACCTGTAGAAAACTCGCTGGAGGGATCGGTCAGCCTTACCCATGATCTTCTTTCCAATTCCCGGGTGAAAATACAAGGCGAGCTGCTTTTCCGGGTAAGGCAATTTCTCCTGGCACGCCCGGGTCAAAAACCCTCCCATATCCGGGAAATCTGTTCCCATCCTCAAGCCCTGGCCCAGTGCCGCTTATACCTGGATAAATTTTATCCCGGAAGGCCGCGGATCAACAGCTCAAGCACAGCCGAGGCTGCCGCTGTGGCGTCGCAGAATGACGGAAAAGCTGCGATAGCTTCTTTACGTGCAGCAGAACTGTACGGCCTTGAAATACTCCAGGGCAACATCCAGGATGAATCATCCAACATCACCCGTTTTCTTCTACTTGCCCTGGACGACGCGCCTCCTACAGGAAAAGATAAAACGTCTTTATTGGTCGGGCTGGACGACAAGCCGGGAACCCTTTACTCAATACTGGGCATTTTTGCCCGTTACAGTCTTAACCTGACCAAGATTGAATCCCGCCCCATCAAGGGTGAGTTAGGAAAATATATCTTTTTCCTGGATTTTGCAGGGCACCGGAAAGATGATACAGTAGCCCGGGCTTTACTGGAAGCAGAAAAACAGGCGGTATTTTTAAAAGTACTGGGAAGTTACCCGCGTGCGGAAAAAGATGACTGTTGAGGAAAAAAGTGAGAACAAAGAAGCACTCCTTTTTTAAGAAATGCTTCTTCTCCTTTTGCAAATATTTGCCTACAGTTGCTTCATTATTTAGCCAGGCTTTATAAAATGATCACTATTAAACCTCCGCTGCCCTCATTGATTACTTTTTCAAGGGTTTGCTGGAGTTTTTGCTGGGCATTTAGCGGCATATTGCTCAGTTTAGCGGAAATACCGTCTTTAACCAGTTCATAAAGTGATTTTCCAAAGATATTGGATTCCCAAAGTTTTTCGGGGTTTTCGGCGAACTCTTCCATCAGGTAATTAACCAGTTCTTCGCTTTGCTTTTCAGTGCCCACAATTGGCGTAAATTCTGACTTAATATCCACGCGGACCATGTGTAATGAGGGAGCGCTTGCCTGAAGCCGGACCCCAAAACGGCTCCCCTGCCGGATAATTTCCGGTTCTTCAAGGGTAATCTCCTCCAGGAAGGGCGGTACGATACCATAACCTTTTTCTTTTACTTCTTCAAGTGCTTGTGCCAGTTTGGAATATTCTTTACTGGCATACGAATATTCCTTTAATACTTTTAGAAGATCTGCTTCATCTTCGATTTCAACTCCGCAAATGTCCGATAATATTTTGTCATACAGGCTTTGCGGGGCGGTAATTTCAATAAATGCGCAGCCGGTACCCAGCTCTATATTCCTGATTATTACATCTTCCACTAGTTCGTTATTCTTCATCTCCGCTATAGAATTTTCGATATCCTGCAGGCGCTCTGCGCTGAGGATATGTTCGCGTATAGCTTTTGTATATTCTGCTACAGCCCAGTGGGACGGCTCCAGCACCTCTACCCATGAGGGTAAATTTATGCTGATCTCCTGAACAGGGAATTCGTAGAGAACTTCTTTAAATAGCAAGTTGATATCGCTTTCCTTCAACTCCAGGCAATTTAAGGAGACTACCGGCACCTCATATTTCTGTGCCAGCTCGTCTTTAAGCCGCAGTGCAGTCTGCGATAAGGGATTTACTGAATTAAGGATGACAACAAAGGGTTTCCCGATATCCTTCAGCTCCTCAATTACCCTTTTTTCCGCATCTACATAGCTTTCGCGGGGAATATCCGTAATTGTGCCATCTGTAGTCACGACAATCCCGATAGTGGAGTGCTCCTGGATTACCTTGCGCGTTCCCGTCTCCGCAGCTGCTTCAAAAGGAATAGGATCATCAAACCAGGGAGTGGACACCATCCTTTGATTCCCCTGGTCATCATAACCCAATGCCCCTTCAACCGTATATCCCACACAATCTACCAGTCTAACGCGCATTGAGATATTATCTGCCACATTTATTTCTATAGCATCATCGGGAATAAATTTCGGCTCTGTAGTCATAATTGTCCTTCCGGCACTACCCTGTGGCAACTCATCCTTTGTCCTTTCCAGCACATGGGGGTTATCAATATTGGGGAGAACGAGTATTTCCATAAATTTTTTAATAAAGGTTGATTTACCCGTCCTTACAGGACCTGCAACTCCTAAATAAATATCCCCTCCCGTCCGCTCAACAATATCCTGAAAAAGGTCGAACTTCACAATTTCTCCCCTCCTTTTGGTTTTCAGGCATGTTATAACTAAAAATGTTTTAACGTTATATTTATATGAAGATAAAAGGACAATATTACCTAAAATAAAGAAAAAAGCTATCTTGTAAAAAGACAGCCTTAAAAAGAAATAAAATGCCACAAGCGTTTTACTTATGTTAAAGGTGAAGCTATGATGACGTGAATGATGATGCTGGGTTATATTTCTGTCCCTGACCGGTTTCTGACCGTGATACCCGGTTGTTAATACCTAATCAAAGGCCATTTCCTCAATTTCCCGTGTTTTATCCCTTTTCATCAAGCTTTCCACTGCATCTTGGGGCTTAACGCCCAGAAATAAAACCCGGTATACTTCATCAGTAATCGGCATCTCGATCCCGAGCCTTTGCGCCAGCAGGTATGCTGCTTTTGTTGTTTTGATGCCTTCTGCAATCATTTTCATAGAAGATATTATCTCTTCGATAGATTTTCCCTTACCGAGCATCATCCCAACATAACGGTTCCTGCTATGGGGGCTTGTACACGTTACAATGAGGTCTCCTATTCCTGTTAGCCCGCTGAAAGTTCCACGTTTTGCCCCCATGGCCATCCCAAGGCGGGTTATCTCCGCTATTCCCCGTGTTATGAGCGCTGCCTTGGTGTTATCACCAAAGTTCATACCTTCACAGGCGCCGGCTCCTATAGCGATTACATTTTTTAAAGCGCCGCCCAGTTCAACCCCTATAATATCCGTATTGGTATAAACCCTGAAAAAGGAAGACATAAAGATATCCTGGACAGTTTTAGCTATATTCTCATCTTCAGCAGCTACTACTGTCGCAGTAGGAATAAACCGGCATACTTCTTCAGCATGATTGGGACCTGATAAAACTGCAACTTTACAGGATAAATCGTCTGGAAGCCCTTCGGCTATCACCTGTGAAAGGCGCTTTAGTGAACCTTCCGCCAGCCCCTTGGCAGCGTTGACTATGATTGTACCCTCCCCGATAAAGCCTCTTATCTTATTTATCAGCTCCTCAACCGCATGTGAAGGAACGGCGATAACCAGCAGATTTTTTTCCCGAACTGCCTCTTCAAGATTATTGGTAAGCTTTATATTCTCAGGTAAATAAACACCGGGTAAATAATCGCTGTTTTCCCGTGTTTTGGACAATTTTTCCAGTAAATTTTTTCTTCGTATCCAAAGAGTTACTTGAAAACCTTTTGAACCCAGCAGTATTGCCAGTGCTGTTCCCCAGCTTCCTGCTCCGATTAGTCCTATATTCATATCCGATACTACCTTCCTTTTAAGGGATTTTTACTTTATCCCCCAGTTTTGATTCCTTGCCCTGCAGCAGCCTTTTTATATTCGGATAATGTCTCCATAAAAGAATGAAACAGACAGACAACCCAAAAATAAAGTAATTCAGGGGATACCTTAAAAAATACATGGTAAGAGGGATTAATAAAGCTGCGACTATAGTGCCAAGCGATACGTAACGGCTGATTAGAATAATAGCGATAAAAAGACCAAATACTACCAGTGTTGGAACAGGCGCCAGACCCAGGAATACTCCCAGCGTTGTTGCTGCTCCCCTGCCTCCTTTGAAAGCAAGAAATATAGGCCAGTTGTGACCAATTATTACTGCCAGGCCGCAGAGCAGTATAACCCAAGTTTCGGTTGCCAGATAAGACGATATGAGAATTGCCAGTAAACCTTTAAACGCATCAAGGATTAAGACGATGATTGCATATTTAAATCCCATTAATCTGGAGATATTTGTTGCCCCGGCGTTCCCGCTGCCAATTTTTCTGATATCCACTCCTTTTAGCGTTTTAGCAAATAAGTAGCCGAAAGAAACAGAGCCTAATAAATAAGAAAGAATGATCAGCAGTACGGACATTCCTATTTTCCTCCTTTCCTTTTACGAGATTTTACCAGCAATCTTAAAGGTGTACCTTTAAAATTAAAGGCTTCTCTTAAACGGTTTTCCAGATATCTCAAATAAGAAAAGTGTATCAGGGAAGAATTATTCACAAAGAGAACAAAGGTTGGAGGCCTGGTCGCAGATTGTGTCCAGTAATATATGCGACCTTTCTTTCCGCCGGAGGTTGGTAACGGATTCACTCCCTGTGCTTCCGCCAGGAGGTTGTTCAATACAGAGGTGGAGATGCGCATTTTGTAATTTTCATGCACTTCCTCGAAGAGGTTGAACATTCTTTTTAAACGGCGGGGTTCATACACAGAGGTAAAGATAATTGGGGCAAAGGATACAAATTTTAATTGTTCTTTAACATCATCAATCAGCTCATTAACGAGGCCCTCTCTGCGCTGTTCTTTTACCAGGTCCCATTTATTTAAAGCAATAATCAGGGCTTTGTTGCTCTCCAGGACATAACCGGCAATTTTTTTATCCTGCTCGGTTACCCCTTCGGTGGCCTCCAGCAGCAGTAAAACCAGATCAGCGTTTTCTATTGCTTTCAGGGCGCGCAAAACACTGTAGTACTCAACATTTTCAAATACTTTGCTTTTTTTACGAATACCGGCAGTGTCTACAAATATGTATTTTTTTCCGTCCCATTCCACCAGGGTATCAATTGCGTCCCTGGTCGTCCCCGGTTCATCGGACACGATAACCCTCTCTTCGCCGACCAGGGCATTAATAAAGGATGATTTGCCGACATTAGGGCGTCCAACCACGGCTACCCGTATAGCATCATCTATTTCCAAACTGCCGCACTCCGCCCTGCATGCGGGAAAAAAGGAGATAATTTTATCCAGTAGATCGCCGATATTCAATCCATGAGCTGCGGAAACAGGCAGGGGATCGTCCAGGCCAAGCTGATAAAAATCTGCTGTGTTCTCTAAGGCGGATTCGATCTTGTTTACCACCAGCAGCACAGGTTTCCGCTGCCTGCGAAGCATATCCGCAATTTCCTCATCGAGGGGGGTTAGGCCCTGTCTTCCATCCACAAGAAATACGATCACTGTAGCCTCTTCCAGGGCAAGTAGAACTTGCTTATGAACCAGCGTTTCTATTTCTTCGTTATCAGAAAGAGTGAGGCCTCCCGTATCGACTACCAAAAATTCCCTATCCAACCAGTTTGCCTTTCCATACAGTCGGTCCCTGGTAACACCGGCTTTTTTTTCTTCAATAGCCCTTCTTCCACCGGTAATGCGGTTAAAAAGGGTAGATTTTCCAACATTTGGACGGCCCACGATAGCAACAAGCGGAACCACAGCCAATATAAACCTCTCCTTAATAATTGCTTGGATAACCTTAATGAAAAAGGATAATGCACGAAAGCAAACATGCAAAAAATTATCGCTTCAGGTTGCATGTAATGTACTTAAGCGTTTTTATGCTCTTTGGGGGTGGCCAATCAAATAGCTCCTGATCTCCGACAGGTGGTTTACGGGTACTATCTGAACTTCTAATTTGCTTGCGAGTTCCCTTAAGGAAATGTCATCCAGGAAGAGATCTGTTCCTTCCCTAAGCATAACAGCGGGAATAAAGACAACCTGGCCCAGCTCCTTTTGGGCAAGGCCTGAAAGCAGGTCGCTCCCCGTTAACAATCCCGTGACCGTAACATTTCCTCCCCAGAATTCGTTGGTGAGGACATGCAGGTTTGCCTTGATACCCCTTATTTTTTCTAACTCGGCCAGAAATAATTTTAAAAACGGGCTGCCGGATTGAGCTGTAACAAGAGAGATTTGTATTTCCCCGGGCAGGGATGGCGCAGGAGTTTTTCTCCACTGCTCGAGTTCATTTAAAAACAGCCTCCCCAGCCCCACCCCGTTTTCTACCTGCTCGTAATTCCCGTAATGTTCATCGGAAGGTATGGGGAAACCGGAAAGAAGGTAAAATTCATCAGCAAGGTATACGAACGGGGTCCCCAGGTTCTTCTTAAATTCTGCCTGCAGCCCTGAATAATACTTTACTATATCGGCTGCATCCGCTGGTGTAATACCTTTAAGCGCGGGGAGACCTTGCCTGTATCTGGTTAAACCGACCGGGACAAGGGCTACTGTCCTTAGAGCAGGATGCAGTTTTGAAAGATCCCTGACAGTCTTCTGCAGGTGTACACCATCGTTGAGACCGGGGCATACTACTATCTGCCCGTGCATCACTATCCCCGCAGAAGCCAAACGGGACAGTTGTTCCAGAATCCGCCCGGCAAAACGGTTCCCCATCATCTTACGTCGGATAGCGGGATCGGTAGAATGTATGGAAATATATAATGGGGATAGGCCTCTGCGGATAATCCTCTTTAAATCCAGGTCTCCCGTATTCGTCAAAGTAATATAATTGCCGTGAAAAAAAGAAAGGCGGTAATCATCATCTTTTTCGAATAATGAAGGCCTTAATACGGGAGGCTGCTGGTCAATAAAGCAAAACACGCAGTGGTTCCGGCAGTACCTGACCGGCCCGATGGTAGGCGAAATAAATTCCAGGCCCAGGTCTTCGTCGTATTCTTTTATAACGCGGTATTCCCGGTGGATACCTACTTTTTTACGTATGGTTAATGTTAACTCCCGTTCTGCGCAAAGATAATAATAATCAAGCAGATCATAAAAAGGCAGGCCGTTAATCTTAAGAAGACTATCACCTGTCTCAATGCCCGTCCTGTCGGCCGGTGTTCCTTTTTTTATACCGTTAATTATGAATCCCCTGTCTTTAAGCATTGCCGCAGTTCACCAAGTGAAATCTTGATAAAATCTTAACTCATTATCCTATTAACATTCCTTTCTGTCAAGGCACTTACTTTCTTGTTTTTTACCCGGTTCACGACCTTTACAATTTTATTAAAGGCTATTCTGCAGCCGGGAATTAAAAAAAGCCTGCCCACAGTTTCCAGGTGCAGGCTCCTGGAAATAAAGCCTCCCACCCTCATCAAGATATTGAGACAGGGAACTGTGTCCACTATCATTATTTCGTCCGGATTAATCCCCTTAATTTTGCAGAAATTTATTAGCGCCCGTTCTACAATATAACCGGCGTTTTTACAGCCCATAATAAATATTTCATGGCCTTTTTCATCTTGACCCATATAAAATATCTTTCCAAAGTCTGCACTGCTCTGCCGGTCAAAATAAGGAAGCGCCAGGAGTTCTTTACCTGCCGGTTTCCTGTCCCCGGGTAAAAGTTCAAGATGAAGGGAAGCCGCCATTACAGAAGAATGTGTGCCCCCGTAGCAGTGGTAAATAATAATCATAAGTCCCCCTAGTGTTTGACGATTACATAAGTTCCATTTTCAAGGTCATGGACAATGCCCTCCATGACTCGCGAGAGGTAGGTAGCCACCTTGTCCTGTTCTTCTTTAGTTGAAGCATAAAAAATGGGCGCGCCACACCCGCCTACTTTCCCCGCATCCAGAGTAACAATCGCAACTATATATTTTTCAAGCTCCAAACTTGATAGTCCCCCTTTTAATCTGCAGCTTTCCTGCCCAGGTAGCTTTTTAGAGGCGTGCTTACGGCGCTTTCCAGTACAGGGACTCTTTTTACCGCTTCCAAAAGATACTCGATGTCTTTTTCTAACGGAACGAAAATCAGCGCCAGCCTTCCGGTATCAAGATCCCTCCGCACTATTGGAGTGAATTCCGGAGTATCTACATCTTTGTAAATTCCCATTAAAGCGGCGGCATCGTGGGCGATTGCAATACGTTGGCCATTATTTGCCAGTGTTGCCCGGCCATCATCGTTATACGGCTCAATGACTACGCCCAGCGCTCTTTCCAGGTATTCCTTCCTCACTTTCTCCATCCCCAGGTTCATTAAGTGTATATCTTCTACAAAAAGGTTGGGCCCTTCAAAAGATACCCTTCCTTCTCTCACACGGGCAATGTCGCCTAATACTTTTCCTCCCATCAGTTTTTGTGAAACCAAATAAGCAAAAAAACCGGCCACCAGACCATAAAAAATATTACCCCAGTAAGTTGCACCGCCTACTAATAACGCTGCAAACATCACGAGATAATTTCTCGCTTCAAAAACCCTGGCTATGCCTTCTATATAGTCAGGTCCCCTGGGGACCAGATTTGTTTTATCCAACTCCTCCAGCATAATTCTTTCCATTGCCCGCACTTCTCTGAACTGGGTTGCCGCCAAAGCCAGAAAAGTAACCGCAGTGTATTCCTCTTCCATTAAGGCAGGTATCGCTATAGCCCCGATCACAGCCGCAATAAAAGCCATGGAAAGGTGGGTGATTACTCCATGTGGATAACTCGGATACTGGCGGTAATCTCTTTTGAGCAGGAAGTAACGAATTAGAACCCCAAGAATTACCCCGTTTAATACTGCCTGCAGATAAGAAGAATTTATCATCGCTGTGTGCACTCCCCGGAACTATTCGCTGCCCTCACCTTCCCTGTTTCCTTTTCTGCCAAATTCCGCGAACTCCTTTTTAAAGAAATGTGCCAGTTTGGCACGCAATTCTTCTGTACTACCGGTGCCAATAAGCATATATACGCCCAGGGCAACTGCGGCAATTAAAATTATCCAGAGAATGCTTCGCAAAGCAACCATACCCAGGCCTTCTCTTGCCTCTGCACTTTCTGCTCCAAAATAGGCCCCTACCGCATCAGCAAAAAGAGCAACTGAATTTTCCGCCCCTTCTTTTGTATTTTCATGCGCCCCTACCTCCAGCAATATTGCCATGGGCAGCATATCCTGGTTGTAGTTTCCTCTGGCCATAAAAATTCCTTTAATCAGGTTAGGATACTCTTCATCGGTAATTTTTTTAAGACTCTCGGCAAAATCCCTGTTGGCTTCGAGATTCTGGTTTTGGCGCCCGACAACAAGCTGTATCTGAACCTCTTCTTCATTGTTGACAACTTCAATATACTCCTCCGGAGGGACAGCATCGCGGTGAACATCGAATAAAGCTGCGGCCCCGGATCTGAGGAGTTCCTCGGCAGTTCTCCTGGATCTTTGATAGGCCATGGCATCGTGCGGTACATGTGTCTCAGTTGAGTGTATGACCTTAAAACCCTTTTGCTCCAGTGCATGCGCAAAGTTGTTCCCGACATCGATAATTCCGCCGCCCTGCGGAATGCTTTCACTTCCATCCGAAGGGACATATGACTCCGCACCATGGGAATGATATATTCCCAGCACCGTCTCACCGGTTTGCTCTTTTTGTCCCTCCAAAAAATATGTATCGGTATTGCCTATATTGCCTAAAAAAACTTCCCGGTTAAAATCGGAGAGTGTAATCTTTCCAAGATTGCGTGCCCAGGCGGTATTCCCTTCTACACGCTCAACACGGTACAGAATATTGTCCTGGTTAATATATTCATCGTCTGTATGTATCAGCCTTGCAGTTTTCATGATTATTTCCTCTGTTTCCAGATCTCTCATAGAATAAAATCCCTCTTTTGAAGAACGTTCATCGAGAATATCAGGAAACCCTGCAGCTTCCGTGCATGGCACAAAGATAACCATTACCATCAAAAACGCTGCCAGTAGGCAGATCTCCCGGTACAATTGTTTTCTAACCAGTATCATTATCAACACCTGCCTAAAAAAATTTCAATATTTTATTCCAATAATATTGATGAAAAACTACAAAATCTGTAATTGGAGTTGTTTTTTTTCACCGGAGTTTGTAATGCGCCGGCAATTTTAACGGTTCATCCTTCAGACGGTTCATCCTTCAGTATGGTTATCCTCTTCAGCCGGTTGATTTTCTTCATCAGCTTTTTGTTTAAATTCTTGATTAGAATTTTCGGCCGCATCGCCGGTATGAATATCGTTTCCTTTTTTTTCTTCCCCTCCTGTTTCGAGGTTTACCCTTTCAACTGTCTCGCCGACTAATTCTGCCAGCCCAAGGGCAATGAAACCGGAAATCACCACAGCATCAAAGACACCGGCGCCTCCGATGGTAATGTTGGAGGCGGCTCCGGCAAACATATTTTCTATCAACGCCGCCAGATCATTAATTACTATGGCCATTGAACCGGCGATAAACGATCCCCTTCTTGTTCTTCCCGAAGCGTAAGCTACCAAACCGGATATTAATGCAATAATATACAATGGATCTAAAAAGAAATTATAAGTGGGTTCCAGCGGCATAATCTTCATTGCTGCATATACTACAGCTGAAGTAATTATTACAGCAGCTATGGATCTGCTTACCTCAGACCTGTCACATTTACTCCAGAGGTAGACCGCAAGGATAATCGGTATTACACCGCCCCCCAGGTTAATGCTGGCATTTCCGCCCAAAGGTATATCCGGTAAATAGGTTCCAACAATCATGGCCACCAGAAAGAGCAGGGCTGTGCGGTCATTTAAACGCAACCTGTCAAGCGCTCTCTGTGCAAATCCAAAGTATACAATAACGGCAATTACAAGCAAAAACACAACACCAAAATTCACTATCCGTCGCCCCTTTTTTTCTGATAAAACGTTATATCCTTCAAATAGATTTACCCTGAATTGTATTAATTTATGCGCTGCGGTTATCCTCGCCAAAAAAAAACCGGCCTTTTGGGGCCGATTTACTGAATCTAAAATAAAAATAAATTCGATTTCGGGCTGGCATTATTTTTCAGCCTCATCCGCATTGCCGGACTGGCCGTTAAAAAGATCTCCAAAAACATCCCCGAGAGTAACATTTTGATTTTCACTTTCTCCCTGCATGGAATGTGCAGAGTAATCCCTGGGAGCAGGCCGTGCTTTCTTTATACTTAAGCTGATTCTTTTATTTTCTATATTGATATCCAGGATTTTTGCTTCAATTTCTTCTCCTTCCTGGATAATTTCCGAAGGGTGCTTGACATGAAAATCAGCCATTTGTGAGATATGCACTAAGCCCTCAACTCCGGGAATAAGCTCTATAAAAGCACCAAAATTTACAATCCTGGTTACCTTACCCTTGATGATATCCCCGGCGCTGAACTGCTGACCGGCTGTAACCCAGGGATCCGGCTGAGCCTGCCGGATACTGAGGCTGATCCTTTCTCTCTCCGGGATTACCTCCAACACCTTAACATCTACCTGCTCTCCGACCTTTAAGACATCCTGGGGATGGCCTACCCGTTGCCAGGAAACTTCAGAGATATGGACTAAACCGTCAATGCCTCCTACATCAACAAAAGCCCCGAAGTCGGTCAATCTCTTAACGGTTCCGTTGATGATTTCTCCTACTTTTAAATTTTCTATTGTTTCTTTCTTCTGTTTTGCTATTTCTTTTTCCAGCATCTGTTTTCTGGATACGATTACCTTGTCCCTATCCCGGTTTAATTCTATGACGTTAAAAGAAAATTCCTGCCCTAAGAACTGCTGAAAATCGGGAATATAGCGTACATCTACCAGAGAACCGGGCATAAAGCCCTCTATTCCGCAGCCTAAATCAATTATTATGCCGGCAGGAACTACCTCTTTTACAATACCTTTCATAGTTAATCCTGATTCCACCGCTTCTTCAAGCTCTTTCCAGCGCCTTTCTCTGTCTAAGCGCTTTTTAGAAACGATTATTTTTTCATCCTGTTGTTCTATTTTTAATACCAACAGGTCGATCTCTTCCCCCTCGGAGTATTTTTCTTTCAGTGTGGTTTCGCCCTCTAAAAAAACTTCGTTTCGGGGAAGAACTGCCTCAGATTTGTAACCGATATCGAACAGAACCTGATCATCCTCCACCAGCACAACCTTACCTGTGATAATATCACCCGGCCGGTACACTCTAGCCTCTTCAGCGGAAAAAGTTTCTTCTGTTCCGGTTTCTAAGTTGCCATCTTCCAACATAACCATGACCTCCTTTGTCGTCCAGGATGGGGTTGAAGCCCCTGCGGTTACCCCAACTTTTTTGATCCCCACCAGCCACTCCCTCGAAACGTCCCGGGCTCCGGCAACCTGGTGAGTTTTTGTTATTTCACGGCAGACCTCTGTCAGCTTGCAGGTATTGGAACTCTTAACGTCACCTACTACAAGCATCAGGTCTACTCTTGAAGCCAGTTTAGCAGCAGCTTCCTGCCTTTGCGCAGTTGCTTTACAGATTGTATTGATAACCTTAAGATCCGGGCATATTTTTTTCAACTTTCCAGCTGCCTTTAGAAACCCGGCTTCCTGCTGGGTTGTTTGTGAAATAAATAAAGCCCTGGAAGAAAGGTTTAAATTATTTATATCCGGTCCGGTTTCGTCCGGCTCAATCACCCTAGCTTTTNCCCGGGACCACCCGAGCAAAGCTTGTACTTCGGGATGTTGACGGTTGCCATAGATTAAAATATCAAAACCTTTTTGCTCATAATTGCGGGCAAGCATTTGTACCCGCTTAACAAACGGGCAGGTGGCATCAATTACTTCAAGATCGCCCCGCTGAAAAAGGCGTTCAAGGATATCCGGCGCAACACCATGCGTGCGAATTATTACGGTGCAGCTCTCAAACTCATCCGGGCTGTCGGCGCGCTCTACACCCTTTTCGCGCAAGAAGCGGGTTACGATATCATTGTGTACCAAAGGGCCCAGTGTGACAACTTTTTTCCCGCTGCCGGCTTCCTGAAGGGCAATTTTAAATGCGTTTTCGACACCTTTACAAAAACCCGCATGTTCTGCCAGAAGGACCTCCAATCATCAGACCTCCCCCATATTAGCAGCAAGCAGATTTATTTCTTCCATGATTCTAAAGCTAACTTTTTCTAATACTTCACTTTTTAGTTTGCCCTCTTCTTTAAAATATATCAAAGAACCTATACCGACCTTCACGGGCTTAAAAAATCGCGACGGCCATTTGATAAATACAGGGATGACCGGCTTATGGCTTTTCAAGGCAATGAGTGCTGCTCCATGATGAGGGCTTCCCAGTTCCTTTGTCTTAATCCTCGTTCCCTCGGGGAAAAGAGCAAGAATATCGCCTTCCTCCAGAACTTGAAGCGCACGCCGGATTGCTGCTCTATCTGCAGTGTTTCTTTTTACCGGAAATGCATAGAGTTTTGTAATTATATACCCAAGAATAAAGATCTTGAAAAGCTCTTCTTTAGCCATAAAACACAGTCTGTTCCTGGAAAACACACACCCCACAAGAGGCGGGTCAAACCAGCTGGTATGATTGGAGCAGATTATATACGGACCGCTGGAAGGAATATTATCCGCTCCATACACTTTAACTTTGTAAAAAATATTAAAATAAACGGTGAATAACCATCTCAATATTTTATAAAGCATGGCAGCCTCATCAGCATATTACGATTCTCTACATGTTTTTTGCCCGTCAAGAATATAATTTAATACAATTTCAATGACCTCTTCCAGGGAATATGAAGTCGTATCAATTATATAAGCTTCGGGAGCAGCCCTTAGAGGTGATTCTTCTCTTTCCTGATCGATGCGATCCCTCATAGCGATTTCCTCTAATACTTCGTCAAATAAAACGCCGCTCTCCTTTAAATTTCTTTCCAGCCAGCGTCTGTTGGCACGTTCTTTTATACCGGCAGAAAGAAAAATTTTATAATCCGCCCCTGGAAGGACTTTTGTTCCGATATCCCTGCCTTCCATGACAATACCCCCGCTTTTTTCAGCGACTTTCTTTTGAAGAAGTACAAGTTCCTTTCTTACCTCCGGGGTTTTGGCAACCAGGGATACGTGTTTATTTACTTCGGAGCTCCTTATTTTTTCGGTTACATCTTCCCCGTCCAGGATTATTGATGTCCCCTTATCTTCATGATATTCAATTTCCATATTGCATTTCCGCACAAGTTCGCCAAGCTTTTTACCGTCATTTACATCGATTTTTTCTTTCAACGCCTTATAGGTAATAGCACGGTACATCGCTCCCGTATCAAGGCATTTCAGGTTCATTCGACGGGCAACTTCTCTTGCTACGCTGGTTTTTCCGGCGCCGGCAGGACCATCAATTGCAATTTGCATTTTTCCACCTCTATTAAAAACAGAACTAATTTTCTTTTTGAAAAAAATATACCGGATATCTCGGCATCCTTTTCCAGGATTAGACAAAAAAGAAAGACCTACCGACAAATGATCCGGTTATTTTTCCCTTATTTATATCTAAAGTTTTTTTTGTTTCTTCAAAAAATGATATAGATACACTCTCAAAAAAACTTTCTGCCCCTTTAGTGTTCTTCCACCCAACATACTGCACCTTGTTACCACCTCATAGAGAAAAAGAAAACTCACCATAGCAATAATATACTATTCTCTTCTTTTTGACAACCCTAACATTAAATTTTAAGGTATGATCCAGGCTAAAAGTTCTTTTTCTCCAAAGGAATTAACCTCCAGGCCCTCTTTGGGGGCTCGCAGTTCTCCATAAACTTTCACAATTTTGACTGTGGCGGGGGTGTTCCCCGGGACTTCGCCAACCAGTTCCAGTATATCACCGGGTTCTACCGTAACATATATATCCGCTTCTCCAAATTGCGCATATATCTTGTTGTTAATTAATAGAAAAAGTTCTATTGAAACCCCTTCGGGGGGCAGAAGCCTTAATACCAGAGCTTTTTCTTCTGCTTTTTCCTCGGCAGTAACCGGAGATGTTTCTTCTTCTACGATTTTTTTTCCGATTACATCCTGGATATTTTCCATAACAGGTATTCCTTCAAACTGGTGTGTTTTGCTGAGAAATAGCCGTGCATCATCTTCCATGAGCAAAGTTTGAATTAGAAAAAGCAGAACAACCAGTCCAAGGGCAAGGCGAAAAATTATTTTTTCTACCTTTGTAACAAAGCGTTGTAACCATTTATCAAAATCCATAAAAATGCCCCCCTTATTACATATTTTTATGCAGAAAGGGGAGCTTTATGCTATTTTAGCGATGGAACATCAGCTTAGCGGTTGTTTTCCCTGAGAAGAAAGCTTATCCTGTGCTGTAAATGTTCGTTAATTTTAAAAAGAAGCCTTTCTATTTCCCTGTTGTTGAGAAGAATACTCGCCGGCTCCAGGATTTCGATGCGCCTGAATTCTTCTCTGATAATAAAGCGCAGCAGATCTTCCAGTGAATCCGCGCTGACTANCAATTCCAGGGGGGCATAGGCGATCTCCTCGTTGGATTCCTCATCATATACGCTATATATTTCACCCAGATCCATATTTTCNACATTTATTCCCTGTAAAGGCACATTCCGCCAGAGTTGCACCTGCTGTTCCCTGTAATCATGCGCGACATTTTCAGTTTTTTTACCGCCGAAAAAAAACCTGGCCGGTTTAGGCTTTCCTTTATAATCAAATCTAACCTTAAATTTTAACTTCGAATTTGGATGGTTTTCATGCAGGTTATTATTTTCTTTCTCCCTATCCCTGGAATTAATTTCAGTTCTCAACATTTCCTACCCCTCCCCCGAAAAAGTGCCGGGTAAATGAGTTATTTTTTCCAACCCTGCCTGATACTATTTTAACCCTTTTACGTGGATCTATTCGAG
>JGI24712J26585_10002201_pt1 | contig 16130 bp, 16 predicted proteins | sample BioPla3DNA2_FD_26585 | JGI IMG/M metagenome (IMG submission 26585) | reverse complement strand
CCTGAACTTACAATGGATTAAATATTAATCTATGAAAAAAGTAGTTGATTTTAAAAAACACTAATGATATACTATTAAAGTCGACAAAATTTTGATGTTGATTTACAAGATTATTTATGATCCATTAGCTCAGTCGGCAGAGCACCTGACTTTTAATCAGGGTGTCCCGCGTTCGAGTCGCGGATGGATCACCACATGCGGGATTGGCGGAATTGGCAGACGCGCTAGACTTAGGATCTAGTGTCATTGACGTGGGGGTTCAAGTCCTCTATCCCGCACCAAATTAAAAAGCACAGAATCTTATATGAAGATTCTGTGCTTTTTAAATATATAATATTAGTGTATAATAGAGGTAAAGAAAAAAGTAAGAGGTTGCCATGACCATAAAAAGAATAATATTAATTGTATTATTACTGATTCTAATGTTAATATATAATTACATACAAATATCAAAGTTTTATACTAATAATGTAAAACTAAGTTCAAATAAACTTTCGAAATCCTTGAAAATCACACAAATATCAGATTTTCATTCTAATGGATATATTAATTTGAACGAACTTTTTAAGAAAATAGGTGAATTTGAACCTGATTTAATTGTTATAACAGGAGATTTAATAGATAAAAACACAGAGGATTTGGGATTAGCAATTGAAGTATTAGAGGAAAGCAAAAAAATCTCGACTAATGTATATTTTGTAAGTGGTAATCATGAAGCTAGCAATAGTTTATCCTATGAGCTGTATAATGTTTTAAGAGAATTAGACATAAAACATATGGATTTTAAAGTGAAAAAATTAACAATCAATGGGAATAATATCAATATTTTTGGTGTGCCTTTCTATGTCTATGAAGATGATTTCGACTTGTTATATAATAAGATTAGTGAAAGAGATTATAATTTATTGTTATCACATTCTCCTAATAAACCAATAAATTACATAAATGAGAATATTGATTTGATTCTTTCAGGACATACCCATGGTGGCCAAGTAAGGTTACCAATAATAGGCGGAATTTTATCACCAGGACAAGGACTACTACCTAAATATGATAAAGGATTATATAAGATTGGAAATACAACACTTTATATAGACAGTGGCTTAGGAAATAGTGTTTTACCGATAAGGATGTTTAATAGGGTACAAATAAGCAATATAGAAGTGTTACCAGAAAAATAATGGTACACCAGAGAGGATTCGAACCCCCAACACCTTGATCCGAAGTCAAGTGCTCTATCCATTGAGCTACTGGTGCAAAATATTCTATTAGTATAATACGCCAATTATAGTCTTTTGTCAATTTGATAAGTTTAAATTTATATGGGATTTTTAAGATGTATTAAATAGAACAGTATTTTTCTTATCATAAAAATCATAGATAAACTAAGGGGGAGATTTATATGGATTTAAGAGAAGAAGCTTTGAAGTTACACAAAGACAACAGGGGCAAAGTCGAAGTAATTAGCAAGGTTAAAGTTGAGAACTCAAAAGACTTAAGTTTAGCCTACACACCTGGAGTAGCTGAACCATGTAAGGAGATTCATGCAAATCCAGAGCTTGTTTACGATTATACCAACAAGGGAAATATGGTTGCAGTAGTAACAGATGGTTCAGCAGTATTGGGCTTAGGTAATATAGGTCCAAAAGCAGGGATGCCAGTAATGGAAGGTAAGGCAGTATTATTTAAGTCCTTTGCTGATGTAGATGCGTTTCCTATTTGTATAGACAGTCAAGATGTAGATACCATAGTGGAAACAGTAAAACTAATAGCACCATCCTTTGGTGGGATAAATTTAGAAGACATATCTGCTCCAAGATGTTTTGAAATCGAAGAAAGACTAAAGAAGGAACTAGATATACCTATATTTCATGATGATCAACATGGCACGGCTATAATCGTATTAGCAGGAATACTTAATGGATTAAAGGTTGTTGGCAAAAAAATTGAAGATGTTACAGCAGCTATTAGTGGGGCGGGTGCAGCTGGTATAGCAATAGCAAAATTACTTATTAATGCAGGAATCAAAGATGTAATCATATGTAACAGTAGAGGAATACTGGATAAGTCCGAAGAAAACCTAGATCCAATTAGAAAAGAAATGGCACTTACAACAAATAAAGAGAATAGAAAAGGTACGCTAGCAGATGCAATGGTAGGAACGGATATATTCATAGGAGTATCAGCACCTAATATAGTAACAAAAGAAATGATAGAAAGCATGAATGAAAACTCAATAGCATTTGCAATGGCAAATCCTGTACCAGAAGTATTACCTGATATTGCAAAAGCAGGTGGTATAAGGGTTATGGGAACAGGAAGATCAGATTTCCCTAATCAAATCAATAATGTTCTAGCATTTCCGGGTATCTTTAGAGGTGCGTTTGATGTAAGGGCTTCGGAGATTAACGAGGAAATGAAGATTGCAGCAGCATATGCACTGGCAGGCCTTGTAACAGATGAGGAATTAAATGAAGAATATATTATTCCAGCGGCTTTTGATAAAAGAGTAGCGCCAGCAGTAGCAAAAGCAGTAGCAGAGGCAGCTATTAAAACAGGGGTTAATAGAATTTAAGTAAAAGAGACCTTATGCATAAAACATTATTTTACTGCATAAGGTTTTTTTATGCAGTATATAAAAAATATGATACAATTATCTTGATTAAGTTTACTTAAAGGGGTGGTATCATGTTTTTGCAAGCCAGCAAGATGGTTAAAATTGCTCAATTAAACAAGGGCAAAAGGGTTAAACTTTCAAAAGCTGATATTGTAGATTTTTCTATTAATCTTTTAGATACAAAGAGGAGAGTTAGTAAGGAAAAGTATGAGAAGATACTTAGATTACATAAAGAATTCAGCAAAGATAAAGAGAAGATTGAAATGGATTTAAATAAATATCAATCAATTATTAATGATATGATGAAAGAGTTTAATGATATTGAAAATGGATAAACCTATATCTTTAAGGGATATAGGTTTTGTTAGCTTTAGTTCATAGTTTATTAATATTTGTCCTATAGAATAATAATAATGCTAACAATATTAAGTCGAAAGGTGATAATAGATGAAAGAAAAGTTTAGAAGATTTATGAGTGGGAGATATGGCGTAGATCAGCTTTCTAATGCTATGGTGATTACAAGTATAGTGTTAATATTATCTAGCAATAGACTACAATCAAGTCTCATAAATGCTTTAGGGTTTCTTGTTTTACTTCTAAGTTATTTCAGAGTTTTTTCGAGAAATATATATAAGAGATATTCTGAAAATCAAAAATTTTTAAGATATTGGAACCCTGTTAAGGGGAAGTTAATGTCTATAAAGAAGAGGATAAAGCAGTCTAAAACCCATAAGTTCTTCAAATGTCCAAGTTGCAATCAAAAGATAAGGATTCCAAAAGGAAAAGGGAAAATAAGAATAACATGTCCTGAATGTAAAAGTAAGTTTGAAGGAAGAACTTAAAATATATCTCATAATTGCACTCCCTTCAACATATATCTTAATAAGGAATATGAAATCGGGGGGTACAGTTATGTTTGATGATTTTATGACTGCTGATGTTTTGACTACATTTACTGGTTTAACAGCTGCTGTAATAGTAATAGTACAATTTACTAAATCATTAATTAAAAGGAAGTTTGGAGATCATTTTGTTAGATTATATACTTTCATTATTGCCCTAATACTGACTTTTATTTTTGCTAGACAAGATTCTAATATTGAAGGTATAGTCCTTACAGTGATAAATGCAATGGTGATTACCATAGGAAGTATGGGTGGATATGAGCTACTTGCAGATCCTTTAGCACAGAGTATTAGAAAGAAATAGTATTGTTCAATTGGAGGTTTATATGAAACACATTTCAATAGTTCAACAGGATGAAGAATCGCTAAAGGAAAAAGTAGATGAGTGGATAAAAAGCAATGAAGGAAATATAGTTGAAATAGTAGAGATAGAATATACTAATAGAAACTCACTTTATGTAGCTACAATAACATATTTGGATTAAAGAAGCATTTGCTTCTTTATTTTTATCCATCTATATGCTATATTAATATTTACAGGGAGGGATAAAATGGATAAGATAGTAGGATTTGTAGGATACGGAAATATGGGTTATGCTATGGTTGATTCAATAATTAGGGAAAAGGTTGTACCTATTGAAAACATAATAGTATCCAAAAAAACAATAAGTGAAGAAGATATTGCTAGAAACAAAAATAATATAAAAATTACAACTGATAATATTGAAGTAGCTAAGAGTGCAGACATACTGGTCTTAGCAGTGAAGCCAAATGTATTTGGTAAAATTCTAAAGGAAATAAAGAACAGTATTAAAAAGGATGCAATAGTTATTAGCATTGCTGCAGGTATTACTTTATCATATATTAAAGGAAATTTTGGAGAATCCATAAAAATTGTGAGAGCTATGCCTAATACACCTGCACTTGTAGGTGAAGGAATGACGGGATATACATTAGGTTCCAAATTAACTGATGAGGAGCTTAATTGGGTGGAAGAGATATTTAATAGCTTTGGACGTTCTCAATTAGTTGATGAAAGCCTATTAGACGGTGTAACTGGAATAGCTGGCTCATCACCTGCCTATGTATATATGATGATAGAAGCTCTTGCTGATGGTGGTGTAAGAGAAGGCATACCAAGAAGTCAAGCATATACATTTGCAGCCCAAGCAGTCCTTGGAGCTGCTAAAATGGTTTTAGAAACAGGTTGTAATCCAGCAGAATTAAAAGATAAGGTCTGTTCACCAGGCGGAACAACTATAGAAGCTGTAGCAAGTTTAGAAAAAAATGGATTTAGATCAGCTGTAATTGAAGCTGTAAGAGTATGTGCAGAAAAGAGTAAAGAATTAGGAAGATAGCCTAATGATATTTGTCACCTTAGTTTTACACACTGTTTATTTAATGAATAATTATAAGAAATATGAATAAGTATATGTAGTGATAGGAAGGTGATTGAATGGATAGAAGGCTATTGATAGTTATCATATTATTTTTGGTTTTCCTAATCACATTTATATCAATTATTTATATAAATGAAATAAATAATATGCAAGAGCTTAGAATTGAATACCCAGAATTGAAAGAAGAGGTTTTTTCATATAGGAAGGATAACTTAAAGGTTTGGATTATTAATATGGCTCTCTCATTTGCAATTCCATTGATATTTCTAGTATCAGGATTGTCTCAAAGGATAAGTTTCCTAACAGGTAAGGATAGAAATTTGTTCATAGCTGGTTTATTATATGGACTTGTCTTCTTTGGACTTGTATTTATAATTAGGTTGCCTCTTAACTTTTACTCATCATTTATTTTAAGACATAGATATGGATTGACAGATCAAACACTATTAAGGTGGATTGAGTTGAGTTTAAAGGGCTTTGTAGTTAATGATTTGATTTTCTCCTTATTTCTATGGCTACCTTACTATATCATATATAATAGCCCCAAAAGCTGGTGGATTAAAATAGGACTCCTCTTAATACCTATTGTCGTATTTGTTGTTTTCATATCACCTATGCTAATAGATCCTATTTTTAATGAATACACATCTATTGAAGATGAAGAACTTGGTCAAGAGATTCAAGTATTGCTTGATAAGGCTGGGGTTGGTGATGCAGCTATTTTTTCAGTGGATAAAAGCAAGGATACAAATACAATGAACGCTTATATGACAGGGATTTTTAGATCAAAAAGGATAGTCATATGGGATACTACAATTAACAATCTATCAGAGGATGAAACATTAGCTATTACAGCTCATGAGATTGGTCATTATGTAAAGGGACATATTTGGATAGGCATAATTATTAGCTGTCTTGGTAATTTAATAATCCTTAATATACTATATATAATGAGTAATTGGGTTCTTAGATTGTCTAACGGAGCCTTTGGGTTTAGGAATTTATACAATTATGCTTCAGTACCCTTGTTTATTTTCTTGCTCAACTTTTTGCTTCTATTATCCAATCCAATTGCATCCTATGTATCACGTACTATGGAATTTCAAGCAGATAGATATGAAGTGTCCTTAACGAGGGATAGACAATCTGCTGTAACAGCAATGGAGAAGCTATATGACACTAATCTTGGAATTCCACGACCTTCTAATATATATAGGATATGGTATTATACACATCCTCCTCTAGAGGAGAGAATTGAACATTATAGAAGTGTTGACTTTGAGGAAATAGGAGATAGATAAGGATAAAGCTTAAAAATGAAAAAATCTTCAACTCTATTGATAAATTTGTGTTTGTTAAGCTAGTATAAATCGTTTACATCTGCTTTGTAAAATAGATATAAATAAGGGTTTATAGAAAGAAAAGATGTTAGGACTTGTTAACAAATCAAGCACAAATAATTAATTATATTGAATTTTAAGAGAAATAGACATATAATAGATTTGTCTGAATTCTATTAAACTAGTATATCTTACATGCTTATACCATAGAATTCAGAAATAGTTTAAACTTAAAGGGGGAGAATAATTTGTTTAAAAGACTTGTTTCATTATTAATGGCTATAGTTATGGTGTTCGCTTTAGTAGGCTGTCGTTCTACAGACACACCTGCATCTACACCAGCTGAAACGCCAGCAGCAGAATCACCAGCAGCAGAAGCTCCAGCTGAGGAAGGCGGAAACTATAAGATAGGTATAATTACAGGTACTGTATCTCAAGGTGAAGAGGAATACCAAGCAGCTCAAAATATGGTTGCTGAATATGGTGATATAATTGTCACAGCTACATATCCAGATAACTTTCAAGCTGAAACAGAAACTACAATTGCAAACGTTGTAGCGCTAGCATCAGATCCTGATGTAAAGGCTATAGTATTTGTTCAAGCTGTTCCAGGAGCAGCTGCAGCTATTGATAAAGTTCGTGAAACTAGACCAGATATGCTATTTATAGCAGGTGTTGCTGCAGAAGACCCTGCAACTATAGCAAGTAAAGCAGATATAGTAATGCTAGTTGATGAAATATCTATGGGTTCTACTATACCTGAAAAAGCATTTGAAATGGGAGCTGAAACATTTATCCATTATTCATTTGCTCGTCACTTATCATATGCAACTATAGCAGCTCGTCGTGAATTGATGGTTCAAAAATGTGAAGAATTAGGAATTGAATTTGTTGATGTAACTGCTCCAGACCCAACAGGAGATGCAGGAGTATCAGGTGCTCAACAATTTATACTAGAAGACGTTCCTCGTCAAATAGAACAATATGGGAAAAACACAGCTTTCTTCTCAACTAACTGCTCTATGCAAGAACCGCTTATTAGATCCATTATGGAACAAGGTGCTATATATCCACAACAATGTTGCCCAAGTCCATATCATGGATATCCAGCTGCTCTTAACATAGATGTAACTGGACATGAAGGTGATGTTCAATTTATGCTTGACTCTATTCAAGAAAAATTAGCAGAAGCAGGCCAAGAAGATAAAATGTCTACATGGGGAGTTCCTGTAAACATGTTAATGGTTGAAGCTGGTGTTGAATATGCTATTGAATTTATTGAAGGAAGAACAGATGGTAGATTAGACGAAGAAGTATTAAGTGGCATAGTTAATGAAATAGCTGGTGGAGAAGGAAAAGCTAGTTTGACAAAATACAATGAAAATGGCGTACAACTTGATAACTATTATATGATTCTTTGTGATTTCTACGATTTTGGTGCGTAAATGATGAATCTGATGTAATTATCATAAAGTCGCCGGCTTGTTCGGTAAGCTGGCGGCTTTTTTAAGCTTATTTCAGACAGGAGTGAGAATATTGGAAATTGAATACCTTCTGAATATGGACAACATATCTAAGGAATATTACGGAAATAGAGTGCTTAAAAATGTTAGTTTGAAAGTTAAGCCTGGAGAAATACATGCACTTATGGGAGAAAATGGTGCAGGGAAATCAACATTGATGAATATTTTATTTGGGATGCCTGTTATTCACTCTACAGGTGGTTATGAGGGTCTTGTAGAAATTAATGGGGCAAAGGTAGAGATTGATGCTCCTCACAAGGCAATGGATTATGGAATAGGTATGGTTCATCAGGAGTTCATGTTGATTCCAGGTTTTACAATTACAGAAAATATTAAAGTCGGTAGAGAAATTGGAAGGCCAACTTTATTGAGTCATATATTTGGAAGAAATCTTGAAAAATTAGACTTTGAACAAATGAGAAAAGATGCAAAAAATGCCTTATCTAATATAGGGCTAGATATTAATGAATATGTAAAAGTAGCAGGATTACCAATTGGATATATGCAATTTGTAGAAATTGCTAGAGAAATAGATAAGACTGGTATAAAACTACTAGTGTTTGATGAGCCAACTGCTGTACTTACAGAAAGTGAAGCAGATAGGCTTCTTGAAATTATGAAAATAATCGCTAGCAAAGGGATTGCTATTATATTTATAACCCATAGATTAGATGAAGTAATGGCTGTCGCTGATGGCGTTACTATATTAAGAGATGGGGAATTAGTAGCTAAAAAGGATATTAAGGATACATCTGCAATGGATATTGCCCAGCTAATGATAGGTCGTAAGGTAGAGAAGTTAGTAGATAATGACAAGATGGGAAATGATCGTAACTTGAGGGACGATGATTTAGCGCTTTCCTTAAGAGATTTTCATGTAAATATGCCAGGTGAAATGGTAAAAGGAATTGACTTGGATATTAGAAGAGGAGAGATATTTGGCATTGGTGGCCTTGCTGGGCAAGGAAAGATAGGAATTCCTAATGGACTAATGGGACTTTATGAAACTGAAGGTACAGCTAATGCCTTTGGTAAGAACTTAGAATTAAACAAGTTGGGAAATGCTATTGATAATGGGATAGCCTTTGTTTCTGAGGATAGACGTGGTGTGGGTCTTCTTTTAGATGAAACAATAGAGCGAAACATTGTTTTTTCAGCATTGCAGTCAAAGGAAGATTTTATAGTAAATGTTGTAGGTCTTAAATTATATGATAAGAAAAAAGCTAGAGATCATGCCTTAAGAATGATAGAATTACTAGACATTAGATGTACTGGCCCAGATCAGCCAGTGGGTAGTCTATCGGGTGGAAATCAACAAAAGGTATGTTTAGCCAGAGCATTAACACTAAATCCTAAAATACTTATAGTTTCAGAACCAACAAGAGGAATTGATATAGGCGCAAAAAAATTAGTATTAGAATACCTAGTACAACTTAATAGACAGGAAGGCTTAACTATTATAGTAGTAAGCTCCGAATTAGTTGAACTTAGGTCAATATGTGACCGTATAGCAATAGTATCTGATGGTAAATTAGCTACTATATTACAACCAGATGCACCAGATGTAGATTTTGGTTTGGCTATGGCAGGCAGTAAGAAGGATGGTGTTAACAATGAATGAGAAATTAAAGGATATGTATGCTAGTATTGGGCTACCAAGGTTAATAATTACTGGTTTCTTTTTATTTATGCTATTGATTGCTCCTCCTCTAGGACTAAGTGTAACAAGCCTATTAGGAGATTCCATTAGAAGATGGGCTATGTATGGTTTATTAGTACTTGCAATGGTACCAGCAGTTCAATGTGGGATTGGGCTAAACTTTGGGATATCTTTAGGGATAGTAGGTGGCTTATTTGGAGCAACAGCAGTAATTGAAATGGGAATCTCTAATCCGTGGATATCTATGCTTGTTGCTATCTTAATAGGACTATTCGCTGGATCTGTTCTAGGTATTGGTTATGGATTATTATTAAACAAGGTAAAAGNATCTGAGATGACAGTTTCTACATATGTAGGATTTTCTGTTATTGCTTTTATGAATATGGTTTGGCTTACTCTTCCTTTTAAAGATGGTAATTTGATATGGCCTATAGGTCAACAAGGAATGAGAAATACCATAAGTTTAGAAGGTTCTTTTGGACATGTACTTAATAATTTCCTTAGTTTTAGTATTGGCGATTTGAACATTCCTACAGGCTTAATACTATTTTTCTTATTAACCTGTTTTGTAGTTTATATTTTTATGAAAAGCAAAGTAGGAATTGCTATGAGTGCTGCGGGAGCAAACCCTACTTTCAGTAAAGCATCGGGGATAGATGTAGATAAGATGAGAATACTAGGTACTGCAATTTCAACAGCTTTGGCTGCTGTTGGCATCATTACTTATGCACAAAGTTATGGATTCCTACAACTATATAATGCACCTTTGATGATGGGATTCCATTCAGTTGCTGCAGTATTAATAGGTGGAGCAACCCTTAAGGATGCAAAAATATCCCATGTAATAATAGGTACCTTCTTATTTCAAGGGATACTGACAGTAGCATTACCTATAGTAAATAAGATATTGCCAGAAGGCAATTTATCTGATGTAATTAGAATAATAATCTCCAATGGCATAATCCTATATGCTTTGTCTAAGACAAAAGGAGGTAGCAAGTAATGGATAATATCAAGAATAGAATATATAATTATGCAAGTGAAAACAAGGTTGTTATCCTCTTTGTATTGCTATGTATAGGTGGAATTTATGCTTCAGGTAGTCCTCTTACTTTTGTGTCTAGTGAATTGTTTACCAGAATTGGTAGAAATGGATTTATGGTTCTAGCCTTATTGATACCTGTATTAGCCGGCATGGGACTGAACTTTGGTATTACTGTAGGAGCTATAGCAGCCCAAGTTGCTGTGTTTTGGGTTGTGTATTGGGGCTTTGAAGGCATAACTGGATTTTTGCTATGTGTTCTTTTGGCTACTCCATTAGCAATATTCTTTGGATTTTTAGTTGGAAAACTCTTTAACAAAATGAAGGGTGCAGAGATGATAGCAGGGATGGTTCTAGGTTATTTTTCTGATGGACTATATTTACTATTCTTCCTATTTATAATTGGTGGAGTTATCCCAGTGTTTAACGATACTCTAATAATAACTGGTGGAATAGGAGTAAAGAATACTATAGATTTAGCAGGTAATCTAAAATATTCATTAGACACAGTTTCAATGCTTACAGTTATCGAAATCATCTTTTTTATAACTGTGATTTCAACAATAATAAAGGTAGTTTTTAATAAAGTAAAGAAAACAGGAGTGTCTATTAAGAAAGATATCGCTATACTAGTAGTTGCGGCTATTGCTTATGCACTAACATATATACCATCAATAGAAGCCTTCCTATCTACTGATAGATTGTTGTTACTTCATGGAGTAACTATAGGTCTTGTAATTATGGTATTAGTTCAAATTTGGAACATTATAAAAAATAGATTTATTAAGAAAGACACTGAATATTCTATGAGAAAACCACTTTCTTTAATAATACTAGCGGCAATACTTTATGGAATGACATATATTAAGGCAATTGAAGAGATCCTCTTCTATGTAAATATACCTGTAACCACATATCTTTGCATTGTTGCATTATGTATGTTCAATAATATGATAATTAAAACCAGAATTGGTCAAAACATGAGAACAGTGGGACAAAGCAGAGTAGTGGCAAACTCAGCTGGTATAGATGTAGATAAAACACGTATTATAGCAATGATAATCTCCACTGTATTAGCATGTTGGGGCCAGTTAATATATTTACAAAATATAGGAACATTCTCCACTTATGGGGCACATACGCAAGTTAGTCTTTTTGCTATAGCTTCATTATTAGTAGGTGGGGCATCAGTTCAGAAAGCAACAAACAAACAGGCAATTATTGGAGTAATACTATTCCATACTCTGTTCATAGTAGCACCTCAAGCTGGAAAAGAGATATTTAACAATGCACAGCTTGGTGAATACTTTAGAGTATTCGTAGCATATGGTGTAATAGCAGTTTCTTTAGCAATGCATGCTTGGAAAACAAATATTAGACCCTTAGATAGTACAAAAAACCCAACACAATTAAAAGATCAAAAAGCATAAAATAAAATGGAGTCACTGGGGATTATTTAATCCTCAGTGATTTTAAATTATAGCCACTTAGACCTATTAAGGTAAGTGCTGGAGTATAGAAGATCCAAATTAAATTTGAAGATATTGTTTTGGCAAGACCATGAGGTAATGCTAAAGATAAACCTACATTTATATCACACAATACAAAGAAGAGCATACCTAAGGAAACTAATATGGAGTTTGTTTTTGGGAATAACTTTAATAAATAATTAGCAAAAGCAGCCCAAAGGGATGTTGACACCACTAAACCATAGAAGACAATTACAATGAAAAGCAATCTTTCATCCAAATGCTCATTAATAAGTTTCATTAAAAATAATAGAAACAATACTGTACTTAAGATTGTATTGATAAATAGGCTGGATTTAAGTGGTGATTCTTTCATAATCATAATCTTATCATTTATACCTGAAAAATTTCTCATTATAAGCCCTAGTTGAACAAAAGAAAAAAGTAATATACCTATTATTGGACTATGTATTAAAACTAAGGAAGCATCAGCTAATAGTATTAAGAGATATATGATTTTCATCATTATGGAATCATTTTTATGTAAATAGTATTTTCCAGTCATAAAAACAAGGCTTGTGGCCAATAAGACAACTATGGCTTTAAATATATTCGAATACCTAGTTGTTTGCAAAGATTTGTTTTTTATAAATAAGGGTAACCAGTCTAATAAGATGAATATTAGGCTTGTTATAGTTATTAAAACTAGAATTATGATGATTAAATAGCTTTTATATTGCTTCATAATGCACCTTCTTTTTTCAAGTAAAGTATACACTTTATATATTTTGCCTATAGTATTAGTTTTTATTTGGGTATAACTATTAAAAGCATTATTTTGTTAATTATTAACTATTTGTATTACTTTTTTAACATAGAGTTAATATTTTTCCTATATAATACTATTAGACTAATGAATGAGAGGTATTGTTATGAATATAGGACTTTTTACTGACACTTATTATCCTCAAGTTAATGGGGTTGCAACATCAGTATTAATGCTTAAGGAGAATTTGGAGAAATTAGGTCATAATGTATACGTGTTTACTACAACAGATCCAAATGCTAGTAAAGATGAAAGCAATGTATTTAGAATTCCAAGTATTCCTTTTAAGAGCTCAAGAAGGGTTGGAGTCTTGTATAATCCACTTGTTATTAGAAGGATTAAGAGATTAAAACTAGATGTGATTCATACTAATACAGAGTTTTCATTAGGAATACTAGGTAGAGTAGTAGCTAGAGAGTTTAACCTTCCATTTATACATACTTATCACACAATATATGAGGATTATACTCATTATATAGTAAAATTTGGGGCTTTAGATAGGATAGCTAAAAAGACTGCTAGAAAAATAAGTCAGAAGTTTTGTAATTCTGCTGATGGTGTAATCGTACCGACTTTTAAAGTAAAAGACTTATTGATATCATATAGTGTTTATAAACCAATTTCTGTAGTTCCTACAGGAATAAGTTTAGAAAAATATTCTTGTACAAAATATCCTATATCTGAAAGATTAAAAATTCGCAAGGGATTAGGAATTGCTGATGATGACAAGGTACTCCTATATATTGGTAGATTGTCAGAAGAAAAGAATATTGATGAACTATTATATGGTATGAAATCATATTTAGCCGATAAAGATGATGTAAGATTTGTACTTGTAGGAGACGGACCTGATGGAGAAAGATTACAAAATTATGCAAAAGAGTTAGGGATAGGGGACAAAACCATATTTACAGGAGAAAAGCCATGGGATGAAATCGGAAAGTATTATAACATTGGAGATGTTTTTATTAATGCATCCCAAAGTGAAACACAAGGTTTAACATATATAGAAGCTTTAGCATCAGGATTACCAGTAGTTGCAAAAGCCGATAGATGTCTTGAAGGCGTAGTTGAGAATGGTAGTAATGGATATATGTATCATAGTTTAGAGGAATTATTTAAAATCTTAGATAGTGTTTTATACGACAACTACCATATGAAAATGTTGAAGAATGCAGCAGTCAAATCTGTAGAAAAGTATTCAGCAATGGGATTTGCTATTAAGCTAGAGGCAGAGTATAAAAAAGTGCTAAACAGAAAGAGAAGATATAGTAGGGCTTCATGAAGAATGGACAGTTGACCAAACACAATTTACAATAAAAATTGATGCAGCCTATCTTTAGGACTTAGATTAAAAGCTAAAAGGAAGAGATTTCTTTTAGCTTTATATTTGCCTATTATAGCAAAAAATATTATACTAAGATAGAAGGTTATATGGAGGGGGTAAATTATGTATAGTTTTTTAAATGATTATAGTGAAGGGGCTCACCCTAGAGTGTTAGCTATGATGAATGAATACAATTTAGAGCAAAACAGAGGTTATGGACAAGATATTCATTGTGAAAGGGCCAAGGAATATATTAAAAATTTAATACATAGAGATGATGTAGATATACATTTTATACCTGGTGGAACCCAAGCTAATATGATTTCCATATCAGCGTTTTTGCGTCCCCATCAATGTGTTATATCTGCAGATACAGGCCATATATATGTTCATGAGACTGGGGCAATAGAAGCTACAGGACATAAGGTTTTTCCAGTAGCTAGTGAAGATGGAAAGTTAAAAGCAAAAGATGTAATAAATGTTTTAGACCTTCATGGAAATGATGAACACATGGTACAGCCTAAAATGGTATATATATCAAATTCCACAGAGTTAGGAACTATATATACTAAAGATGAATTAGAATCCCTATATAATGTGTGTAAAGAAAATGGATTAATTTTGTTCCTTGATGGGGCAAGATTAGGTTCTGCATTGATGAGCAGTAAAAATGATTTGAGTATGGAAGATCTTCCAAATCTATGCGATGCTTTTTATATAGGGGGGACAAAAAATGGTGCTCTGCTAGGAGAAGCTTTAGTAATAGTTAAGGAAGAGCTAAAGGAAGATTTCCGATATTTAATAAAACAAAAAGGTGCAATGTTAGCCAAGGGCTTTATTATGGGGATACAATTTGAAGCATTATTTAAGGATAAGCTATATTTTGAATTGGCAAAACATGCAAACCAAATGTCAAAAAAGATTGCAGATGTATTAGAAGTTGAAGGATATGAATTATTGCAAGAAGCTTGCTCAAATCAATTATTCCTTAAGCTATCTAATAGGATTTTGAAAGAGATGGACAAAGAATTTTTATATGTTGTAAATGGTAAGGTTGATGAAGAGTACACATCCATTAGATTAGTAACTTCATGGGCTACTACAGAAGAGAGTGTAAATGCCTTAGTAAATTTTTTCAAAAGAGCAAAGAGCCTCCTCTAAGCTTTATAATGATATAATTAAATAAGTATACAAATTCATAAGAAAGGATATTATATGAATATTGCATTTTTTTTAACACCAAAAAGTCAGATAATTTATGAAACTATAGATGCTACTATGAGACAAGTTTTAGAAAAGATGGAGTATCATACTTATACTTCCATTCCTTTAATAAATGATGATGGAAGGTATGTAGGAGCCATAACCGAAGGAGATCTTTTATGGAAGATTAAAGATACACCAGATATTACATTAAAGGATATGGATAAAATACCAATAACAGAAGTTCCACTACATACCCATAGTAAAGCTGTTTCAATAGATGCTAATATTCAGGACTTAATTACTTTAGCTAAAAGTCAAAACTTTGTTCCAGTTGTGGACGATGATGGGATTTTCATTGGTATAATTAAAAGAAGTGATATAATAAACTATTGTGCAAAAATATTATTTAAAGATAAGTAAAAAATAAGCTCTGAAAGAGCTTATTTTTTATTATAGGAATATGCTCGTAATTAATGAATAGAATAGGTAAGTATATATTATTAATTAATGGGGGGTGCCTGCATGGGAATTCATCAATTAATGATTATAGTACCTATGCTATATTTAACAATATTGAATCCAGAAGTAAATATAGATGAAAGCATAGAATATTATTATCACTATTATGAAGAGATTATTGATGAGGAAAAAAAAGAGGAGTTATATAATGAAATCCCAGGTATAAGTGAAGGAGTATCAAGATTTAGTGAAAATAGTCTAGTGCTTAGTGAAGGGGTTGCTAGTGAGGAAGTATATAGGCTAAAAAAGTTTTTTAAAGATATAGGATATACAGATATTTCTCTTGATTATTACT
>JGI24712J26585_10002200_pt1 | contig 16133 bp, 9 predicted proteins | sample BioPla3DNA2_FD_26585 | JGI IMG/M metagenome (IMG submission 26585) | reverse complement strand
ATATAAAATTTTTTACAAGCAAATTTTGCAAAACTATCCATAATATCTTCAATTAAAGTTTTATCACCAATAGGTATCAAAGGTTTTGGTAAGACGTTTGTTAAAGGCTTTAATCGAGAACCTTGTCCTCCTGCCATAATAACAACGGGTAAATTAATCTTTTTATATTCTTGTTGCTGAGAACTACCAATAATATCTTCCCAGTATAATATTTTTTTTAAATATCCCTTGTCATCAATTACAGGCATTGACTCAGTTCGAAGTTCTATCATAACTTGCCTGATTTCTTCGTAAGATTGGTTAGTATGTGCAATAGTTATGTGTTTTCTAAGAATTTTTTCAATGGGTGTGTCAAGAGGATGTTGATTAATTATAGCTCTTTGTAAATCACCAATACTTAAAACTCCAATAAATAAATTGTCATTATTTGTTATAAAAAGTAATTTTCTTTTTCTTTCGTCCATAAGCTTCATAGCCGAAAGAATAGTGTGATTTAATGATATGATATCTTTTTGTTGCATAGTTACATAGTATTTTTAATTTTTCGTGCTGGAACGCCTACGTATGTTCCTGGTTCTGTAATGTCTTTAACTATTACTGTTCCTGCTCCAGCAAAAACGTTGTTACATACTTTAACATCACTACTTATAGTAGAACCTATACCAATGAAACAACATTCACCTACTTCAACTCTCCCAGCAATAGATGCAGCTACTGATACTAAACTATGTTTCCGTATAATAGAAACATCAGCAATGCTACAATTAATTTGTAAAAACACATTGTCCTCTATTATTGAATCTATAAGTAAAACAGACTGAGGGAAGATTACAACACCCTTTCCAATTTTTGCAGTAGAGTCAATAAAACAACTAGAATGAATAAAAGTAGCAAAAGGAATTATGTTTTCAAATCTTTCAAAAACTTCTTTTCTATATTGCATTCTAGTATAGCCAACTGCAATACTAAGCTCATCAAAAACGCCTTGTTTATATTGCTTTTCTATATCGTCTAATTTGCCAAGAATAGGATAATTGTTTACAATTGTACCTACTGGTGTAAAGTCATCATAATATCCAACAACTTCAAATTGTTTATCTTCCACCATGTAATGCCCTACATGACGTGCCATTTCGCCAGATCCTATAAAAGCTACTTTTTTCATATTTTATCAGTATTTACTTTTATTTGATTAAGAATATTTTCTTTTAAATCGAATAAGCTATCTCTGTTGTCGGTTTTTAAAATAAAATAACCATATCTATCAATACTGGAAGTAATTTTGGAAATTTTATCTCCAACTTTTAAATTGAAAGAGTAGTCAATTACTTCTGGTATATTTAAAATTTGTTTGACATCATTTATTTTAGAAATAATTCCTGGTTCAAAACAAAAAAAGAATATTCCAGAAACGCTATCTTTGCTATTTGATAAATTGGGTTTTTCGCCTAAAGCAATTTGCAACAAAGCTTTTTCCATGTTGATACCTGTTGATGCTTTTACTAATTTTGAAGATATAAAGTCTCCACCAAGTCTAGGACTGATTTCTATAAAAGTTATTTTACCATCTTTAATTTTCACCTCATTGTGTGAGCCACAATTTTCAAAACCAAACGCTTTTGTAACTTTACCAAGCAAAGCTTCTAATTTTTTATAGACTTCTTTATCTAATACAGCAGGTTGCACATGTCCTAACTCAACGAAATAAGGTAAAGAACTAACTGTTTTTTCAGTAATTTGTATAATTTTTGATTTGCCGTTAAAATGTAGAGACTCTATACTATACTCTTTTCCATCAATAAATTCTTCTGCTAGCAAATAAGGCTTTCGAGTGTATTGTATTGATTCTTTAAAAATATTTTCTAATTCATTTTTATTTTTACAAAAAATCACTCCTCTACTTCCAGAATTATCTGTAGGTTTAATGACAATTGGAAAATTTATTTTATCATTTGCTGTTTTAATAATGTTTCCTTTAGCAAAAGGTAATTCCAATTCAGCAAATTTTTGTTTCATCAAAAATTTGTCAGTACATAATTTAGCCGTTTCTTCAGAAAAAAACTTGAAATTATATTTTTTAGCAATTTGTGCCATCATTACCAAAGGTTTATCAGTTGCCGCTGTAACAATAGCATCAATTTTATATTTTTCTACAACCTTGCATGTCCCCTCAAAATCTTTTCCGTCAACAACTTCAAAAGCATTGGCATATTGTTGAGCAATAGCATTAGGATTGGGGTCAATAACAACGGTATAAAGACTCATATCTAAACACTCTTTTATTAAAGATAGTTGAAAATCGGCACCACCAAATACCAAAATGGATTTTTTATTATCTTTCATAAATCTTTATTTTCTTATTAGTGTTTTGATAACATCTAAATTTAGCCAAAAAACAGATGATTAAATATTATAAATCCCTGTTTTATATTTTTTTAAATTTTCAGTTTTTGTAAACCATTTTATAGTTTCTTCCAAGCCTTTTTCAATATTATAATTAATTTTAAAATTTGTTAAACTTTTGATTTTAGAATTATCACCCCAAAGTCTAAATACTTCAGAATTTTTAGGTCTTAATCTTTGAACATCTTGGATAAATTTCACATCGGCTTTCATGATTTTTGCAATTAACTCTAAAGTATCAAGCATAGAAATTTCATAATTACTTGCAATGTTAATTTCTTCGCCTATAGTTTTTTCACAATTTGCAATTTCCCAAAAACCCATGCATGTATCTTTAACATAAGTAAAATCACGAGTAGGACTTAAATCGCCTAGTTTTATTTCTTTTTGTCCGTCTGCTATTTGTCCAATTATTGTAGGGATTATTGCTCTAGCCGACTGACGAGGTCCATAAGTATTAAATGGACGGACTATAGTAACAGGCAAGTTAAAAGAATTGTAAAAACTCATTGCCATGGCATCTGCTCCAATTTTAGATGCAGAATAAGGTGATTGTGGTTGCTTCGGATGTTTTTCATTTATTGGTACGTATTGTGCAGTTCCATAAACTTCACTTGTAGAAGTTATTAACACTCGCTTCACTTTATTTTCTAATGCTGCCTGACAAATATTAAGCGTTCCTTTTACATTTGTATCAACATATGAATCAGGAGCTACATAAGAATATGGAATAGCAATTAAGGCAGCCAAATGATAAATAACATCAATATCTTTTGTTATATGTTTGCAAAAATGAGGGTCTCTTACATCGCCACTAACAATTTCTAAATTAGTGTTTTTTACTTCTTCCAACCAACCCCAATAATTGAAGGAATTATAATAAGACAATGCTCTTACTTTATAACCTTTCTCTAACATTAGTTCTGTAAGATGCGAACCAATAAAGCCATCTGCTCCAGTAATTAATATCTTCATTATATTTTTATGTGTAACAAAAATTATAATTGGCAAAATTAAAAATTATTTTCATAAAAACANATTATCTGTTAGTTTTGTGTTGTATTTTATTTTAATTTTGTATTTTTATATAATTATGTTTATATTGAGAAGTTACAATAAAAATATTTGCTTGTTTTTTAAAATTAAGGAATTAATCAATTTTAATTGTGATTTTAAAATCTTAATAATTTTAATATTTTTATTTAATTTTTCTTTTACTTATGCTCAAATCCCAAGCGAAAATTTAAAACTTTGGTATATTGGAGATAGCGTTGTGCTTGAAGGTGGCTTTGTAAGCGAATGGACAGATTATAGCGGAAATAATTTGCATGCTATTCAAACAACAAATAATAATAGACCTATTCAAACCAACACAATATATAACATACATTCTGCTGTTAGGTTTGATGGTACAAATGATTATTTAATTACAAACTTTCTTGAAAGTTTAGTGCAGCCCATTACAGTTTTTATTGTTTGGAAAAAAAATGCAACTAAACCACAAACTATGTTTGACGGATTTACTCAGGACCATAGAATATCTTTTTCTTATCCGTATGGCAATATAGAGCTTTTATCAATATCTGCAGGAGGTGAAGGTAATGGTTTAACATATACTAAACCCTTAACTAACCAATTGTCGGTAAATTCAATAATTCTATCATCTAACTCTAAAGTGTTTGATAATGGTGTTTTAAAAGGTAGCGATTCTAATGTCGGGAGTAATTATGTTGACGGTTTTATAATAGGGGCTCATTATAATTTAACAAGATTTTTTAATGGCGATATAGCAGAATTTATTGTTTATGATACGGAAATATCTACAGAACAGAGAGTAGATGTAGAAAATTATTTAATAAAAAAATATGCTCCGGCATTAGAACTAGGTGAAGATATAGAAGTTACTTATGGCTTTTGTGATGTAGCTTTAAATATTGATCCCTCATTTACTGATGTTTTGTGGTCAACTGGAGAAACTACAGATACAATATATGTAAATAAAAGTGGACAATATTTTGTTCAAGCAAAAAATATTTTTGGAAAAATTTGTTATGATACAATTAATGTAACATTTCCCGATCCTAATATTAATAATGAGCAAATTTGTTTGGGAGATTCTATTTTGTTTAGCCCTCAATTATCTGGAACTTATTCATATAATTGGAGTAATATTAGTACAGAACCTCAAATTTATATTAAAGATGCTGGTAATTATTGGTTAAGAATGGAAGATAGTTCTTTTTGTTTTGACACAGTGTTTTTTTCTGTAGTAATCGATAGTTTTCCTGCTAAAATATCATTAGGTAGTGATGTTAATTTGTGTTCAGGAAATATAATTTCTTTAGTAGAAGGAGAAGACTTATGTACAACTTTTTTATGGACAACAAATTCAAATACACAAAACACACAAATTGTAACAGAAACTGGTTGGCAATTTCTTGAAGTAACAAATGAAAATAATTGTTTTGCGAAAGATTCTGTATTTGTAAATATTATTGGCACTATTCCTTTAATAGATTGTAGTGTGCAAAATTTGTGTTTTGGAGACACAACAAAATTTTATGACTTATCAAGTTCACAAGATAATATTACCTACAGGGAGTGGATTATAAATAATTTAGATACATTAAAAAGTCAAAATATTGAGTTTTTATTTGAAACCTTTGGAGATCATAATATTAAATTTAAAATTGGAACAGAATCTGGTTGTTATGCCGATACTTCTTTTAATATAATCATTAAAGAACTTCCAGATGTTGCTATAAATTATGAAAGTTTATGTGTAAATATTGATAAATATTTTACAAGCGAAATAGTTTTGCCAGAAAATGTTGAGATTTCGACATTTTCTTGGAAAATTGACAATATGGAAGTAAGTTCAGAGCCTAATATGAGCTACTCTTTTTCAAGTGGAGGAGAATATAATCTTAGTTTCAGAATTGAAACAAACAATGATTGCTCAGTTACAATAGACAGTATAATTGAAGTGCCTGAGTATTTTGAGTTAGAAGAGAAAATTTTAACAATATTGCCAAGTAATAATATTGTTTTAGCTCCAACAGCAACATATTTTAATTGGAATAATTATGACAATGCTTTTTATTATGAAATAATTTTTGCATCAGATTCAGATTTTGAAAATATTTTATTTACACAATCAAATATTTTAGAAAATTATACTAATATTGATATTGATTTTGGTTCAGATTCTGTTTATTGGAAAGTTCGCAAATATGACCCATGTTTAAATTTTTCAGAATCACAAGTAAACTTCATAAATATTTTCTCTCCTTTAAATATTGGAAATATTAAATTGTGGGCTCATGCAGGTAATGTTCAAGAGACAAATGGATTTGTTGATACTGTATTTGATAATACAATGAACGGGTTTAATTTTGTTCAACACGAACAGAATAAGAAACCAACTGTTTTTACAAATGAGTTTAATAATCAAAAATATTTAAAATTTGATGGAGTAAATGATTTTATGAAGTCTAATTTTGGACAAAGTTTTCCACAACCAGCAAGCATTTTTATTGTTTGGCGACATACAAAAAAAATAAATCAAACAATTTTTGATTCATATTCCCAACCAGGATTTACTTTTATTTTTCCTTATGCAGCACTAAATGCACTTACTTTTAGAGCTGGCCCTTATATTGGTTTACAATATGATAAGGCGTTATCAATAAATACTTCTATTCATAGCATTATGGTTTCAGCTACTTCTAAATTATACGAAAACGGTATTTTAAAAGTAACTNATTCTACAATTGGCACAAATCCTCAAGATGGTTTTACTATTGGTTCTTCATCTGCTGGGAACCATAGTTTTTTTAATGGTGAAATTGCTGAAATTATTTATTTTGACACAATTATTTCTGACACAAGTCGAATACAAATAGAACAATACCTCCGCAACAAATACTCCCCCCCTCTCTCCCTCGGTTACGATATCCGTGTTCCTTATGGTTTTTGTGATACTGCAATTTCAGCTTATAAGCCTTGGTTTACTTCTTATTTGTGGAGTACTGGCGAAACAGATTCTGTGATTCATGTAAATAAACCAGGAGTTTATTCATGTACAGTAACAGATATTTTCGGTTTTGAGTCTAGTGATGATATTAGAGTGTTTTATCCACAAGTGAATAATTTTGCAGATACAATTATATGTTATGGAAATTCTGTAATTTGGGACGCAGAACTTACAGGAGATTATTCCTATGAATGGCTTGGCTCGCCAGAAACTACTCAATCAATCGAAATTTTTTATGAGGGCGATTATGCTTTGATTATTACCGATAGTTTGGGCTGTAAATATTATAGCGATACAATAAACTTTAGTTTTGATAAATATGAATTAACAGCTTCTATAGGTCCTGCAGATACTTTGCTTTGTGCTGGAAATAGATTGAGTTTGGCAACAAATTCTGACGAAACTGTAAGCTATCTTTGGAGTACTGGAGCTGAAACACCTGAAATTACCCTTTCTGAGTCGGGAACTTATTCTGTAACTTGCACAAATTGGCGTGCTTGCTCGGCTAAAGATGAAATTGCAGTAACAATTATGGGAACTGTGCCAAATCCTGATTTTTCTGTGCAAGGACATTGTGCAAAAAATCTAATTTCGTTTAACGATCAATCTACAAGCCCAGAAGGAAATATAAACTTTTGGCAGTGGTTTGTAAATGGTGAAGTGTTTGCAAGTTCTCAAAATAGCGAAATTACTCTTGACGAACCTGGTAATTACAATATTCGCTTACAAATAAAAACAGATTTAGATTGCGGCGATTATTTAGATGAAACTATTGAAGTTTTCCCACTTCCAGAACCAAAGTTTTTCCCAGATTATTATTGTCAATGGGCAGAAATAGATTTTATTTCTAAAACAACAATTTTAAGTGGAAATATTTTAAATAATTATTGGCAATTTAATGATTTTGATCTTTTTGGAGACACTGTATCTTATGTTTTTGAAAATTCTGGTATTAATACTGTAAAGTTAATAAGCGAGTCAGAGCAAGCATGTAGGGATTCTATTATTAAAGAAATTTTTGTAAAACAAGCAGTAAAACCAGATTTTCTTTCCCAAAACGCCTGTGTTAACAGCGAATCGTCATTTATAAATATTACAGAGCAAAGTTCTTATAATTTACCTGTTTCGTGGAATTGGAATTTTGGTGATGGAAATTTTGGTGAAAATTCAGACCCATCACATGTTTACGAAAATTCTGGTATTTATGATGTGAGTTTATCTGTTGTTTGGCAAAACACTTGTGAAACTTCAATCACTAAGCAAATTGAAATTTATGATAATCCAGAATTAGAATTATTGGTTGAAAACTCATGCGTAAACAGTGAATTTACTGTAGCGAAAAATATTGAATCACAATCAGGTGAAATTGTGGAATATATATGGAATTTTAATGGAAATGAAATTATTTCAAATACAGATGCTTCGCCAACTTTTGTTTGCGATACGATAGGAGAATATCCAATTAGTTTAGAAATAAAATCAGAATATGGTTGTGAGGCTTTTGCTCAAGATACTATAAAAGTTTATCCATTACCACAAGTTGATTTTGCAATGTCAAGAGATTGGGGCGGATTTCCTTTTACTGTTGATTTTACAAATTTAAGCCAAGGAGCAAGCCAATATTTATGGTCTTTTGGAGATTCTGAAAGTTCAATAGAAGAAAACCCAACGCATATTTATATTTCTGAAGGAGAGTTTTTTGTAAACTTAACAGCTGTGTCAGAATATGGTTGCTCAGATTATATAGAGAAAAAAATAATATCAGTAAACCCAATAATGGACTTGATTTTATATGATTTACGTACAAAATTAAATGGAAATTATTTAGAAATTTCGGTTTATATAATCAATAATGGAACTTTACCAGTAAGCAAACCTGAACTAGTTTTAAATTTGGGTGAGGGAAAAATTTACAGAGAAAGTTTAGACTCAATTCCAGTTAGTCAAGTAATTGATTATACATTGAAAACAGAAATTTGGCGAGCAGAAAAAACTCTTCCAGAAATTATTTGTTTAGAAGTTTTTGCTAATCCTTATGAAGGACATTACGAAAACAATACTGAAGATAATTTAATTTGTTCTGCTAATGTTAAAAACTTATTGGTATTCCAACCATATCCTAACCCAACAAATCAAAGTTTAAATATTGAATATATTCTTGCAAAACCTGCAGAATGTTTAATTACAATTACAAACAGTATGGGCAAGCAAGTTTATGTAAATAAGTTTGAAAATCAAACACAATATAATAAACTTGAACTTGATGTTTCAGAATTTGCAGTAGGAGTATATTATTTACAAGTACAGTCGGGAGGAGAAAGAGAGAGTAGGAAAGTAGTGGTGTATTAAAATATAGAAAAATTTCATGGAATACTTTTCTAATATGCAACTAAATATGTTTAAAATCTTAAATTGTTTAACCAAAATATATTAAAATGAAATCGAAAATATTAGTTTTATTATCACTTATTGTTTTTGCTTTTTTGGCTGAAGCTCAGGAAGTTAGTAATGGTGTAATGTATTTAAAAGAATTGCGTAAACCTACTTANAGAAAAATAATAAATATTCCTGAAGTGGATGGTTATCAAGTGTTGAAATGCGATTTTCATACTCATACAGTTTTTTCTGATGGTTATGTGTGGCCCACTATTCGTGCTCAAGAAGCTTGGGAAGAAGGATTAGATGCAATTGCTCTTACAGAACACATTGAGTATCATCCATATAAAAATTATGTTGAAGTAAATCATAATCGTTCTCATGAGCTTATCGAAGATGTTTCTAAAAGAAATAATGTTATTTTGATAAAAGGAACAGAAATTACTAGAAAAACTCCTCCCGGACATTTCAACGCTATTTTTATTGGAGATGCTTCGTCTTATATCGAAGATAATGCTTCCGAAAAAGATAGAGAGGCTGTTATGAAAGCTCATGAGCAAGATGCTTTTATTTTTTGGAATCATCCAGGTTGGCAACCAAATATCGAAGGCTCGTATGAATGGCTTCCTTTTTTAGAAGATTTATATAAAAATAATGCTCTGCATGGAATTGAAGTAATTAATGGATTTGGGTTTCATCTAAAAGCTCTTGATTGGTGTATAGATAAAGGTTTAACTGTGATGGGAACTTCTGATATTCACAATCTTATTGGACACGATTATGATAAAAGCAAAGACTATGTTCATCGTTCAATGACCCTTGTTATGGCAAAAGACAGAACGCCAGAATCTATTCGAGAAGCATTGAAAGCAGGAAGAACAGTTGCTTGGGCAAGCAAATATTTAGCAGGAAAAGAAGAAAATGTTAGAAACTTATTCAATGCTTGTGTAAAACTGTTGCCAAGCCACTTTAGTCAAGAAAATAGAAATGGGATATTAATGAACTATTACGAAATCCAAAATAATAGTGATTTGTATTTTGAGTTAGAACTCACATCAGGAAAAGGAAGTCGCAAAATAACACTTTATCCTATGTCTTCACAACTTATTTCAGCAGAAGCAGATCAGCAATCTATTTCTTATGATGTAACCAATGCCTATATCAGAAGTGATAAATACCTTAACGTAAGTTTCAATTTGAAATAACTTTTAATAAATTTATTGTGTTACCCTTGTGGGCAAGGCAAATCAGTTAAAAGTTAAAAGTTAAAAGCGATGCACTGAACGTAGTTGAAGTGTTAAAAGTAGCTTGCGGGTTCGGTTTTACTTTCTTTATGAACTTTTAGCTGTATTGGCTGCGCCTACGGTTAATCACATGTTGTCCTACGGACAAGCCTTTGACGGTCTTGTGTTGCCCTCACAGATGACCCACAACCGCTCGCTTCTAACCCCACCAATGCTCTCTCTCAGCATCCTTGTCGCTCGCTCGGATTTGTAATCCGAGTGTTGGTTATGTTACACTCGGATTACAAATCCGAGCGAGCGGGGAAGTTTCAATTTGAAATAATCCTTAATTCTTAATTATCAATTATCAATTATTTTTTAGTTTCATTTCAAATTCTCCTTCACCAACTTTTTTAAAACCAATTTTATTCAAATATTTTATATGTGCTTTATTTTTGGATTGTGTTTTGACTGTAGTGCAAGATTGGATTAAAAATTTTTCTTTAATTTGTGAATAAATATATTTTCCATTTTTAAAATCACGATACTCAGGTCTTACATAGTCCAAATCAACATTATAAGTTTTGTCGTCTATTTTTTTTGCCATAAAAACTCCAGTAACATNCATGTCTCGTAAAATCAAGAACTGTAAGTTTTTCGAATCTGGTTTATATTCAAAGTTTGGAAAAAATTCCTTGATGTCGTTTTTATAAAACTCAATAAACTGTTTTAAATAATGGTCGTCTTCACTTAATTCTAATGTTTGAAAAACTTCATTTTTTGTGTATGCTTTGTATAGATAATAAATGTCTAAAATTACAATCAAAGCATTGACAATCGCCACAGGGATTGCAGAGATTATTATAGAATAAATTGTTAATCCAAGTGCCCCAAATAAATTTATCCATCTAAATTTAATAATCGAGCTTACTGCCATCGACCAAGCAATAAGAATTGAGGCTATGTATCCCAAAATTTCAAGTGCTGTTAATTCCATAAANCAAATTTTTTAATTAATTTCTAAATTATTTTCAAATTCTGCTTCTGCTCTGAAACAAACTTTATCATCAGATTTTAAACTTTCCCAATATATGTAATTATTTTCTTTTTTTGTAAAAATAGAAACTTTATCTCCCAATTTCAACTCGTTAGAAAACTGAATTTTAAAACGTTTAATTTTATTTGGTAAGATATTTCCCATAATATTTTCTATCCAATTCACATAAACTGCATTGTTTACATGATGATGCATATCAATATCGGTGTAACGAGCTGTTTCTTCAGTTTCAAATTTCAAATCTTTATGCAAAGGGATTTTTTTCAATAAATTATCTGTTGCTTTTTCTTTTAAAAGTTCGTCTAAGTAAGAAAATTCTGGTGGTAAAATTGGGCGTAAAGTGTTTTTATCAATTATTACCCAAGACGAAGATGCTGCAATTAATACGTTTTGTTTATCATCATAAAATTGAAATTCGCGAGTGTATTGTATGCCTGAAATTCCGCTGGGCCAAGTTTCTAAAATAAGTTGGTCTTGCCATTTTGGAAGTTTGTTGATTTCAACATTTACAGAATTTAAAACCCAAAATTTGTCAACATTTTTTAATTCTTCAAAACCTATACCTAATGTTTTTGCATGTTCCCAAGCTATTTCGCTGAACCACTGAAAGATAACATTTAGTTTTAATTCTAGATTTTCATCAATGTCATAAGACCTTACTTGTTGTTGTCGTCTATATATTTTAGTTTTTATTTCCATTTTTTCCTTTTACTAAACTTAAATAATTTATAAAAAACAATTTTGCTGTACCAGTCTCTTCTTCGTATTCTACAATTCTAATAAGATTTCCGTATTCGTCATATTCAAAAGAAGTGTCGCTAATATGTATTCCTGCAGAATTAGTAATTATTGTTCTAACTAAAGCTCCATCATCATTATAAACAAAATTTTTCTGAGTTCCCAAATCTTTGTCATCATAAACTATTTTGCTTCTTAAAGCATATATTTCATCATAATCGAACAAGTTTTTTTCAATAATATTGTGGNTTGAATCAATTTTATACATTGACTTTAACAGTGATTGTCCATTTTTATTTTCAAAAATTAAGGCATTTCCATATATAAACTCAGCACTGTTATTAAAAACTGACATAAATATTGTATCTTGTTTTCTTAAATATTGTTGAATAGCTGTTATAACACCACTTTCATTATAATGAACTTGCTTGTTCAAAAGTCCATTTTTATCATATTCAAACAAAATACCACCTATTAAACTAGAGTCTGCCGCAAATTTTATTTCTTCGAAAGGTAAATTTTTAGAATTATATTTTACTCTTGTACTAGATGTAATCTTTTGATTTTCATCGTATTGCACCACTAATTCGGGCAAACCTTGTTTTGAATAAAAAACTTCGGAAAGTAAAATTTTATTTGAAGAGATGACATTGTTTTTAACCATATATAGCCAAGTTTGAGACAAGTCGATTTTCATTGCCATAATTGCTTGACGCTCACGATTATATTGTTCCATTTCTTTTTCGCTAATAGGAACAGTTACTTGTGAAAACAAAAAATTATGTGTAAGTAAAAACAAAGACAAGCTAAAAACTGTTTTTATAAAAGTTTGCATAAAATGTAATTTTTTAAATTTTATAATATAAAAAAACTTGTTAAACAAAAAACTTGAGTTATTTTTGTTCAAAAATATAATAAATACTTAAAACAATGAAAAGAATTTTAGCAATTTTATTAGGTTTTACTATCATTTTTAACCTAAACTTACGAGCAGATGAGGGAATGTGGTTGTTGCCACTAATAGGTAAAAACTACGAAGACATGAAAAAACAAGGCTTCAGACTTAGTCCGGAAGATATTTACAGTGTAAATAATTCTAGCATAAAAGATGCTATTATCGGGTTAGGTAAAGAGGGCAGTCCGTTTTGGCATTTTTGTACTGGCGAAATAGTGTCTGACCAAGGTTTGTTTTTCACAAATCACCATTGCGGTTATGGAATGATCCAATCTCATTCAACAGTTGAACATGATTATTTAAAAGATGGTTTTTGGGCATATTCACAAGATCAAGAATTAGCAAATCCAGGAACCACCGCTTCTATTTTAGTTCGTATTGAAGATGTAAGCGAACAAATTTTGTCAAAACTTAACGATGGAATGAGTGAAAAAGAAAGACAAGAAATAATTGATAAAGAAGGCGAAGCTCTTTCTGCAAAAGCTGTAGAAGGCACTCCTTACAAAGCTTATGTAACAGATATGTTTAACAATAATCAGTTTTTCTTATTTGTTTATGTAATTTATCAAGATGTGCGTTTAGTTGGCGCTCCTCCATCTTCTATTGGAAAATTTGGTGGCGACACCGACAACTGGATGTGGCCCCGTCATACAGGCGACTTTGCTATGTTTAGAGTTTATACTGGTCCTGATGGCAACCCAGCACCATATTCTGAAGAAAATATTCCTCTTAAACCTAAACATTTTTTACCTGTAAGTAACAAAGGCGTTAAAGACGGCGATTTTGCAATGATTATAGGTTTTCCAGGAACAACAAACAGATATATCACATCTTTTGGCTTGGAAGAAACTATGAATGTTACAAATAAACTTAGATTTGAAATTAGAGATGTGAAAGTTAAGGTTTTAAGAGCAGAAATGAGAGCAAGCCAAAAAACAAAAATTCAATATGCTTCAAAATATGCTTCTACATCAAACTATTGGAAATACAGCGAACAACAAAATAAAGCTTTGAAACATTTAAATACTATGCAAATTAAAAAAGAAATAGAAGCAGAATATTTAAAAGTTAATACCGACCCAAAATATAAAGAAGCTTTAAATTTGCTTGAAAAAGGCTATAAAGATAGATATGATTATGCAGTAGCAAGAATGTATTTGCTTGAAGGATTAATTTCTGGACCAGAATTGCCATTTTTTGCATATAAATGTTCAGGATTATTAAGTGCTTTAGAATCTAAAGATGAAGAAAGAATTAATAAATTAGTTGAAGCTATTAAGCAAGAAGCAGAATCTTTCTATAAAGACTATAATCCAGATACAGAAAAGAAAGTTGAAATAGCTTTATTTAATTACGTTTACAATAATTTAGACAAAACATATCATCCAGATTTCTTTAACACTATTGAGAAAAAATACAAACTTAATTTTGATAAATATGTAAACGATATGTTTAATAAGTCTGTATTTGCGACTAAAGAAAAATTATTTGCATTTTTAGAAAATCCAAATTTAAAAACTTTGCAAAAAGATTTAGTTCTTAGCACAGGAATAAGCATATTGAGTAAATATCGTGAAGTTAACACTCAATACTGGAAAAACTCAGATGATATAGATAAAGGCTCAAGAATTTTTACCGAAGGAATTTTAAATATGAATAAGGGAAAACTTATGGCTCCTGATGCGAACTCAAGCATTCGTTTAACTTATGGTCAAGTAAGAAAATATGATCCTCGCGATGGTGTTACTTACGATTACTATACAACTATAGAAGGAGTTATGCAAAAAGAAGACCCAGAAAGCACAGAGTTTGAAGTTCCAGCAAGACTTAAAGAACTATATAAAGCAAAAGATTTTGGTCCTTATGTAAACGAAAAAGGCGAACTTTCAGTTTGTTTTATCAGCAATAACGATATTACTGGCGGAAATTCAGGTTCTCCAGTTATTAACGGTGATGGACATTTAATAGGATTAGCTTTTGACGGAAATAGCGAAGCAATGTCAGGAGATATTGATTTTGAAGAAAATTTACAAAGATGTATAAATCTTGACGTAAGATATGCTTTGTTTATTATTGATAAATATGCAGGAGCTAAGAATCTTATTAAAGAGATGAAAATTGTGAATTGAAAATACGTAACATACAATAACAGAGGCGTTGAAAGCAACGCCTCTGTTGTTTTATAGCCTTATTGTTTGTTTTTTACATTTGAATATTTATAAGAAACCTTAATTTAAACCACGTTTATTTCCACATAGATAAAAGTGTGTAAGGTTTGAAGTATTGGGTTGTTCTACGGATAAATCCGAGCGAACGGGAAGTTCTTGCTGTAATATAGGATTCCTCAAAAATTCAGATTTGCATAGGTAAGAAACAGTATATTTACCGTCTCTCCCTATACAATTTATTATTTTACTTTAAAAACTTTAAAACTTTACGAACTTTAAAAACTTTATGAACTTTAAAAACTGTTTTATTGCTTCTCTATCTTCCTCATAATCACCCCACTAGAAGTTTTAATCTTGAGCATATACATTGCTGGATTTAGATTACTTAGATTTACTTCGTAAACAAAGTTTTGTAAAGTATTTTCTAATTTCCAAGTTTTTATAGTTCGGCTAGTAATATCAACCAGTTCAATTTCAGCAGATTTCATGTCCCAATTTTTAAATTCAATATTTAATATAGAATTAAATGGATTTGGGTAAATTGAGATTGTAGGTTTTTCCATATTATTTTCGCAACGAATAGAAATTATATCCGAAAATTTAGATCTTCCATCATAATCAACCTGACGTAAGCGATAATAAGTATTTGCGTTTGGATTTTCTCTGTCTAAATAATCATAATTTAAACTTGTATTTGAAAATCCAGCACCTTGTACTGTTTCAATTACCTCCCAAGCTAAGTCGTCAGTTGAACGTTGAATTTCAAAATAATCATTATTTATTTCACTTGCGGTTGTCCAGTAAAGTTGAACATTGTTATTATTATCACATTCTGCTGAGAACAAAGTAAGCTCTACAGGTAAAGGATTTATTTCAGTTTTAGTACCAAGTGTGATTGGACTATAGCTTGTAAATGGAATAGCATTAGTTACACTTCCAGCGTTTGCATTTCCTGTAATGTTTGCAGCACCTTTATTTTCCCAGCAACTTGAGCTTGCATTATAGTGAGCAACAACCAAATCATTAGGTTCAACAACATCACTAGCCGTGTTCCAATATAAAGTTACATTAGGAGTAGAAGATGTTGAAGTAAGCAACCAATGTTCCACTCCGCTAGTGTGGTGCAAATTTGAACCAACACACATATAAGCAGCAGACCAATTTAAAGGACCAGCAG
>JGI24712J26585_10002199_pt1 | contig 16136 bp, 10 predicted proteins | sample BioPla3DNA2_FD_26585 | JGI IMG/M metagenome (IMG submission 26585) | reverse complement strand
CTCACCTGAGGCAAGGGTCGGTGAAGCGGGAAACCCCACGGTTTCGCGAGGGGTTGTTCGCACTCTGTACGGTGAATAATCCTCTACTGAAGGTGCCAATATGGATTCTGTTAACGCGGCAATAGAACGTGGGCGCGCCGCCCTGGACGCGCGAATGCAAACGCTCGCCGGACGGCTCGGCTACACAGACACGGCATACGCCCTCCCTGTGACCTATGGTCTCACCGGGCTTGCCGTGCAGGACGCGGAAGAGGCACGGGAGGCATACAGGCAGTCTGGCGGTAACCCCCTTGTTGCCTGTGAATGCCTGATGGCCGCCGAGGGCGGTGTTGCAAGCCCCTACACCGGTTTCATCCCTGATACAGTCCTCCGGAGGCTCGGCTACACCCTGGTCGACGGGAGCGTCGTTGGCCTTGGTCTCATTGTCGGGACGCCGGAGAACCCCGATGCTGCAGCAGCCATCTGCCGGGAGATGCAGGAGAAGTACATGCTGACGTTTCTCGCTGGCGGAGTCGTGGAAGCGCTTTTCGACGCCGGCGTCCGCCTGGGACTGGATTACCGCCTGGTGCCGCTCGGACCGCAGAGCGCTCATGGCATCCACTTTGCCGACATCATCGCCAGGATTGCCATGATGTTTGGGGGTGTCAGGCCGGGGGACGTCCAGTCTCTGCTCGATTACGCCGCCAGGCGGGCAAAGGCGTTTGTGGTTGCATTCCCCGGCCTCACGGATGAGGAGATTGCATTCGTCGACAGCCTGCGGGCGCTCGGGGTACCGATCCTCGCGGTCGGCGACAGCTACGAGGGGGGAGAATGGATCCCGGTCAACCCTGCTGACGCAGTCCAGACCGGAATGGANCTGCTGGGCATCAAGGTCGCGGTCACGGCGATCCCGATCCCCATGGCCTGCTCCCCTGCATTCGAGGGGAAGAGCATCAGAAAGGAGGAGATGTACGTGGANTTCGGCGGCGGCCGGACCCCTGCCTTTGAGCTCCTCCGGATGCGGCCCCGGGATGAGATCGAGGACGGCGCGGTCACCGTTGTCGGGCCCGATGTGGACGCTGTCCCTGAGGGCGGCGCCCTCCCGCTCGCGATCCTGGTGGACGTCGCCGGCGCGAAGATGAAGGTCGATTACGAACCGGTGCTTGAACGCCGGATCCACACCTTCATCAACTACGGTGAGGGTTCCTGGCATGTTGCACAGCGGGACATCATCTGGGTCAGGCTCTCGAAGGATGCAGTGGCAAAAGGCGTCAAGATCCGCGATATCGGGACGCTGCTCGCCCACAAGTTCAAGATGGAGTTCCCGGAGCTCATCGACGCGATCCAGGTGACGCTGGTCACCGACGGGCAGAAGGTCCAGGAGATGCTTCCTGAGGCACGCGAGATCTATGCCCGGCGGGACGAGCGGATCGCGGGGATGAAGGACGATGACGTGGAGACCTTCTACTCCTGCACCCTCTGCCAGACGTTCGCCCCGAGCCATGTCTGCATCATCACACCAGAGCGGCCGGCGCTCTGCGGGGCGATCACCTGGCTCGACGCCAGGATTGCCCACGAGATCTCTCCTGCAGGGGCGAACCAGCCGGTCGCGAAGGGAGAGGTGGTTGATGCGATCCTCGGGGAGTTTGTAGAGGTGAACCGGTTCGTGAAGAAGGCGTCCCACGGCGAGGTTGACCGGATATCCCTCTACAGCCTGCTCGAGAACCCCATGACCGCCTGCGGGTGTTTTGAGTGCATCGCGGCCATCGTCCCGGAGGTGAACGGCGTCCTGATCGTCAGCCGGGACTTCTCTGGAGAGACGCCGCTCGGGATGACCTTTTCAACGCTCGCCGGAACGATCGGGGGCGGCGCGCAGACGCCGGGATTCATCGGGATCTCTAAAAGCTACATCTTGAGCGACCGGTTCATCCAGGCCGAGGGCGGTATTGTCCGGGTGGTCTGGATGCCGTCCTCCCTGAAAGAAGAGCTCGGGGACCGGCTGCGGGCGCAACTCGCCAGGCAGGGGATGCCCGACCTCTTTGACAGGATAGCAGACGAGGTCTCGGCACCGACGATCGAGGATCTGATTGAGTACCTTGAACGTGTCGGCCACCCCGTACTCGGGATGAAGCCGCTGATATGAAGGAGGGAGATGAATGAAGGAGGGAGATGATGTGACCAGCAATAGTGAAGAACCGCGATCACCGATTCAGGAAGTCAGGCTCGGCGCCACCCGGGCGGAAGGGGGGACCCGGGAGGTCTCCTACGTGATCGGGGGTTGGCGGGACCTCCCGTTCACAGGGAACAGGCCAGACCGCCCCCTCGTGGCGCTTGAGGTCTGCGACGACCCCTGGCTCCTGCCGCCCGTGGTCCGCGACTATGTGGGCGACCTCGCAGACAACCCGGACGAGTGGGCACGGGCAGCGGAGCGCACCTACGGCGCTGACCTCGTGCGACTGAACTTCACGAGCACGAAACAGCGCGGATTTAGTGCATTCGGGGAGATCACCAGGACGATGGAGCGGGTGCTTGCGGCGACGACCCGACCCCTGATCGTGGAGGGGAGCAGCGAACCTGACCTTGACAGTGAGGTCTTCCGGCGGTGCGGGGAGGCGGGAGAGGGTGAACGCCTCCTCCTCGGGACCGCGGAAGCCGACCGCTACCGGAGTGTCGCCGCAAGCGCGCTGGCCTACGGCCATGCGGTGATCGCCCAGTCGCCCATCGATATCAACCTGGCCAAGCAGTTGAACATCCTCCTCCGCGAGACCGGTGTGCCGCGGGACCGGATCGTGATCGACCCCTACACGGGGGCGCTTGGTTACGGGTTTGAGTACTCATACTCGGTGATGGAGCGGATCCTCCTTGCAGCCTTCGCCGGGGATGCGGACCTCGCGATGCCGATGATCAGCGCTCCTGCCGATACCCTCTCAGTCCGGGAGGTGCGGGAGGCCGCGGAGGAGGATCGGGATGCGATGGCGGTCGCCTGGGAGTTCTACACCGCCTACTCCGCCTTCGTGGCCGGCGCATCGATCGTCTGCGTCCACCACCCCCTGACCGTGAAGAAACTCAAGGAGGCCCTGGAGGCGTGAGCTATGGCGATGAAGGCGCTTGATATCTACAAACTCCTCCCGAAGACGAACTGCAAGAAGTGCGGGTACCCTACCTGCCTCGCCTTCGCGATGAAGCTCGCCGCCGGGAAGGCAGAGGTCGAGGCCTGTCCTGACCTCGATCCCGCGACAAAGGCTCTCCTCGGCGGTGCGACCCGGCCGCCGATCCGGCTCGTGCAGGTCGGTGTGGGCGAGCGGGCGGTTGCTGTTGGAGAGGAGTTTGTCCTCTTCCGGCACGAGAAGACCTTCTACCACCCGCCCGGGATCCTGGTGCAGGTCTCAGACACCTGGCCGGAGGAGCAGGTGCGCTCCATCGTGGAGACGGTCCGCGACACGGTCGTCCACCGGGTGGGGATGGACCTTGTCCTGAACGGGGTTGCGGTCAGAAACGAGAGCGGTTCCCCCGACCGGTTCGCCGAGACCGTGGCGCTGGCCGGGGGGGGAAGCGCTCTCCCTCTGGTGCTGATCGCAGACGACCCTGCATCCCACGAGGCAGCCCTTGCGGTCGCCGGGCACTACCGGCCGCTGGTCCATGCTGCAACCGGGGAGAACTGGCAGGATCTCGCCGCGCTCGCGAAACGCTACGGCTGCCCGCTCGCGGTGCGGGCCGCCGGACCTGGAGCGCTCGCTGCCCTCGCCAGGAGTTGCGCGGACGCCGGGGCCCAGGACCTCATGCTCGATCCCGTTCCCGGGTCGATCCAGAACTATATCGCCGTAGCAACCGGGATCCGGGAGGCTGCCATCGCGCGGACCGAACCCGCGCTCGGCTATCCCATCTACCTTGACGCGACCCGGTTTAGAGAGATTGATGCAGCCCTCGCTGCCGGGATCCTGAAATATGCCGGGATCATCGTCGCTCCCCCGCTCTCGCCTGCAACCGTGACGGCGGCGCTCACCCTGCGGCAGAACATCTACACAGACCCGCAGAAACCCATCCAGGTGACACCCGGCGTCTACCCGATCAACGACCCCGGGCGCGACGCTCCGGTCCTCCTCTCGGTGAACTTCTCGCTCACCTACTTCACGCTGCTCGGATATCTCGAGGCGTCACGGATCCCCTGCTACCTCTTTGTGGTGGACACCGAAGGACTCTCGGTCCTCACGGCCGTCGCCGGAGGGAAACTGACAGCGACCCTCGTCGCCGACTCGCTCCGGAACTTCGGCGTCGAGGAGTTGGTGGACCATCGGGTGCTCATCATCCCCGGCTACGCCGCTCCCCTCTCCGGGAAGATCGAGGATGCAACCGGCTGGAAGGTGATGGTCGGACCCCGGGATGCGGCTGAACTCGCTGAGTACCTGGAGAAGGAGTGGGTGGCCTGATGCCGACCGTGACGTTCCTCCCGGGCTACCAGAAGGCAGTCGTCCCGGAGGGGACGACCATCCTCGAAGCAGCGCTCGCGGCCGGTCTCCCCATGAACGTGGTCTGCGGGGGGCAGGGAAAATGCGGCAAGTGCATTGTCTTCGTCAAAGACGGCACGGCGTCGTTTGACCTTGAGAGATACCGCAGGTTCCTCTCAGACGACGAGATCGCCCGCGGTGCATGCCTTGCCTGCCGGACAACCGTCGGCGGCGACCTCAGGGTGGAGGTTCCGGCAGGGTCGCTCATACAGAAACAGAAGATCCTTGTAGAGATCCCGGGCACGGAGGAGGTTCCATTCGACCCCTCTGTCTGGAAGTACGAGACCTATCTCGCGCCCCCGTCCCTGGACGACACCACCCCTGACCTCGCCCGCCTGCTCGAGGGGATCGAGAACTGTGGGGGCCCGCCCCCGAACAGGGTCTACGCGCCTCTCGAGGTCCTCCGCTACCTCCCGCAGGTGCTCCGCCGGAGCGGGTGGCACGTGACCGGCACGGTCGCCCTGGTGCCAGGGGGGTACCGCCTGCTCAACGTGGACGAAGGCGACACCACAGACAGGCTCTACGGGGCAGCCGTCGACCTCGGGACCACCACGATCGTGGTCTATATCAGGAGCCTCGTTGACGGCCAGATCCTTGCTACGGCGTCCAACTACAACCGCCAGATCTCGTGCGGCGAGGATATCCTCTCCCGGGTGAACTTCGCCCGGAGGAGCGGTCTTCCCCAGCTGCAGCAACTTGCGGCAGAGAGTATCAACGAAGCCCTGAAATCTGCCTCTGATGCCGCGGGGATCGACCTTGAGGAGATCTTTGAGGTGGTGATCGCCGGAAACACGGTGATGACCCACCTCCTCCTCGGGATCGACCCCTCCTATACGATCGCCGAGCCCTACGTCCCGGTCGTGCGGCGGATGCTCTCGACGGCTGCAGGGCGGATCGGGATCGCGACCCACCGAAACGCCGGGATCTACACCTTCCCGGCGGTCTCGAACTTCATCGGCGGTGACATCATCGCCGATATCCTGGCGGCGGGGATGACGGACCGCGAGGAGGTCTCGCTCCTGGTGGACATCGGGACAAACTTCGAGGCGGTGCTCGGCAACCGCGACTGGCTGCTCTCCTGCGCGGGTGCGGCCGGGCCGGCTCTCGAGGGCGGGGAGGTGCTCTTTGGTATGCGGGCAAACCCTGGCGCGATCGAGCGGGTCGAGATCGATGCTGATACCCTCACGCCGTCCTACACGACGATCGGCGGTGTCAGGCCGCGGGGGATATGTGGTTCAGGCCTCATCGACCTGGTCGCGGAACTGATCCGCGCCTGCGTCATCGACCGGACAGGACAGATCAACCTGCAGCTGGACCATCCCCGGATCCGGAGGGGTCGGTACTACCCGGAGTTCGTGGTGGCCTGGAAGGAGGAGACAGCGATAGGGAAAGACATCGTCATCACCGAGAACGACATCAGGAACCTGATCATGAGCAAGGCGGCGATCCACGCGGCCTGCATGACGCTTCTCGATGCAGCCGGGCTTACGCCCCGCGATATCGAAAGGGTATACTTCTCGGGGGCGTTCGGGAACTACCTCAATAAAAAGAACGCTACCATCATCGGGCTGATACCCGAGGTGCCTCAGGATCGGATAGTGAACATCGGAAACGGGGCGATCGCCGGTGCGAACATCGCCCTGCTCAACCGGAGACAGCGCAAGGCTCTCGACGGGATTGCCCGGAGGATCACCTACATCGAGCTGAATGCGGAGCCGTCTTTCATGGACCGCTACACCTCAAGTTGTTTCCTGCCGCACACCGATCTCANGCTCTTCCCGCGCGTGCAGCAGATGCTTGAGGCGTGCCGGGCAAGGCNGGGGGGAGGAGAGGCGTGGCAGGCATGATTCCTTCCCCGGAACTCCGCGCGACCGGGGTGGGGGCGCTCCCCCACCGCGACCCTGATGAGGCGTGTCGGGCGGTGCTCGCGGTCTTCCCGGAGATACCCTTCATCCCCACCCTGCCAAACCGGAGTCTCCTTGAGACGGTCGTCTTTGCCGATTCCGAGCATCTCCCGGGCGGGGTGATCCGGGAGGGGAGGCTCACGGTCGACCGGAGCGTCGATCCCTCGGAGGCGATGGCGCAGGTCCTGCTCGATTACCTTGAGGGGAACGCGAAACCCTACGGGATCGGCGAGGCTTATGGCTCGGGGTTCCATGCCATGATGGACCGCGACCTCTCGGGCGCCCTCCTCGTCAAGTGTCAGGTGACCGGCCCGGTGACCTTCGGGATGCAGGTGGTGGATGAGACGCGTCGCCCCATCCTCTATGATCCCGAGTACGCCGACCTGCTCGGGAAACTTCTGGGTCTGCGGGCCCGGTGGTGCGAGGAGATGATGCGGGAGCGGATGGGCGCACGCGCGACCCTGGTGGTGTTAACCGAGCCTTATCTTGCGTCGCTCGGCTCAGCGGTCGTCCCGGTGGATCCCGGGGTCGCGGCATCGGCCTTTGAGGATGTCGCCGGTCTCCTCGAGGGGGGGCTCGGGATCCACTGCTGCGCCAACACCGACTGGGGGTTTGTCCTGGGGCTTGCGCCTGCCGTGGTCTCGATCGATGCCTGGACCTATGCCCGGGAGTTCCTGCTCTACATCGACGACGTCGCCCGCTACATGGAGGCCGGGGGCGTGGTGGCGTGGGGAATCGTCCCCTCCGACTACGCTGTCTTTGCGGCCGAGACTCCTGGATCGTTCTTTGAGCGGTTCCGGGAGATCCGTGCCCGGGCGACAGAGACGATCGATCCTGATCTCTTTGACCGCCAGTCCCTGATCACGCCGACCTGCGGGATCCGGAACCCTGACGAGCAGGAGGCCGCAGAGATCATGGCTGCGACCGCGTCGCTCTCGCGCCGCCTCCGGGGCGAGGAGGATCCATGATCCGGCCCTGTACCGTCGTCATATCAGGGAAGGGCGGGACCGGGAAGACGACGATAGCGGCGCTCTTAATAGACGCGCTGGTTGCGGCAGGTGAGCGGCCGGTCCTCGCCGTGGACGCAGACCCGAACACGAACCTCCACGAGGCTCTGGGGATCGCGGTCACTGAGACGATCGGGAGCGTGCGCGAGGAGGCTTTCACCAGGTCTATTCCCCCGGGAATGGACCGGACCGGGTATGTCAGGTACCGGTTCCAGCGGGCACTTGCTGAGGCGGAGGGCTACGATCTCCTCGCGATGGGGCGTCCCGAGGGGCAGGGGTGCTACTGCTTCCCGAATGCTCTCCTCGCTGAGTGCATCGAGACGCTTGAGCGCGACTACCGGTTTGTCGTCGTGGATTCCGAGGCCGGGATGGAGCATATCGCCCGGGGGACCGTCAGGAATCCGGATATCCTCCTGATCACGAGCGACCCTGGCGCCCGGGGGATGCGGACCGCCAGCCGCATCCGTGACCTTGCGGAGTCGCTCGGACTCTCACGGGACCGGATCTCCCTTGTCATCAACCGGGACCGGGGGGATGCCGCTCCCGGTGGCGATCTGCCCCTCGTCGCCCGGATCCCGGAAGACCCGGCGATCGGGGACGCGGACCTCGCGGGAACGCCGATCATCGGGATCCCGGCCACGAGCCCGGCGCGGGTGGCGGTGAAGGGGCTTGCTGAATGGCTCGTCAGGGAGTGTGCACGGCAGAAAGGATGATCAGACGGTGAGGGGTTTTTCGGGGCGCGAGCGTTCAGGGTGTTTGTGCAGGGGAACCCCGGCCGGATACCCTCTTTCTCCAGCACATCTGAGCGGGCTATCCCGCGGGTCACCTCGCGTGAAGCCTGTCCGGGTGACGGACGGCCACGACCTATTTTTTACGCAGGAGCGCCAACAGGTAACCCACTATGGCAATCCATCCCATCGACTACCGCTACGGCACTCCAGAGATGCGTGCTGTCTGGAGCGAGGAGAACCGGTTCCGGGCGATCGTCAAGGCTGAAGTGGCCCTTGCCCGGGCTGAGGCGGCGCACGGGATAATCCCCCGTGAGGATGCCGAGACGATCGCGGCTTCTGCACCAGACGCCAGCCTCGAACGGGCGAAGGAGATCGAGGCCGAGATCAACCATGATATGATGGCGATCGTCAGGGCGCTCACCGAGGTCTGCGGCGACGCCGGCCGCTGGATCCACTACGGGGCGACCTCAAACGATATCCTGGATACGGCAACGGCCCTGCAGATCCGCGACAGCCTCGCGCTCATCGAGGAGAAACTGGTGCGCCTCCTCTCAGTGCTCCTCTCCCGGAGCGCCGAGACGAAAAACCTCGTCTGTGCCGGCCGCACCCACGGCCAGATCGGTGTCCCTACGACCTATGGTCTCAGGTTTGCGATCTGGGCAAGCGAGGTCGCCCGGCACATCGAGCGGCTCCGCCAGATGCGCCCCCGGGTCGTCGTCGGGCACCTCACCGGGGCGGTGGGGACCCAGGCGGCGCTCGGGGATGCCGGCATCGAGATCCAGGAGACGATGATGGAGATCCTCGGGATCGGGTCTGTGGATGTCTCAAACCAGATCATAGCGCGGGACCGCTACGCAGAGTACTTCATGTTCCTCGCAAACGTTGCGACGACGCTTGACAAGATCGCGCTTGAGATCCGGCTGATGCAGCGATCTGAGATCGGGGAGGTTGCAGAGGCGTTCGGGAAGAAACAGGTGGGTTCAAGCACGATGCCGCACAAGAGAAACCCCATCAAGAGCGAGCAGGTCTGCGGNCTTGCCAGGATCGTGCGGTCAGCGGTCGNACCGGCGCTGCAGAACAACGTCCTCTGGGACGAGCGCGACCTGACAAACTCCTCAGCCGAACGGGTGATCTTCCCGGAGGCTTCGGTGCTTGCCGACCATATCCTGAAGGTGCTGACCGACGTGGTGGCGGGGCTGGAGTTGAACAGGGAAAACATCAGGAAGAACCTGATGCTGCTTCGGGGTGTGAACCTGGCCGAGTCGGTGATGATCGAACTGACGAAGCGGGGCATGAACCGGCAGGAGGCGCACGAGGTGATGCGGACCGCAAGCATGCAGGCCCTTGCTCACGACCAGGACCTCAGCCAGGTGCTCAGCCAGCGGCCNGANGTCACCNGGTTCGTCACCCGCGACGACCTTGACCGCCTCCTCGATCCAGACGCGTATATCGGGACAGCGGTCAGGCAGGTTGACCGCCTGATCGAGAAACTCCGACCGCTCTGCTCGTGAACAGGTTCCCGGCGGCCGTTCAGGTGGGATGGAGCATCGCATCCCGCTCGGCCGTTGCGATCTCGCGGATGAGCCCGGCAGAGAGGTCAGCGATCGGGTAGTAGCTCCCGGCGGCATGNTCGGCAAGGGTCCTGCAGTAGCCAAGCCTGAACTCGAGGAACGAGTCGCCGGTCTCCTCGGTATCGATGACCACCGNCCTGATGCCCTGCGACCGGATATCCTCTGCGATCTCGAGGATCTCGCGGCGCACGTCGCCTGCAAGGGGNACGTTTGCCCGGCCGTCGGAGATGACGACCATCATCGGGATCACCTCGCCGTTCTTCCGCTGTTCTCGCTGGAGAACCTCCATGCCTTTTACCAGCCCGGCAGCAAGCGGTGTCTTTCCGCCGGTGGGGAGGTCCTCCAGCCGTTTCTGCGCGAGGTCGACGCTCGAGCAGAGCGGGAGGAGGACCTCGGCATCGNTCCCCCGAAACGCCACAAGCCCGACACGGTCACGCTGCCGGTANGAGTCCAGCAGCATCGAGAGGACCGCGCCCTTGGCAGACTCCATCCGCCGGGTTGCTCCCATCGAACCGCTGGCATCGACCACGAAGACGCAGGCGACNGAGACCTTCCCCACCCTGACCCGCTCGCGGATATCCTCCTCCCGGACGGCGACCGCCAGCCCGTTCTGGTNNCGCGTCGCCTGATGCGGAGCGGCGGCCCTGAGCGTGGCATCGAGCGCGAGATCCCGGGTCCCGGTCGGGTACCTGGCTGAGACATACCTCCCCCGTTTCCCGGCCGAGAGGGTCTCAAGCCGCCTGCCTGAAACCCTCTTTCGTTCCTTCGCGTCCCGCTGCTCGGGGATGCTCACCTNTCGCAGATCGATCGGGTCTCCGACCGAGAAGACGGTCTCGTGTGCGGNGCTCCCGCCTGAAGGAGGGGGCTCGCCGCCCTGCCCACCGGAGTCCCCNGCACCAGCCCCGTCTTCCCCGCCGCCATCANCCCGGGGAGGGTGGTCGTGCCTGTTCTCTGCGTCATCCAGCGCCTCTTCGATCTGTTCTGAGTCGATCTCTGGCTCTTCAAACGGTTTCCGGCGCATCCGGTGCGGGAGCGCAAGTTCCATGGCTTCCCTGACGTCGTCGCGGGTGACCTCGGTCCGCCTCTCGAGAGCGGCGATCGTCTTTGCCGTGCGGACGACGGCGATATCGGCGCGGTGGGTCCTGACACCGAGCCTGATGCATGCCGCCACCACCNTGTTCAGGAGAGCGTCATCGACCCTGACCGCAGGCAGCAGNGTCCGGGCATCGACGATCCTTGCACGCAGTTCTTCCTGCGCCGCGGCGTATGTCTGCCTGAACCCCCCGGGATCGCNCTCAAACGCCTCGGCGGCCCTGATGACCGCTACACGCTCGGCAGGGTCCATGATCCCCTCCACGGTCACCTGCAGCCCGAACCGGTCCAGCAGTTGCGGTCGCAGTTCTCCCTCCTCCGGGTTCATGGTGCCGACAAGGATGAACCGGGNNGGATGNGAGAAGGAGATGCCTTCCCGTTCCACCACGTTGACGCCCATGGCGGCGGCATCNAGGAGGATATCGGCGACGTGGTCGTCCAGCAGGTTGACCTCGTCGATGTAGAGGATACCACGGTTGACCGCCGCGAGGATGCCCGGGTCGATGCTCACCGCTCCCTCACGGATCGCCCGTTCCACGTCGATGGTCCCCACCACCCGGTCTTCGGTCGCTCCGAGCGGGAGGTCGACGACACGGACCCGGCGCCGATCCACCTCCAGGTTCTCACCGGCGGCCTTCTTCTCAGCACAGGCCGTACACAGGCCGCCATCGCCGGCCGGATCGCAACTATACGGACAACCCCGGATGACATCGATCCCGGGAAGTACATCGGCAAGCGCCCTGACAGCAGTGGACTTGGCTGTCCCCTTCTCGCCGCGGATGAGCACTCCGCCGATCCCGGGGTTGATGGCGTTGAGGATGAGTGCGCGTTTCATCGTCTCCTGGCCGACGATGGCGGTGAACGGGAGGACGTTCCTCTGTGCCTGATATGACATACCATAGAATGAGGTTGAATAGGTGTTAAATAATTTCTATTTGGTNGTAAATTCCCGGTCGGACGAGGGTGGAGTGCCCTCGTCCAGAACAGAGGATCAAAACTCTTCNGCGATACCGTAGCCNTACGACCGCAACGCCAGGCTCCCTTTCTTCTCGGGATATGCGGCGAGCATGAGCCCCCGTATCTCCAGGAACTCCTCAGCTGCGACGATGGAGACCGGCTGGAGCAGTTCTCCCTCGCCAGGCTCCATCGACCAGGAGTGGATGTAGTAGATGTCAGGTACCCCGTCCTCTTCGTGCAGGTAGAGATCTTTTCCACGCGCATACGCCCCGCCAGGGCTTCCCCGCGCTGCGGAGTAGAGACAGATGTCGTGGTCGGTGTCCAGCACAATCCTGCCATCGTTGTAGGCGATGCTTCTCTTCATCTCAAATCACCGTTCACCCCGCCACCGGCAGGGTGGTTTGGCAGGCGGGGGGTGAACACCGGCAACCTGATGAGGTGGCCATGGTCCTTTCCAGGACCCGGGCACCGGCAGCCCGCCACCGCCCACCAGGGAGGGATACGATCCTTAGTGTTATATTTCTTTCTACTAGTAATACTGAATGCTACTAAACTTCAGNAAAAGAAGATGGCTCACTCCGCCATCAGACCNGGTGACCGCCAGGGACCCCTCGTGAAGCCTGAGCNANAGGCTTTGCACGGATGAAAACGGCCTGCTCCGTACATCACTCNCTCTCCCGCAGCGCCTCCAGGTCCTGCAGGGTCACCACACGGACCGCCCCGCCCTGGACGTCGCCGCCGGCATCGCCCATCCGGTCCTCGATCCATCCCTCCATCTCCAGGTAGGCCGCCCGCAGCCCCTCGAGGACCTCGGGGTCGGCATCCCAGAGACCGCGTTCATGCGCCTCAAGCAACCTCCTCCCGATCTCCTCGAGCGCCCAGGGGTTCTCGTCCTCGAAGAACTGCCGCATCTCAGCGTCCAGGACAAACGTGCGGGTGATGTCGTCAAAGATCCGGTCGTCCACCTCCCCGGTCGTCGCCTCCCATCCGTAGACGGTCCCCACCTGTCGCGAGATATCCCCGGCACCCTTGTAGCCGTGCCGCTTCATCCCCTCGATCCATTTCGGGTTGAGAACCTTCCCCCTGACGACCCGCCGGATCTCCTCGGCAAGCGTCCTGACCTCCACACGGTCGCGGTCGCGGGTATCGCCGTAGTAGGCGGGCACATCCCGGTTGGAGAGCGCTCTGGCCGCCCCGGTCAACCCGCCATGCGCCCCGAAGTAGCAGCAGCACCCGAGGAGGTCGTACTCGTCGGTCACGGTCTTGTTGAAGGTGAGATCGACGGTTGCAAGCTGCGCAGAGAAGGTCTCCCTGGACTCCTCACCGAAGGTATCCCGCCCGTAGGCGTAACGGTTCCACCTGAGGAAGACCTCGGCAAGGTCGGCCTCCTCTTTCCAGGCCGAGGCGTAGACCGCCAGGCTGACACCGTTGCCGTAGGTGCCCGGCTTGCTCCCAAAGATCCTGGCAGTCCCGCCTCCCTGGAGAGCGTGTTTCCGGATGAAGTTCAGTTCAGGCGGCTCGTCCAGCCCGGCGACCGCAGAGATAGCGTCGTCCAGGAGTTCGATGCAGGTGTAGAAACAGTCCCTCAGGATCCCGCTCAGCTTGATGGTGACATCGATCCTCGGTCGACCGAGTTCTTCGAGCGGGATCACGCGGAACGACCTGACCTTGCCATCGATCCAGACCGGCTCGACCCCGATGAGGAAGAAGACCTGCGCAAGCTGCTCGCCGTCGGCCCACATGACGTCTGATGCCATCCAGTACATCCCGATGTTCTCCGGGATCTCCCCGATCTCGTCGATATATTTCTGGACGATGCTCTCAGCAAGCCGCATCCCGATCCGCCACGCGGCGCGGGTGGGGATGCGGAAAGGGTCAAGCGAGTAGAAGTTCCGCCCGGTGGGGAGCACCTCAGGCTTGCCCCGGGTGATCAGCCCGGAGGGACCTGGCGGGATGTAGCCCCCGGCACAACCTGAGAGCAGGCTCCCGATCTCGTCTGAAGCGTCGATCCGCGCCGCAAGGTCGAGTACTCCGGCCCTGATCTCTTCGAGCGCATCCAAGTCGAGGCGGCGGAGGCTGCCGGCGAGGATCCGCTCAGCCGCGCGGTCCAGGGGCTCCCCTGCGAGGATCGCGGCGATGAGATCCTTTGCTGCGGCTTCCGCGTCCCGGAGCGGGGCATCGTCTGCGGTCGAGGCGTCATACCCCATCATCTCAAGCACCGCACCCCGCACCTCGCCCTCGTAGCGCATGATGGCGTGGATGAACTCTGCCCGGCGTTCACCCTCCGGCACCTCCCCGAAGATATGCATCCCGTCAGGGATCCTGGTATCGGCGATCCTGGAGACGGCGGTATGAGCGGCGGCGACCACCTCCTCAAACGGCGTCCCCGCTTCGTGCATGCCCGGAAACCCGATCTCGCCTGCGATGCCGGTCTCCTCAAGGAGGTCGGCGATGGTGTGCTCAAGCGCGTGCGCCCGCGCCGGGTCGACGCCCTTTGCCCGATTGTAATCAGCGATCTGCTCCTCGAGGTCCTTTAATCCTGCGTAGAGGTCGCTTGTGGTCATCACCGCCTGCATGTGGTCAACCAGGGTCGCATAACTCCGCCGTTTGGCGATCGTCCCCTCGGGAGGGTTGTCGGCGTTGTAGATGTAGAGGTGGGGGACGGTCCCGATGGCGATCCCGGGGTAACAGGAATCAGAGAGGGCGACCGACTTTCCGGGGAGGAACTCGAGGTTCCCGTGCGTCCCGACATGGATGACGACGTCTGCACCAAACGTCTCCTCAATGTAGCGGTAGGTTGCCAGGTACTGGTGGGTCGGCGGGACGCCCGGGTCATGGAGGATCCGGCAGACCTCGCCGTCGCACCGCGGCCCGGCGCACCCGCGCTTCGGCTGGACGCAGACGATGGCGTTTCCAAACCGCACCCCGGTGACGACGATCTTCTCCTCATAGACCATCGCCGGCGGAACCCCGTCGATCTCTTCGCCGGGCGGCTGTCCCCAGGCCTCGCAGATGCTGGTCCTGACCCCGGGAGGCAGGGTCTCGAACCAGACAGCATAGTCCTCAGGCTCCACCAGGGCAAGGGCGCCTCCCCTCCGGACGATCTCCTCGACCGACGTCCAGCGGAAGTCGCTGACCGCTTTTTTGTTCATGATGGTCTCGATCAGGACTCTCCCGCTCCCCGGGCACTCGACCGCATACCCCTGGTCGTGCATCGCCTCGAGGATCCGGGCGACGCTCTCCAGCGTATCAAGGTGCGCCCCGGCCCCGACCGTCGCCTCAACCGATGCACAGGGCTTGTTGTGGAGAATGAAGGCGACCCGCCTCGCTCCGACGGGTTTTTGCGCAAGGTCGATCCATCGCCTGACCCGACCCACGAACGTCTTCACCCGCTCATCAAGCGGAGCGTGCCGCTCGCCCTCGGTGCCTGCCAGGTCAGGGTTCTCGGCCGCACCGATCGGCACCATCTCGATCCCGCCCAGGAACTCGGGCATCGCGACATACCAGGAGACGTCGCTCCCGCTCATCCCGTTGATATCGTTCCTCCACTCTGCCTCAGTCCTGTGGTAGAGGATCAGGGGATGGAAGACCGGCACGTTGAGCCCTTCAAGCGTTCTTGTGAAGGCATCAGCGTCACGGGGCGGTGTGAACGTTCGTGCGTCGATGAGCGCGGAGATCGGGACGGTNAAGAAGGTCTCGACCACCTCCCGGTCAGACCTGGCCCCGATCTCCTCGTCAGGGAGACCAAAGCAGAAGACCGGGAGGACGTCNTAGTACCTCTCAAGTTCCCGGATCAGGGCGGCCTCGACGGCCAGGTCCCCGTTTACCCAGTGTGTCCTGGAGAGGAGAAGCCCGACACGGGTGGGGTGCCGGGAGGGGTACCAGGCGAGGTAGGCGTCGGTGTCATCGAAGACGCACCCCGCGTCAGGGTGGTAGATCCCCTCCCACCTGGTCTCCCGCGGGGGGTCGTAGGCGACGTCCATCCCGGCGACCTCGGCCTGGACATAGCGGATCAGGTTCCTGATGTTCTCAGGACCCCCGTAGAGGAAGTAGGCGCTCACGGTGGAGACGACCGCGAGCGGGACGGTCGAGGCCGACCACCAGGCGTCGGTGTAGCCGAACGCTATAACCGGGAGNTCCTCAGGAAGACCGCCCAGGATATCGTCCCAGAGGGGGTCGTTTGAAGGGTGGACCAGGACAATGTCTGATCCCAGGCACGCCTCAATACACCGTCTCCGCTTCTCTGAATCATCTCGCAGTTCATGTACCTGCCACGCGGAGAGGGCTATCCCCGCCTCCCGCGCCGCACCAGAAAACTGGAGCAGCTCGCTGCCCCAGGCAACTATGGTTATCTTCATGGAGTCTTCACCAGATTCTCATTCTCTGACGG
>JGI24712J26585_10002198_pt1 | contig 16144 bp, 12 predicted proteins | sample BioPla3DNA2_FD_26585 | JGI IMG/M metagenome (IMG submission 26585) | reverse complement strand
CTCTGCAATTGTTATTGATTAAAATTTCTTTATCTTTGATTCTTTTTTGCAAAGAACTGTTAGATAAGTTCACTTTAAAATTTTCTATAACTTCATGACTGTAAATACTTTTGATATGAAAATCAAGGGTTTCATATTTTTCATCATAAACAATAATTGAACAAGTATCCACGCCCAAAATACCCATAATCATATCACAAACCAGTTCCAGTAGCTGTTGAATTTCAAGAATTGACCCAATGTAAGAACTGGTTTCCTTGAGAATAAACAGTTCTGCCACATTATTTCTAAAACTTTCACTGGTTTTTCTCATTTCTTCTTTTTGCTGTTCCAGTTCTTTATTAACTAATTCCATATGTTCCTTAATTTTTAGTAATTCTTCATTTTTCTTCTGTGCTTGTATAAGGAGTTCTTTATGTTTATCTGAATTCTTTTCTATTTCATGGATCGTAGAATTCACAATATAAATAAATAAAACGTTGGATAAAATAAGAAATATCGTATTTATAAGATTACTAAGCAGGAAGAAATCTTTTCCCAGCATCATTACACTGGATACAATCAATGGAATAAAGTAATAAAATAAAGAATTTAAGTTCGCGCTTACAGAAAAAATTTCGATTAAAATCAATAAATAAACTAAGGGCTCAAATACTAGAACAACTTGATCCTGATAGATGAGTACGCCCACATATAATAATTCCATGATTTTAAAACAAGTATATAGGTGATACTTTTGAAGCAATCCTTTTTTTATAACAAGAAATTTAATGCCCATAACGGCTAATGCTGCTGCAAGGAGAAATTTATTCAAAGATATATCGCTTGATTTTCCAATCCATTGATTAAATTCTAAATGAATCAGCATCAATATCAAAAATCCAATATGGATATAGGTATATCTTTTTTCTAAAAATTCCAATCTGCTCATATATCATCCGCCTTATTAAATTTATCCCAGTATATTTCAATCTGATCTCCTTGCTTTATTATATCAGTAAATGCTGCTCTTTTTCCATTTAATTTTAGAACAATATTTCCTTGAGGATTTTTCAAATCAAAATCAATAAAATTAAAAATATCTACAAATATATAATCTGACTTTTTACCTTTCAGGGTTACTTTATTGCTATTAACTGTTACTATAACAGGAATATCCTGAAAATGCACGGATAATTGATCTTTATTCTCTTCATTTACTATAATTTCCTGATCCTCTTTTATTGGTTTGAAATATACTTTGTCTCCATTTTGTATTGAATAATTCAAATCAACTTTTTCTCCATTGACAAAAAACTCCTTACCGTCGATCTCAATATCTGCATATNGAGCTAAGTCTTCAACAGTCTGAATTTCAAAAAATTCAATTTCGTCATTATTATGTATTGGGGTATCCTGATCGACTATAGTCCCATTTGACATACATAGAACAGAAAGTTCCATTTCAATATCGTTAATAATAATTTTCTTAACTTTCTTTTCATCAAGAAAGTCTTTTATATAAGCCCTGGCAGGTTTTCCATTGATTGCAGGTTTGATAGTAATATCGTCTCCAGCATGAATAGGCGTATCAAGGCTAGCTTCTTTCCCATTGACATAAAGCTCTGCAGGAATCGCTGGTTCTCCCCAAATCTTTTTGCTTTGTTGATTTAATTTAAAGATGAGGGAAGAGCCTTTTCTTCCTAATAAATTTGTATGATTGAAGCCCTTTTGTATCCCTGCATCAGCAACGGTTAATCTTTTTGTATTTAAAAGTTTTACAGGGTCTCCATTAACTTTTACTTCAATAAAGTCATAACCTCTTTGAAGAATAGAAGTAACACAAATTCCTATTGGAGTAATGACATCAGGAGCCACTAAAGGTTCACATTCATATTTAACATTGATTAATGTATCTCCTCCTCGAAGGGCAACTCTTTCCTTCGGAAGTTTAAGTCTTTCAGAAATTTTTTCTGTTAAACCTTTAACTTGACTTCCGCCTCCAACGCAAAAAACAGCATTTGGAGCTTTATTTCCATTCAACTCGTAAATTTTAGCAGTTATTTGATCTGCTAAGTAATTTGCAGCATCTTCTAAGTGTTCTAATAATTCTTGAGAAGTAACCGTATGGGGTATACCCAATATGTCTAAAAATGAAATTTTTTCTTGTTTATTTATTTGATATTTTATCTTTTCAGCAGTTTGAAAATCAACTAAATATTTATGTACAATTCTTTCTGTTATTTCATCCCCAGCAATGGGTATCATGCCATACCCAATCACTGCTCCCTCTTTTGTAATAGCAATATCGGAAGTTCCTGCTCCTACATCCACCAGTGCCAAGTTTAGAAGTCTCAGATTTTCAGGAATTGCTACATTAATTGCTGCTATAGGTTCTAAGGTAAGACTAACGACATTTAATCCTACTTTATCCATTACAGCATATAAACTCTCTACAACACTGCGAGGCAAAAACGTAGCCAGTACGTCTGCACCAATTTTTTTCCCTTTATGTCCTTCTAAATTAGTAATAATATATTCGTTTAAGTAATAGTTTACCACAGAATAACCTACACAAAAATAGTCTATATTTGTATCTCCTAATTCTTCTTTCAGTTTTGCCTGTGCTTCATCTATTCCTTTAAGTTCTAATTCTCTAATGAGGTCTTTTTGAATTTCTTTTACTTCATCCAGGCTTTGATCAATTCTGACTAAATATGTTTTTAACACTCTCCCTGCAGCGGCAATGGCTACATCCTTTAATTGAATTCCGACCCGTTTTTCTAAAGCTGTTTTCACCTTCTGGACTGTTTGTGCTACTTTAAATATATCATGAATCTGGCCATCCATCATTGCCCTGGATTCATGTTCTATCTGCTCTGCAGCAATGACAATAAAGTCTTTACCCTTTTGAAAGCCTAATATGCCCATGATCGTTCGTGTACCGATATCTAGTCCAAAAACTAGTTCCTCTTCTTTAAAGTGACAGTCTAAACTCAATGCTTCCACTCCTCTATTGATACTAAATTTGGATGTGGTATAACTAATATCTGTATAATTATAAATAATAGTATATCTACTATGATATCACAAGTAACAAAAAAATCTAGATGATTTTTGTTCATCTAGACAAAAAAATACAAATCATCTTCTAGATTTTTTTATCTTTCTGTCAGTTTCTGATATAACTTCGTATATTGAAGCGCCGATGCGTTCCAGGAAACATCTTGTTTCATTCCTTTTAAAACTATTTGTTTCCAAGCAGAAGGATATGTATTATACAATTCTATAGCTGTTTTAAGAGTAAAAAGCATGGATTGTTTGCAATGCTCTTTAAATATAAAGCCACTGCCATCAAAACTTTGCATATCAAAGGGAATAATAGTATCTGCCAATCCTCCAGTTGCCCGGGCGATTGGCACTGAACCGTATCTAAGGGCAATCATCTGATTTAAACCGCAAGCTTCAAATTTTGAAGGGATAAGATAAATATCAGATGCTGCAAATATTTTTTGAGCCAATTCCATATTAAAAGCAATAATAGCCCTCATTTTGTTCGGATACTTCTGCTGTATGGAGTAAATCAAATCTTCATAAAACGGATCCCCTGTGCCCAGAATAATAAATTGAATATTCATTTGCATAATTTCTTCTATGCTTTCTTCGATTAAATCAAATCCTTTTTCATCTGACAAATAAGAAATCATAGCTATTAAAGGGATCTTAGAATTTTGTTCTAATCCAATTTCATTTTGAAACTTACTTTTGTTCACTTGCTTATTTTCTAAAGAATGATCATTGTATGTCTGATAGATATAGGGATCGGTTTCAGGATTATAAATATTATAATTTATACCATTAATGATCCCAAATAAATCAGACTGCCTTTTCCTAATAACTCCATCTAATCCATTGCCATATTCAGGCATCTGTATTTCTTTCGCATAGGTAGGACTAACAGTTGTTATGAGATCACTGTAAACAATTCCTGCTTTCATATAGTTGACACTTCCATAAAACTCCAGACTGTCAGGGTGATAAAATTCTTCTCCTAAGCTTAATAAACTCAAAGTATCCTTAGGAAAATTTCCTTGACATTGAAGATTATGTATAGTAAATACAGTCTTTATATTTTTATAAAAATCTATGTATTTGTACTGATGATGCAATAAAACACATATGGGGCCGGTTTCCCAATCATTGCAATGAATGATATCAGGCATAAAGTTGATTTTAGGAAGCATTTCTAATACTGCCTTGCAAAAAAATGCAAATCGCTCTGCATCATCCGGATTGCTGTACATCTGCTGTCTGTCGAAATAATATGCATTATCTATAAAATAGCATGGAATCCTTCCTCTGCCATTGTCATAATCTATTTTTCTAATAATCGCTGTCTGCTTTCGCCAATCTAAATTGACTGGATAATCGCATACATACTCCATACAATGAGTATATTGATCACTAATATGTTTATACTTTGGCATTACGATTCGTACATCCCATCCCAAAGAAGCGATTTCAAAAGGCAAAGTGCCGGCGAATTCACCTACTCCACCTGTTTTTGCAAAGGGTGCCATTTCAGAAACCACAAATAGAATTTTCAAATTAGAATTTTGCATATTACCACTCCTAATACATGCTTATCTTACTTTTTTGACCACTTTCTGCAATGTCTCGGCTACCATTTCCGGCGGAGTAGGGTTAATGTACGACCCTGTACTCAATTCAAATCCCGCCAGATTTCCTAATCTTGGGATAATCTGTATATGCCAATGGAAATACTTTTCAACACTAGCCTCTTGGGGCGGACCCATAAAGCAAATGTTATAGGATAGCTCGTCAAAGACCTTTTCATATCTTTGTATCGTTTCTTTTAATATCTGCGCAAGATATTTCAGATGTTCTTCTTTCAAACGGCTAAAATCATAAAAATGCTGTTTTGGCATAATCCATGTTTCATAGCAAAATCTGGAGGCATAAGGAGCAAATAAAATAAAATGTTTATTCTCCTGTATAAGCCTTACTTTTGCGTTTCGCTCATATCTAAGCATCTCACAATATACACATCTTGAATGTTCTTGAAAATACTTTTTGCTTCCTTTTATAATCTGCTTTTGGTTCTCCGGCATGATCGGAACTCCAATAATCTGCCAATGAGGATGTTGAAGGGATGCCCCTGCTTCTGCCCCTTGGTTTTTAAAAATCTGCACATATTTAATTTTTTCGTCAGAAGAAATATCNTTATATCTTTCTTTTAAAGCTNTTAACACCAATTCCAGCTGCTCATAGGACATCTTTCCAAGGGTAGCTTCATGGTCTGTTGTGTCAATGAGGACNTCATGAACTCCATANCCGGTAACCGTTTCATAAAATCCTTTTATAGTTTCAACTGCATTTTGCTCTTTCAATGCAGAGTATTTATTTGGAACAACNCTTACTTTCCATTTAGAATTATTAGGCTCTTGCTGNCCTGTTCTATATGCCAATACCTCNGGAGGGGTTTGACTTTCGTTNCCTGCACAGAAAGGACATCCCTCACTCGTTTTTCTTATAGACTGCTTTTCAAAATCATGGGGTCTTTTACCTCTTTCTACAGCGATAATCGTCCATACCCCAGTGACAATATCTTTTCGTATTTCTGACATGCTTCTACCCCCATCTGCAGCATAATTAATACAAGCAAATTTCATTTTACTATATAATTGTAATAAAATAAAGGCGAATTTCTAATTATATCCTAAGCTTTTGTTTAATGGGAATAATATGCTTTTTCATAGCTTGGTATCCTTTTTCTATACATTCATCTATGGCAGATAATTCAAGCAATGAAACATCCCATATTTCAGGATTATAAATATAGATAGATCGTTCTCGACATGAGTATTCCTTTTTAGTAATCATATAAGACATGATTGCTATGGCTTGCTCACCGATTTCAATAAAACTATCAATATCTCTATCCATACGTCCATTATAGCCTAAATTAATTCCAATCACTACATCTGCCCCCATTTTTTGCAGTACTCTAATGGGGATATTATCTACAACGCCTCCATCCATTAAAGATACGATTTCTCCCTGGTATAGTATATCTTTTGGCTGAAATAGTGCAGGAAAAGAAATACTTGCTCTAATCGCATCACATAAACTTATATCGTCAACATACTTTATTTTTGTCTCATCCGTCAAGGATGATCTGTCAGAAACAAAATAAAAGCTGTCTCCATTCTGCACTCTTGTTGCCGATATAGCAACAGGAATCTTTGTATTTTTAATTTTTATATTATCTGTATAATATCTAAGAATCTTTTCCAATCTTTGTCCTTTGATCAATCCACTTAAACCTCTCGTTTTAATTTGGCGCAAGTTTAAAAGTGTGCAGATCATTTGCAAATAATCTATATCAATAATTCTAAATACGTTATTTTTTATAATTGTCTCTATCTCTTCCGGCTCATATCCGTATCCATATAATCCTGCTACAATAGCGCCAGCACTGGCACCCGCTACCAAATCAGGTCTAATCCCATTTTCAATGAGAGCCTTCATGGCCCCTATATGAGACATCCCCCTTACGCCGCCACCTGATAAGGCTAAACCGATTTTCATAGCTTTTCCCTCTCAAAAAATGAATATTCTTTTATATTATATTCACTTCATCGAGGAAAGTTCATAATACTTAGAATACTCTAATAGGTGAATAAAAACTCCTATATGATATTCTTACAATTTTTCATACAGGAGTCAAAATAAACAATTAGTTGTTTGAGGCAGGTGTTTTTTCAAGTATGAACCAGTCTTGTATGTTTCCAATTATGCATTCTTTTTTAGGCTTGATTTCTCCTTGAATTCTTTCGTTGGTTATTAGTGCTGCCGTTCTAAAATAGAGGCTAATGTAAGGCAATTCATCAGATATATATTTCTGCAGATTCCCATAAGCATTTTTCATCTTTTCTTCTCCAACAGCTGTAAATGCTTGCTGAAGCAAAGCATCCATCTGCTCACTTCTAAAAGAAACATAGTTTGTTCCTACTTCTATTTGAGCTGAATGAAACGCAAATGTAAAGTCTGGAATAGGTGAAAGCTTCCAACCACCAAGAAATGCATCAAAGTTTTTAGACAGTAAACGATTTAAAAATTCCTCTTGAGATACTTCTTCAACCTGTATGCTCATTCCTGCTTCATTTAGCATCCTTTGAATTTCATAAGCTACTTCTTTTCTTTGAATGTTTTCTGAACTTACTAATAAAGTAAAAGAAATATCTATTTTATTTCCATTATTCGGTTTGTCCAAAATTCCATCGTTGTCGGAATCATTCCAACCTGCATCCTTAAGAATTTGCTTTGATTTTTCCAGATCAAAGTTATATTGCTCAGTTTCTTTATTATAAAGCCATGATTCAGGATTGATGGGGGAATTCGTGATCACCCCATGGTTAAGATATTGATTTTCTAGCAAGGTCTCTCGATCAATAGCGTAGGCTATAGCTTTTCTAAGATTCTTATCTTGAAATAGTGGTTTGTTAAAATTAAGCCCGATGAAATCATAATAGGAGGTAATGTATTCATGAATTCTTGTATTCTCTTGTTCAGAGTATTTTTCCCAATCAACCACATCTGTTCCGATTACATCTATTTGCCCTTGCTCAAAAGAATAAAGATCTGTTTCTTCATCTGGAGTAATCACAGCCTTTATTTTTTCTATATAGGGCTGACCTTTAAACCAATTATTATTTACTGTTAAAATCAACTCTTTAGTGGGAATAAACTCTGAAAACATATATGCTCCTGTCCCAACAGGCTTTATTTCTCCTACAGTACTCTCAGTTTTGCCTCCATAAACATGGGCAGGGATAATAGGGAAATAAAGTCCGTACAATGCTCCACTAAAAGGTTGATTGTAAACTATTTTTAAGCTATATTCATCGATGGATTTGTATGAGTTAATATTTTGTATACATTTTTTATATGGAGCGGACTCCTGTGCCTTCTTTATAGTATCCAGAGAAAATATAACATCTTTAGCTGTAAAAGGTTCTCCGTCATGCCATTTTACATCTGATCGAAGTTTAATCGTAAGAACCGTACCGTCATCTGAGAATGTCCATTCAGAAGCCAAATTGGGTATAGGTTTTTGAGTCTCATCAAAATCTATTAAGGTATCAAAAATCAATTTAGAAATTTGATCCACTGTATATTCTTCATTTAATAGGGGATTTAGAGTTTTGGGTGTTCTGAGAGATAAAATCATTTCCCCTCCTTTGGTTGGTTCTATGGGAGCTGTTTCAACCTGCTCTTCTTGCTGTTGTGGATTCTCCATTTCTTCTGTTCCGGTATTTGAACAACTCGTAGCAAATAATAATATAAAAACAAAAATGGTAATCCACCTTAATTTTTTAGCCAATATCATCCTCACCTTTCTAATGCACGCAATGCTGTTTATTTTTTTGAATTCTTATACAAACGTTCATAACATTTTTGACTTTTCATCACTTTCTCAACATATTCCCTGGTTTCCTTAAAGGGTATAAAATTAAGTTTTTCGGCATCATCGCTATATTTCTCATTTCCTAACCATTTCGATACGTTTCCGCTTCCGGCATTGTATGCTGCTAAGCTTGTTTCAAGGTTATCTTTATATTGATTGATGAGCTTTCTAATATACCAGCATCCAATTTGAATATTAATCTCCGGTTCGTAAAGTCGATCACTGTGATAATTTTCTATTCCAATTTCTTTTGCAGCCCATGCTCCTGTTTGATCAGTAATCTGCATTAGTCCTCTTGCACCCTTATGGGATGTCGCTTGGGGATTAAATTTACTTTCAATCCGAATGATTGAAAACACCAAATAAGTATCCAAATTATATTTCTCAGAATATTTGGTTACTAAATCCGCGTATTTTATGGGAAACAAAAAAGTCCGAAAAAAAGTTAATGTAACCATATATATAATAATGCAGAATATAATCACAGAGGCCAATAATCGTAATTTTCTACCTCGAAGATCAATTATATAAAACATACGTTTTCTCCTTTAGAAACCTATATCTTCTGATAAAATACATTCCAGCTGCTTAAGAGTAAAGTCTTGATCTTTGCTATTATCTATAATTCTATCGGCGTATCTTTTCATTTCTTCCCATGACATTTGAGATTTGATACGATTTTCTGCCTGTTTTACACCAAGTCCGTCTCTTTTCATGATCCTCTGTATTCTTTTTTCTTCCTCTGTGTAGACAGCCCAGACTTCATCCACAATTTTATGAAGTTGTATTTCAATTAAAAGGGCAGCATCAATAACTATATAATTATATGAAGAATGGCTCTCCTTTATTTGCTCAATTTCCCTAAAAATTTCTTCTTTAATACGAGGATGGGTAATTTGATTTAGGATATTCAAAGAATCTTTATTAGAAAATACAATTTCCCCTAAAGACTTTCTATTGATTTCACCATCTTCCTTTAAAATTCCTTTTCCAAAATGCTGGACAATATCCTCATATGCCGGTTTGCCTTTTAAAATAATTTGATGTCCAATTTTATCTGCATCTATAATATATACCTTTGTCAATTGAGACAGCAAAAATACAACCGTACTTTTGCCACTGCCGCTGCCCCCGGTTAAGCCAATTACTTTCATGGCAATCCTCCATTATTTAGTTTCAAACCAAGTTTTACCAAGGTGCATATCCACATCTAAAGGAACATCTAGTTTTGCAGCATGCTCCATTTCATGTTTAAGAATTTGTTTCACTTCATCCACTTCATCTTTATGCACTTCAACTAGAAGCTCATCATGAACTTGAAGAATGAGGCGAGATTTCAGATTCTTTTCTTTTAATTTATTGAAAACTTTAATCATAGCGATTTTAATAATATCTGCTGCAGTCCCTTGAATAGGTGTATTCATGGCAACCCTTTCTCCAAAAGAACGTCGCGTAAAATTATTAGAACTAATATCCGGAATAACTCTTGTTCTTCCAAATAATGTAGTCACATATCCTTGTTCTCTTGCTTGCTTTATGGTTTCATCCATGTATTTTCTTACATTTGGATATTTTTCGAAATAACCTTCTATATAGGCTTCTGCTTCTTTTCTGGAAATGTTTAAATCCTGGCTTAAGCTAAATGCTCCAATCCCATATACAATTCCAAAATTTACAGCTTTGGCATTACTTCTTTGTCTGGGGGTTACCTCATCAAAAGGCACCTTAAATACTTGTGATGCAGTAATTTTGTGAATGTCTTCTCCCGTACGAAATGCATGAATCAAAGTTTCATCCTGAGCAATATGTGCCAGAACGCGAAGCTCAATTTGAGAATAATCCGCATCCAGCAATAAATAATCTTCATCACTGGGAATAAAGACTTTTCTTATTTTTCTTCCCAACTCAAGTTTGATAGGAATATTTTGTAGATTAGGTTCAGTACTGCTTATTCTGCCGGTAGCAGTAATTGTTTGATTAAATGTTGAATGGACTTTATTGGTGTCTTTATTCACTACCGCAAATAAGCCGTCTCCATAAGTGGTTTTTAGCTTAATCAATTGGCGATACTCCAATATCTTTTCAATAATAATATGCTTATTTCTTAGCTTTTCTAATACCTCAGCGGCTGTTGAATAACCAGTTTTTGTCTTTTTTCCCATGGGAAGCATTAGCTTTTCAAAAAGAATGACCCCCAGTTGCTTTGGAGAGTTAATATTGAACTCTTCTCCTGCTATATCATATATTTCTTTTGTGAGAATATCTATTTTCTCTTCCAGTTCGGTGACATATTCTTTTAATTTCTTAGTATCTATTTTGAACCCATATTCTTCCATACTGAATAAAACTTCAATCAGAGGATGCTCAATTTCATAATACAGTTGTTCTTGATTGTTTTCTTTTAATTTCTTTCTTATTTGTTTTTCAGAGTGGTATATAATATAAGCCTGTCCTGCTGTAAACTTTATTCTGTCCTTTTCTTCTAAATCCATAATGGACTTTTTGCTTTTTCCTTTACCTAAAATTTCTTCTTCGCTTGGAAAGGTCTGACCTAAAAATTCTTGTGAAAGATCATCATATCCATAGGTTTCTTTAGTCGGATTTAATACATATCCGCCAATCATCGTATCAAACGTTAAATTTCTGAGTGTAATGCCAAAATGTTTAAGGATATGCATATCATCTTTGGCATTATGGGCTATTTTTTCTACTGTATTGGATTCAAAAAGGGGCTTTGCCACTGCCATAAGTTCTTCTACAGTAAATTCTTCCGATTGTTCTACCCATATCCCCTTAATGTCTGCATAGCAAAAGCTTATTCCTATAGGCTTATGATTCTCAGAGAATATTATAAAAGAAAATCTGCCTGCTTCAAATATTTCCTGAACTATTTTTTCAAAGTCTTCTTTAGTACCAACAGCCCTATATTCTCCCTCGGACAAATTAGAGTTCATTGTAGGACTATTAGATTCAGAGGACATACTAAATCGATCTAAAAAACTTTTAAATTCTAATTGTTTAAAGAGCTCATATACTCTGGGATTCATTATAGAATCAAGTTTATATTGTTCCCAGTCAAATTCAATAGGTACTTCGGTGCAAATCGTTGCAAGATATTTGCTTTGTCTTGCCTGTTCTTCATATGCCTTTAAATTTGCGGAAGCACGGCTTGGCTTAATATAATCTGCATTTGCAATGGCATTTTCAATATTATGATATTCCTGAATAATTTTTATAGCTGTTTTTTCTCCAATNCCAGGAACCCCCGGAATATTATCAGAAGAATCCCCCATAAGCGCTTTTACATCAATATACTCAAGAGGTGTAACGCCTATTTTTTCAATTAAATCTTTAGCAAAATAATCTTCAATTTCTGTTCCGCCTTTTTTAGTTTTTGGAATCCTGATTTTTATTTTATCTGTAGCCAATTGCAGAAGGTCTCTGTCTCCTGAAACGATAATAGGCTCCATTCCTTGTTCTTCCGCTCTTTTGGCTGCAGTTCCCAGAATATCGTCTGCTTCGTATCCTTCTTTTTCAAGTCTTTTAATTCCCATGGCATCTAATACTTCTTTTAATAATGGTACTTGAGGTTTGAGTTCTTCAGGCATTCCTTTTCTATTTCCCTTATATTCTTTAAATGCCTCATGTCTAAATGTAGGTGCACTTAAATCAAAAGCAACCGCTATGTAATCTGGCTTGTCCTCATCTAATAACTTAAATAAGATATTTAGAAATCCATATACACCATTCGTATAAATTCCCTCTGCATTAGATAACAGAGGTACCCCATAAAAAGCTCTATTAATTATACTATGACCATCCACTAACATGATCTTTTTTTGCATATTCATTCTCCTCTTTTACTGAATCCTTATATTCATCATTCGTTTTGTCGTGATATTATATTTATTCCCTTTTCCATAAAATATAATATCCCCTTCATTTTCAATAGAGAGAATCTTTGTATTAGCGTTCCATTCATAAATTGCTCTCATTTCACTTTCTTTTACTTTCCCTGCATCCCCAAATATGATTGTTTTAGGTTTGACAACATCTAAGAAATCTTTGGCAAAAAGAAGTTCCCTATTATGTCCTGAAACTTTAAGTATATCTGCTTTTAAGTCTTTTGAATCCAGTAATAAATCCTTTTGATCCATTTCATTCATACTGGGAAGCCATAAGATAGAATTCTTGGGCAGGTTTAATTTTATAATAGGTTTCCTTTCTGATTCAGGAATTGTACTATTTATTGAAGGTCTTAAGAACAGAAGGGTCCAATTATTGATTGTCCATTTATCTTTCCCTTTTATCTGATAGATCAAAGTCTCTTTATCTTTGGCTATTTTTAAAAGTTCTTTGGTATCCGAATCTAAATCTGCAATATGAGGCAGATAAATAGTATCTACTTTCATCTCTTGCAGAATAGAAGAAAAGCCGATTGCCTTATCCTTATTAGGATAAGTAATAATCAATTCTGTTATATGCTCTATTTTTTGTTTATTTAAATATTGGCTTAGGTGCTTTTTGTCCTTTTTGCCTGCTTCCCCAATTAAAATCACTTTGTCCATACTTTTGATCAAGGTACAATCCCCTGTGGGAAGCTTTAAAAAATGAATTTCTGTCTGATATTTAATTTTTAGTATATTATTTATATAAACATACATAATGAGAAAAATAAATACCAAACACAAAAAAATAAAATATCTTTTTATTTTTTTCATTTGTAAACCCTCCTATTTTTAGTATTATAACACAAAAAAGTTCCGAATCAGATTCGGAACTTTAAATTATTTTAAGATATATTCTATTAGTATTGATAACTTACTTCTACCATTGCTCTAACATCCAATTCACCTGTGGAAATTGGGGTTGATGCCATTTTTGCTGCTTCAATCCCAACTCCTCGATCCGCATAGATAATATTGCTGCCTCCACTACTTTGTTCTACTATAGAGCTAGGATTTTTAAGGGTTACTCCAATTGCTTCTCCCATTGCTTCTGCTTTGCCTCTGGCATTTTTAACCGCTAATTTTAATGCTTCTTGATAATATTTTTCCGTATCGGAAATGCTAAATTGTATTCCATTGGATACGTTTGCTCCTTCTGCTACGCCAATGTCTAAAACATCTCCTACCTTTAATATATCTCTCACTGTGATCATAACAGTATTGTCAACGACATAACCAACAATCTTTTCTGCACCTTTAGCTTCATAATCATACTGAGGATAAACCGAGTAGTTAGAGGTTTGAATATCCTTCTCTTCAATCCCCATCTTTTTCAGGGCAGCAATAACCTTATCCATCTTTTCAGCATTGCTTGTTTGAGCCACTTTAGCATCTTTATTTTCTGTACGAACACCCATCGTAATATATGCTATATCCGGTTTAACTTTAACGACTCCTTCTCCTCTTGATGTAATAGTATTCACTTTAGCAGAATCTAATGCAGCCATTGCAGGTTCTGCCTTAAATAACTCTCTTCCAGTAAATACTACTGTTAATAGCCCCGCAACAATTAATGTAACAGATAAAATCTTCGTAAGTTTTTTCATATTATTTTTCCCTCCAGTTTCTTATTTTCATTGATATTTTTTTAAATAAAGGTCTTCCGATTAAAAACACTATTCCTAAAACGATGATAAAAAAGGTGAATGGAATAATTATATATGCCAAATCTATCATCATGTCTTCAAATCCTTTTCTAAAATCATTTAGAGATTTAATAAAGCTGGATTGAAGCTTTGTCTTAAAATTCGGATCAGCNCTTTTAATATGTTCTACTTNTTTTACTTCTGTNATNTCTATTGTAAAAGTGGAGAAAGAAACAAGTTGATCCCAATTTTTAATTTTACTCTTATAAATTTCTAAATCCGTTCGTACCACATTAAGACGTTCCTCTAATTTAATTAAGTCTTCTACTTTTTCAGCTTTCTTCATAATCTCTAAAAGCCGTTCCTGCTCAACTTCCAGCATTCGAATTCGGCTTTCTGTCTCGATATACTCTTCCGTCACATTCGTACTGGTTTCTTGTTGATGAATCAGATGTCCCAGGTTACTAATTTGCTCTTGTATTTGTCCATATTGCTCTACAGGAATACGAATTTTTATAGTTCCCTGTTTCAAATAAATATTCCGCTCAGGTTCAGAATAGTAAATATAACTGGAAGAATTCTCAACATAGCCACCGCTTTGATTGGTTATTGCTTTGATTTTACCTATTGCATCATCAAATACATCTACTTCTATAGACATAAAAGATTCATAAATAATTTTTCTTTCGGTAATACTGCTCTTTTCTGCCTTCATAAGGGTTTGAGCATTCTCTGGAACCAATGCCCCCGCTCCATCAGCTGCTGCTTCATTTTCCATGGTTCGTTCAGGACTAACTGCTAGAGACTTAGCTGTGGATTCCTCTGATACTGCCATATCATACATATCCGCAGCACCAGCACTGGGAGCTGATTGTTCTGGAGCGGAATTCTTCGTACCCATCCCCATGTTCCCAATACTTTCTAAAACTAAAATCAAAAATATAAAACTTGCTGCCAGGGTAGATAATACTTTCCAGCTCTTAGAAAATCCTTTCTTTTGATACTTTCTTTCCTCTTTCTTTTGATAGAGTTTTAATAACAATTCTTGATGATAATGAGCCGGCAATTCCATTTCTGGCAGACTATGAATCTCTTCCATGATCAATTTAAACTGTTCAAACTCTTCATTACAGTTTGGACAGGATTTTAAATGCTCTTCAAATAATATTTTTTCGTTATCTTCCAATAGTCCATCCATATAAGGAGACATTGCTTCTCTAAACTGTTCACAACTCATTTGCTCCCCTCCTTTCTATCTTTTAGACGATGTTTATATTCAAATGGTTCCTTTTTTATAAGTAATTCTATTAATTGCCTTCTTGCTCTTGAAATTCTTGATTTAACAGTTCCAAGAGAACATTCCAGTATTTCAGAAATCTCACCGTATCCAAACCCCTGTAAATCCCTTAAAATTAATGCAGTTTTATGTTCCTCTGATAAATGATTCATGGCATCTTGAATCTGATGTCTTACTTCTTTATTGATAGCAGCTTCTTCAGGACCAGGTTTTGTATCAGAGTATTCTCGCTTCATTCTTCCTTCATCCGTTTCTACTTCTTCATCTATAGAATAGGTCTCCTTCCCTTTTCGCCGTCTTAATTCGTCTATGCAGGTATTCGTTGCGATGCGGTATAACCATGTAGAAAAGCTTGAATTGCCTTTAAATTTTCCAATATTCTCAAATACTTTTATAAAGATCTCTTGTGATATGTCCTTGGCATCTTCTTCATTATGAAACATTCTGTAAGCAATATTATATATTTTAGTTTCATGTGCCATAATGAGTTCTTCAAAAGCAGCGATACTTCCATTTTTCGCCTTATTAATAAGTCTTATTTCATCTTTGCTCTCCAACGAATTCACTCCTCCCCGTAACCATTTTCATTTGAATATACATTTTTTGTATATATTTAAAATGATACTATACAATATGACGTTTCAACAATACAAATTGTTCCCAATTTTTTTAAAGACTTTTGCGGTTCATTGTAAAATTAAATGCAACAGATAAAAAAATATTAAAACCATAGTGAAAATCATGTATGATATAGGTGTTGAGTATAAACATACAGGAGATTTTC
>JGI24712J26585_10002192_pt1 | contig 16168 bp, 15 predicted proteins | sample BioPla3DNA2_FD_26585 | JGI IMG/M metagenome (IMG submission 26585) | reverse complement strand
CTACCGTGCGCATCAGATCCGCCACAATCGGCATACGCCGGTCGGTTTCGCTTTCAATCTCCCACCAGTAGGCAATCCCGTGGGGTGTGTCGGTTTCTACAAAACGTGTGCTGATATATTCCATTTCCCCGCCGATATTCATCAGGCGGTCTTTTTCTTCTTCTGTAAGAGCTTCGTTCTGCAGTTCTTTTTTAATGACCCCGATGCAAAAGTCAATCATCTCGCTAAACCGGTCCAGCTTCGCGCCCTGTTCGCCCAGCATGTCGCGTTCTTCCAACTGTACTTTCGTGTACTGCAAAAGCCAGGAGAGCTTTTCAAACAGGCGCAGATTCGGCTCTACATAGCCCGCCGGCAATTCCATCACTCCGCCGCCGCCTCTTTGTGCGCCGACCTGCTTGCCGTATAAAACCGTGTCGTGCTTCAGTTCCGTATAGGAACCCAAAGCCGAACGCAGGTCTTTTCGTTGCCAGGCTTCATTTTGCATGAAGAAAGGATAGCCTTCTCCAAACTCCTGCGTGTATTCGCTCAGCATCCACAACCAGCCGCGATACAGATTCTTCTGCCAGTCGGCGTCTTGCATCTGTTGTACATTGTCGATATTTTCCTGCAAGCGTCCGGGATATTCCGGCCAGATGGCATTATAGGGGTCGGCCAACTGCATTTCTTTGGCTTTTTCCGAACCGAAAGAGGCCATTACATCCAGCCCGGAGTAAATGGGCCGCTTGGAAGGCTTGCCGGGTTCTCCCAGATCCACCAGATTCTGCATCAGCACATTATCCATCACCGCGCGTTGCGGGATAAATCGGAAGGAAAGCCCCTTGCCCGGATCGATCAATGGCTCGGGATGCTTTAACAGCTCCTCTGCCACCGCAGACAGGCGCGGTCCGTCAAACAGCGCGTTCAGATCCGGCTCCTGTCCGTAAACGGAATACAGGGCGCGCGCTATTTCGCGAATGGATAGATCTTCTGCGCCTTCCACCAAAAAGTCGATCGGGTCTACCGCATCCGACCACAGGCGGAACACTTCTTCATCCTGATAGGCGGTATGGGCGATCAGCATCGCCTGTACAACGGCTTCCGGCACCGGCTGTTCGTTCTTTAACGGATAGATCCCGGCCTGGCCATAGTACATCGTAGCTAAAAAGTAACGCTCCAGCAGATCGTCGCGGGTATAGTGGCCGCGCGGTGTCATTTGGGAAAAGTCGGTGTCAAAAAGCGTCGTAGCCGAATTGGCCGGGCTTCTGCTTTCAATATGGGCCATTTCCTGCTCCACGATGGCCTGTGCTTCGGCAGGCAGGCCCGCCGTATCCAATTCCAGCAATTGCGCCGCCGTACCGAAGAATGCGATATTGCGCAACTGGATTTCTTTGGTCGGTTCATCGGTTAGCGTCTCATACAGGCTGATGCTGTCTGCCAGCAGCCGTTCGGTCATGGCCTGCAGTTTGGGATAAATCTGTTCGCGTTCGGTGTTTCGTAAAAACGAATCGTAAAAAATATGGAACAGATGTGTCATGGAGTCGCCCGTTACAAAACTGGGGATCCACAGGTATTCGTTTCTGTCGTAAATGTGAAAGATCTGATCGTAACCCAACTCGCCGTTTTGCGGTTTCTTTTGGGTAATCACAAAACCGTTTTTTATCAGCTGTGCCTGCTGTTCCGGGGTGAAGCTGCCAAAATCCGCCCGGTTCTCTACATTCGAAAGGTCCGCCGCCACGGTATAGGCAGGAACACCGGGGGTAATCTGTGCCGGTTCGAAGGGCAGTTCGGGCTCGGGTCGTTCCATTTCATCCAAAAACGTGGCGGATACCCGTTCTATGACCACGGTATCTTCCGTATTTGTTGACTCATCCTGTGTTTCTGTTGCGTCCTGTTCTGTTTCGTCCGGCGCCGTTTCCGTGCCGGCGGTTGCTTCTGTTGTCTCCGGGGGGTCGGTTGTTTCTTCCTGTGTGCAGCCGAACAGCAATAACAAAACCAAAATGATAAGTACGATGTGCAGCCGTTTATTCATTTTTTCTCCTCCCATTCGATTCTCTCTCCGTTCAGGTGCAGATTTTTCCCCTGCTCCCTGGCAAAAAAATCTTCCGGCACCATTTCTTCGCTTGCATACACCCTTTCAAATCCGAAATTTGTCCAGCGATACCCGCCGANCACAAAGCTTCCGTCGCGCATTTGTTCCAAAGCGAGGATCTCATCACGTCCGTCTTCGTCGATATCCATCATTCGAAAATCCGTAAAAGGATACGTCAGCCGGCTCATGCGGTACTTTGGTACCAGCCGCAAATCTTCTATCGTATAAAAGAAAATCCGCCGCGTTTTTACCGGATGATAGGGGCTCTCCTTGTGCACCCCCAAGGCCAGCTCGACCTCGCCTTCATCAATATTGCAAAAATCCACTTGCCACGGCTCCATCTCCGGCATCATAATGCGGTTTTCTTCCGTTTCCTTCTGCAATAAAAGCGCCTCTCCGTATACCTCATCTTTACCCACTATTTGCACGGTCAGCCCATTATGCGCGGTTTCATCCAATATTCTTTCCTTTTTCGTACAGGAAACACAAAACAGCAGGACCATCAGCAGGAAAAGGGTAAGGATCGCTCTCTGTTTTGTTATTGTTTTGTCCATAACAAATTCTCCCCGGTTTGCTTCTTTGCGTAAAAACACGCTACAAGTCCAAAAACTGCAGCAGGATCTCCGTCTTTAAGCGTTCCACCGGTTCTTCCCAATCGGTATGCAAAAGCGTTCGCAGGCGTTCAATCCGGTTTCTGACCGTGTTGATATGCAGAAACTGCTTTTGCGCCGTAAGACTGAAATTCAGATTGTTTTCCAGATACAGTTTCAGTGTACGCAGCAGTTCAATATTCTTTGGATCTTCCATCAGGCTGCGGTATTCCGTAAGCAGATGCTCCAGCTCCCGGGCGGGGATATCCAGCCATACCAGCGGACCCAGATCCTCATAAAACCGGATACTTTCACCGGGCAGCATGACCCGCCCCCTATCCATCACTTTCCGGTACTTTTCCGTTGTGCTGCGAATCTCCTTGAGTGGGGCGGTTTCTTTTCCTGTGGCAATCGTAAGCTCCATAGCCGGCAGACGCTCTTTGACGGTTCGCTGAAACTCCGTCAGTAAACCTTCAAGTGTCTGCCGATTGTACGGTTTGTAATGGGCCGCTTCAAAAAAGAGCATGCCTTCATTTTCATCCAGAAATACAATTTTGTCCCGTTTGCCGAAGAAACAGCGCCGGAAGGCCCGTTCAAACTCTTTGCGGTCCTGCCGGGCTTCCCGCGGGCCGGTCTGGCAAAACAGAGCGCTATGATAATCGGTCGATGTTTCGATATTATGCCGTTTCGCCTGATACACCAGATCGGGCGCATCCGCGTCTTTTTCACTCAGCGCCATAATGACATAGTTTTCAAAGGCCAGATGCCCGAGATTTTCCGCCATTGATATTTGTTCGTACACCGAATGCAGCACCAGATAGCTGATACGTATGGAATACTCGTCAAAATAGTCCATGAGTTCGCGCGATTCCATCACGACAAAATACGCCTGATGCACATCGCTCAATACGACCGGAATCGTAATCCAGCTTACCAGGGGCAAATCACCCCGGGCCGATTCCATCAGGCGGTAGCGGGTCATGTCGATATAGTCGCAGAGTGTATGTTTCGTAAAAGGACGGGACGGCGCCCAGTAATCGGAATCCTGCAAATGAAATTCTGCGGAAATGCGCGGGAATTTGTCGGAAGAATAATAGCTCTTTTTTTCGCCAATATCATAGATCATAGCCGGGAACTTCATTTCCGATTCCACAGCGGCCAGAATCTGATGAATCTTTTTTTCGCGATAGGTAAAATCGGATAAAGGGGATTTGTCGCCCAGTATGCGCAGGCGCCGGATCATGCGGTTCATTACCGCCGTGTTTACGTGATTCATGACGTCCATATAGGGAATGGAAAAAGGCATGGAGATTAAAGGCACATTGTATTTTTCAAAAAGCGCCACAATATCGGAAGGAATCTGTTCAAAATACCGTTCGCGTTTGAGCATTAGCCCGGCAGATTGCTGCATGCTTCCGGTTTCAAAAGCGCGCTGCAAAGAATCCGGCTCCTGTTTAAGCACATAGCCGGAAGACAATACCAGTTCTTTTCCTCGTGTCCATCGATACCCGTCCGGCGCATCCAGAATGGCCACTCCTTGTACCTCTTTATGCAAACCGTTTCTGCCCGCGATCACATAAAACTCGCGAAAGAAATCATGCGCCAAAAGCTCCCGAATTGATATGCCCATAAAACGCCCTCTTTCTGTACGCTTTTCTTAATCAAAGTATAACACCCGGTCTCTTTTTGTCAAAAGACCGGGTTAAAGTGAACACACTTTTTGTCACAGAGTGATGGAGAGTCCGGAATACTTCTTGAGGGCATATCCTGGCCGAGCGGTCCGTGAGCGTCCCGAAAGAAGTTTTCCGGGCTCGACTGAACGGATTAGAAAGACAAAAACCCGGTCTCTCTTTATCAAAAGACCGGGTGCTAAAGGGGTTTATGCCTCGTACATTGTTTTGTAAGCAACTTCGTTTCGTTCGGCAAATTCTTTTTGTATGGCCTGCAGGGTTTCCGGCTCGTTGAAAAGGTCATACGCACACAGAGCCAGCACTTTGGCCGCATAATGCGCTCCCTTTTTCCCGATACTGCTTCCGGTGGAAGCGGTGGCCTGCCAGGTATGCGGTGCTACGCCGATCGGCCAGCAAGTGGTCGTAAACAGATTCATCGGCATAATATAGCTGACATCGCCGCTGTCCGACGAAGCATTGATCACAGACTTCTCCCACAGTTCCCGCGGCGCAATCCCTGTGAACAGAGGTTGGTCCGTCTCATAGGTTTTTTCGTCCTTGATCCGCATTTCTTCCGGCTGGGTCGCCTGGAGTGCTTTGGCAAATGCCATTTCTTCCTCGGTATACTCCGGCGGCGGGGCCAGCAGCAGATTCCTAAACGTCAGATCCGAAAACCGATTGTTCTCTTTCATTTCATAGCAGCCGGAATCCAGTTTTGTCCGTACCGAGGTTTCCGTCATCATGGCCGCGCCTTCTGCCACAAGCTTGATACGGCGAAGGGTATCCTGCACGCTGTCCATCCGCGGCGCACGGACAAAATACCACGAGCTTGCATGCCCCGGCACAATATTCGGTGCATAGCCGCCGCTGTCGGTCGAATAGTGCATGCGCGTGTGATCAATCACATGCTCGCGCAAATAGTTCACGCCGACATTCATCAGTTCGACCGCATCCAGCGCGCTGCGTCCCCGCTCGGGGGCAAAACCGGCATGCGAGGTTGTTCCCTTGAAATAAAAGCGCGCCGAGGCGGACGCCAGATACGAGCGGTCCATCGTCATATTAGCCGACATGGGATGCCAGCTCAAGGCAATATCCGCTCCGTCAAACATGCCGTAATAAGCCATCTTCACCTTACCGCTTAAGAGTTCTTCTTCGGGGCAACCGTAGAAGCGGACCGTGCCCTGTATTTTGCTCTTCTCCAGATAGCGTTTGATGGCAATGGCCGCCGTAGCCGAACCCGCGCCGATCAGATTGTGCCCGCAGGCATGGCCGGCACCGCCGTCTTGTATGGGATTCGGTTCAGCCGACACGGTTTGCGAAAGCCCGGGCAATGCATCATATTCACCCAAAACGGCCACAACGGGTTTTCCTTCTCCGTATTCTGCATAAAAAGCATGCGGCAGTTTCTCTTCGTTGACAATGCGAAAACCTTCTTTTTCCAGGAGAGCGCGAAAAACATCCGCGGATTTTTGTTCGCTTCCGCCCACTTCCGGCGCATCCCAGATGGTCTGTGCAATGTCATAGCACAGACCTTCCAGCTCATGGACTTCCTGTAAAACCTGTTCTTTATTCATGCGCTACGCCGCTTTTTCGTTTTTGCGCATACCGATCACCGACACGCCGATCGCAAGGAAGATACTGGTAATGATATGCAGATAATTGGAAGCGCCGGGTAGCCAGTTGAAAATACCGAGATTCAACGCATAGGAAATCGCAATGGCAAAGGCGAGGATTCCGATTGCCAGTTTCTTTTGCTTCATGCCGAACTGCACGAGCAGCGCACCAAACAAAGCGGGCAGCAGATAATTCAGGGCATCGGTCACTTCCGGCGGCAAGGCGGCCAGAGCCTGGCTTCCTGCCACTACGCCGACGCTCAAAACGGCATTATTAATGATGACGGACACCGCCATCCCCAGTGTCGCAACGATGGAACCTTCCGGTGTGCCGGGTTTTACATTGGCCGAAACCTGTGCGACCGATGCGCAGGGAATACGCATATTGGAAATATTTCCGGAAACAAACGCCATGTAGGTTCCCACCGGACCGATAACCGGGAAATACGACAGAGGTTCCACAAACCAAAGGACCCCCACAGCCGATGCAATCGAAATAAAGGCCGTAATCAACGACTCCCAACGCGGATACAGTCCGTATCCGAATGCAAGCACTGCTGCCGGGCCAAAAGAGAGCAAGACGGCGGCAAGTCCGGTCAGCTTCCCGATCCGGTGCATGCGGGGCATATAAGTATTGTCAAAATAGTTCGTTTTGTTTTCCATTGTAATCCTCCTATACCAAAGCCGTAATGGTCATGCCGGCCAGAATAGCAATCGTGAGCGCCCACTCATGCAGCCATTTTACATTCTTTTTCTCCGCAATTTGAATCAAAATCCCCATAATGACACCGCCCAAAACGGCAGCCACGGCGTTTTTGTTCAGACGCACCAGATGATTGGCCGTCATCGCGCTGAACGCACCGATAATCGCCGAACTGGCAATCACGGTCAGCATCGCCGCGTTTCCGCCGGAGAGTTTCTCCTGGATCCGGTCCATGCGGTTTGCCGTCAAAGTGGCAAAGATAACCCAGCCGATCGAACCCAGAATCATCGTCCATACCGCCATGGTAAACGCCAGTTCCGTCATGGGGTCCGCTCCCAGCTGTACCCCTACAGACGATGTACCGAAGCCGGCCGCCATGGATTCAAACATAACCGAACCGATCAATCCCAGGCGCATCCATGCCATGGGTCCTCCGACCGACACCAATAACGACAGCATCCCGCTCAGAATAACGATGGACGGTCCGATGGATGTAATGGCACTGCTTTTCATGGCGCCTTTCATTTGTGATTCGGTCAGCCCGATTTCTTTTCCCGCCGAGTACGAATTGCGCAAAAAGATCGTTGCCTGCACAATAATCAATGCGATGGCTATTCCGCAGGCGATCCACAAAGGCAATCCGTTTGCGATCTCGTTTACTCGTTCGCTTGCTACTCTCATTTCTGTTCCCTCCTGATAGGTAAATCATGTGATAGGAAAAGTTTATCGCATTCCCTGTTATAAACAATGAAAATCCTTTCATATCTTTCGCCCTGTCCGGCAAGCGCGAGAAAATAAGTTCATTTTCGCGCCGGAAAAATGAACTTTTGTTCAAAATAAAAACGCCCCCTGTGACGGGAGCGCTGTATATGCGAATTTTCTATCTTTATAAGCGGTACGGTTCTTTTCCTTTCACAAACAGACAAAGAGACGAGGCGGGGCAGGTTTCGCAAAGGGGGGCGCGGGCTTTGCAGACGCGGCGGCCGTGCAGGATGAGTGCGTGATGCCCCCCGATCCAGCTTTCTTCGGGCAGATGCCGCATCAGCTGCTGTTCGGTTTCGTCGGGTGTTTTGGCGTCGGCAAAACCGATCCGATTGGATACGCGAAACACATGGGTGTCGACGGCAAAGGTCGGTATGCCGAAGGCATTGGCCAAAACAACATTGGCCGTTTTTCGGCCTACGCCGGGCAGCTGCATGAGTTCTTCTCTTGTTGCAGGTACTTCCCCGCCGTATTCTTCGTCCAGTATGCGTGCGGTGAGCTGTATGTTTTTCGCCTTGGACTTGTACAGTCCGCAGGTTTTTATCAGCCCTTCCAATTCCTTCGGATCCATTTCGGCATAGTCGCGCGCGGTTTTTGCCACAGAAAACAAGGCCGGCGTCACTAAATTGACGCGCACATCGGTGCATTGGGCCGAAAGAATCGTTGCTACCAACAGTTCCAAATGATTGGTAAAGTCCAGTTCCGACCGGGAATCCGGGTAGAGGCTAAGCAGAATATCGATCGCTTCTTTCATTTCTTTTTTATACAGCAGACGCCGTTTCGTTTTTCTCATACAATCTCCGTTTGTTTGTCCATAATATCTACATCATACGTAAAGAGGATCATGGTTTCGATCTCGTCGAGCATCTTTTCGATCATAGCCATGGAATTGCTTACAACGGCAATGCCGATGGCTAAGATGCCGATATTGTCCTGTGCGTCGATCTCGGCGCAGGCGGCATGGTGCTTTTTTTGCACCCGTGCAATCATCGACCGCCGTATGGCCCGTTTGTCCTTTAGCGTTTGGGTCTGGTAAAGCCGCAAACGATACTCTCTGTATCCCGCCATAAGCCGCTCCTTTCGTTGTTTCTTCCCTTTCATTATAGCATAGGCATACAGATGCGTTTTTGCGTGGGAATCTGTTATAATAAAAGCCATTGAGAGGGTGCATGCATTGTTTCACACGAAGAAGATTTCCTTACGAAAAATGGATCTGCCGCTCTTACTCACGGTGGTGCTTTTATGTGTGTACGGGCTGATCGTTCTGTATTCCGCAACCTATAGCTATGGCCCTGCCCGGTATATGTTCTCGCAGATTCTTGCGACGTTCACCGGGCTTGTTCTCATTCTGATTATTTTGGCGTTCAATCAGGATCTTTTGAAACGCCTGCATATACCGATCTATATTGTGTCGAATCTCCTGTTGGTACTGGTTCTGGTATTGGGGACCGGGGAAGAAACCTGGGGTGCGCGCAGCTGGCTGCATCTGGGTCCGATCAATTTTCAGCCGTCGGAAGTGGCCAAAATCAGCTTGCTGATCTGTCTGGCCGCGTTTATTGAACGAAACCAGCGCACGCTGAGCCATCCGAAAACCGTACTCAAAATGCTGCTCTATGTCGGCATCCCGCTGGGACTGATCGCTCTGCAACCGGACTTCGGAACGATGATCGTTTTTATCTTTTTTATTGCGGTTATGCTGTTTGCCGCAGGGCTTGACCTCCGCTACTTTTTTGCCGCGCTTACGCTTGGTGTGCTGACCCTGCCGATTGTGTATGCGTCATTGGATGAGTTTCAGAAAAACCGGATCCTGAACTTTTTGGACCCCATGCGGGACATCGGCGACACCGGTTATCAGGCCAATCAGGGGCGTATTGCCATCGGTTCCGGGCAGTTTTCCGGCCGCGGGTATCTGCAGGGCGTGCAAACGCAGTACAATTTCATCCCGACCAAAGAAACCGACTATATCTTTGCCGTATTGGTGGAAGAGCTCGGCATGATCGGCGGTTTTGCGCTGATCATCCTCTATACCATCATGCTGTACCGGATTGTCCGCATCTCTATGGAAAGCAAAGACCTGTTCGGCCGCGTTTTGTGCATCGGTGTGGCTGCCATGTTTCTGTTTCACATTTTTGAAAATATCGGGATGACCATCGGCCTTATGCCGATTACCGGTATCCCGCTTCCCTTTTTCAGCTACGGCGGTACTTTCCAGCTTACCAATCTCATTTGTATCGGCCTGGTCTTAAGCTGCGCGATCCAGAAAGCCCCGCTCGACTTTTCCGAATAAACCCAGCCCTACAGGCTCCCGCAAAGGAAGCTGCCGGCAAACGAAATCACAAAAAAGCGAGGCCGCAACCTCGCTTTTTTTAATCCTTTTCTATTTCCGAAAAAGAAATCTGGTTTTTCTGTGCTTCCCGCCCGGCTTGCTTTTCCCGGTAACATTTGCGGCAAAGAGGCTCGTACTCCTGCTGCGCGCCGATCACAACGCGTTCGTCGTCTTCGGTTTTTCTGTGGCTGACCCAGGCGTCTACCCCGCAACCGGCGCAAACCGCGTGGTGCTTGGTGAGATAATCGGCCACGGGCATCAGCTCTTTTACGATTTCGAAGGCATTGCCCTGAAAATCAAGATCCAGTCCCGCTACAACCAAAGTCAGATCCCGGTCGAGCAGCGTGTTAATCCCGCGAACGACCTCCTGCGGGTCGTCCTGCAGAAACTGCACTTCATCGATCCCGATCACATCGGCCGGCATCTTTTGTACCTGCTCTACAATGTCTTCTATCGATTCCACGGCGATACAGGACAGTTCGTCATTATCGTGGCTGACGATCCGATCGTGCCGGAAGCGGATGTCGATGGCGGGTTTGAAAGCGAGCACCTCGTATTTGGCAATGCGAAAGCGGTTTAAGTCCTTCCACAAAGAGGAGGTTTTTCCGGAGAACATGCTTCCCGTATGCAGGATGAGTTTTCCTTTATACTGATGCATTATTTTTTCTTGATGGTCTCGATCCGCACCTCTTCCCGCGGGCGGTCGGCTCCGTCGGTGGGAAGGGCGGATATGGCATCCACAACGTCCATGCCTTCTACGATCTGACCGAACACGGTGTGTTTGCCGTCGAGCCAGTAAGCGCCGCCGTGTTCTTCATACGCGTTTACCACATCATCGGAGAAGCCTTCGGCTGCACCGATGTCTTTCATCTGCCGGATCACTTTGGCCGGTACTTCCGGTACGGTAACCAGAAAAAACTGGCTTCCGTTGGTATTGGGGCCGCGATTTGCCATGGAAAGAGCACCGCGGATATTTCTGTAGTCCGGATCAAACTCGTCTTCAAAGGTTTCGCCAAAGATACTCTCCCCGCCGCGGCCGGTGCCGGTGGGGTCGCCGCCCTGTATCATAAAGTCTTTGATCACGCGGTGAAACACCCCACCGTCGTAGTAGCCGTTGTTGGCATGTGTGGTGAAGTTTTCCACCGTTTTGGGTGCAATGGCGGGGAATAAACGCACGTGAATGTCCCCGTGATTGGTTTGAATGATATAAATCAGATCGGTATCTTTGGTTTCCTGCAGTTGTGGCAGCATATCTTTCCTCCTATTTGTCGTTTTTTGCGTTTTGTACCGCTTGCATAATATCGTCTACATCCTCTTTGGTGGTGTCAAACGAGGTGACCATGCGCAGATGCCCTCCCTCGGAATGCAGCGGATAGCTTTGTGCGAGCCGCTGCACAAAAGCATCGTCCACATCCAAAAACAGAATGTTTGCATACGAATCCGGATTGACCAGGGGCATATTTTCTTCTTTCAGTGCTTCTGCCAGCAAGTGGCAGGCGTCGTTGGCCGCTTTGGCGTTTTTCAGATACAGATCCTCGGTCAGATACGCAAGGAATTGCGCACTTAAAAACCGATGCTTGGATACCAATTGCATCATCTGTTTTCGGAGGAAGCGATAGCCGTCTGTTTTGGCCCGGTCAAAGACGACGACAGCCTCGGCCATCATGAGTCCGTTTTTCGTGCCGCCAAAGGACAGTACATCCACCCCGGCGCCTTCTGTGAGCGCATGGATCGGCTCGCCGAGTTTCTCGCAGGCATTGGCAATCCGGGCCCCGTCCATATGCAGATAGAGCCCGTTGTTGCGGCAAAAGTCGGCTATGGCCCGCACTTCGTCTTTCGTGTACAAAACGCCGGTTTCTGCCACATTGGATATGGATACGACCCGGTGTTCCACCAGATGTTCGTTGCCCTGCGTGGCCATAAAGGGCGCAAGCAGCTCGGGTGTGAGCTTACCGTCCGGCGTTTGTACGGGGATGATCTTGTTTCCTGTGAGCCGTTCAAAAGCCCCGCATTCGTCGGTGTTGATATGCGCGCTTTCCGCCGCCAGTACCGACTCCCACGGGCGCAAAAGCCCGGCCAGCCCGACGATATTGGCCGCAGTTCCAGTGGTTACAAAATACACATCCGGTTCGCCTGTAAACAGCGCGCGGATCCGGTCGATCGCTTCCGATGTCAGAGGATCCGCCCCGTAGCTGTTTCTATCCTGTTCGTTGCAGCGCGCCATGGCCTCCATCACAGAAGGATGTACGGGCGCATTATTATCGCTGATAAATTTTTTCATATTCCACCTCGATTTCTCCTCTTCTTATTATAATAGAGNGGAAGAATTGTGACAAACGGGAAGGCAAAGCGGCGCAATTCGGGTACAATAGAAAAGAGAATCTCATAAGAGGAGTGAGCACGTGAAAATCAAACGGCGATGGATCTTTCTTTTTCTGTTTATATTCTTGTTAACCCTTCCGTTTCTGGCCTCGGCCGATGTAGGCGGAAATGTAGACTATGACACCCCCTCCGGCGGAGACTGGGGCGGCGACGATTGGGGTGGCGACGACTGGGGCGGCAGCGGTTTCGGTTTTGACCCGTTTACCATGTTCTATTTCGGCAGCCGGATGGGACTGTCTCCGATCATGATGATCGGGATCGTGGTTGTTTTTATCCTGCTTAAGAGCCGTTACGGCCGTTCCACAGACACAAGAAGCAATAATCCCCCGCCGCAAAAAAGGACTGTCCACGCACAAAAACCGTTCGCACCGACCGCTCCAAGGATACAGGAAGATCCCGCCAGCCTGGATGCTTTACGGGAAAGCGATCCGAATTTTTCCCAAAACGCATTTTTGTCCCGCGTATCCAATATGTTTATGCAATTGCAGGAAGCCTGGACGGATAAAGACTGGAAGCGCGTGCGTCCGTTTGAACACGATCAGATCTTTCATATGCACAATGAACAACTGAACCGCTTTATAGAAAACGGACAGACGAATGTGATTGAAGATATCGCTATTTTGGATACCCGGCTGGAATCCTATGAACAGGACGGCCCGTACGAATATCTGAACGTGATTATCCGCGCCCGCTTTAAGGACTATATTATTGACGATGCAAGCGGGCAGATGATTAAGGGATTCAAAGACCGCCCGGTTACCATGACGTATCGCTGGAAGATGATGCGCAGACGCGGTACGAAAACCGAACATTCCGACACAATGGTCACCCAATGCCCCAACTGCGGCGCGAATATGTCGATCGGGCAAAACGGGATATGCGAATACTGCGGATCCGAGGTCACCTTGGGTACACATGACTGGGTGCTCACACAGATCGTGCCGCTGGCGCAGGAGAATTAGCATGTCCAAAGATCCCGCCGGAGACAAGTTTGTCGTTCCCTGCAAGGGCTGTGTCAACGACTGTACGCTCGTGATCGTAAAAGACGAACACGGTGTGCAGGTATTCGGCAATCATTGCCGAAAAGGGGACGCCATCGGCAAGGAGAAGTATCGGGATGCCGTGCCGGTTCCTGTGCGTGCCCGTGTGAAACTCCAGGGACGGCTCTTCGGTTTGCGCGTTCGTACCTCTGCCGCATTGGATGCCCAACAAGCAGAAGAAGTCCGTCAGTATATCAAGACCCTGACGATACAACCGCCGGTGCAGGAACAGGCCGTGCTGATCGAGAACATCGCCGGCACCGGTGTAGACCTCTTGAGCGACCAAACAAAAAAGTGATTGGCTTTCGCGTACAAATTTCGAATTCCGCCCGAGGGCGGAATTCTTTTTTTTAGCCGGATTAGACGAGGCCGTACGCTTTCCCGCCCCCGTTGTTATAGGGCAATAATATGCGAAGCGCTGTATTTCAACGTTTTCTAAACTTGTGCGTTCCGTACAGCACGCCTTTTCATCCATTGCACCCATTTCCTTTTATCGGTATACTAAACCAAGAGAAGAGTGAAACAGCGTTGTAGCAACGGACTTTGTTTGCAGACTGAGAGGTGATGGTTTGTGAGAAAATTTGTAGCGGTATTCCTGCTGTTTTTGTGTCTGCTGCCGGTGGTAGCCGATGCAAATGCAGCCGAACCGCCTTCCTATGTCATAATCGTTCCCTGGGCCGACGATCGTTTGTCGATCACCCTGGAAGATTCCACCGGACGCGAATACCTCGGGGAGCGAAACGAAAAATTCTCGGAATCCTATTATCTCTACTACACGCCCAACGGGGTCACGCAATACGAACTGTTGGTGAAGCATGAAGGTGTGGAAAACCGCCTCCCGCTGCCCCGCTACGGAACCTACAACAATATATTCAGTCTGGATACCGATACGCTCACGCTCACCCAGGGCAAAATGCCCTTCCGTACCATTTTCTTTACGGTTGTGCGGGCGGCGGCCACGCTGTTTATTGAAGGGGCCATTCTGTATCTGTTCGGTTATCGCAAACGGATTTCGTATCTTCTGTTTTTGCTGATTAATCTGATTACCCAGGGGATCCTCGCCTGGTATCTGCATGTGCAGGTGCTGGACTTAAGCTATGGCTTTACCATCGGCCTGATCCTGACGGAGATTATTATCCTTGCGATCGAAGCGCTGTTCTTCAGTATGTTTGTAAAAGAACACCGCGCGGCCCGCGGTCTGCTTTTTGTTCTGGTCGCCAATATTGCAAGCTTTGTTGCAGGCTATATGCTTTTGCGTCATCTGCCATTTTAAAAAATATGCCTCCGGTTCCTGCAAGGAATCGGAGGCTTTTTTCTTCTGTATCTTTACACGCGTAGTATCTCTTCCACACAAACCCCGTCGGCGCCCCGCAAGGGCAAACCGGCTGCACGGGCAATCGTCGGTGCAATATCTGTCATCGGGACCGTTCTCTGTACGGTTGTCCGGGTGAAGGCCGGTCCTTTGGCGCAAAACATCGCTTCATAGTCGGGCAAATCCGGCGGATAGCCGTGATTTGCCTTGTAGTCATTGTCCATCGTTCCCAGGATTTCCCCTTCCATCGCATTGGAAAACACCGTGCCCGGTACGGCTGTAAGCCAGAAGGCACAACGGGGGTCGCCTCCTTTTTGGACCACCTCTTCCCGCGAATAGATGCGGTCGATCCCGCCGCGCGTCCGGCGGATATCCTGCAGGAGTTCCAGAAGAAACTGCCTTTCTTTCTCGTTGTTCTCTTTCAGATACACATAGGAGCTGCCTTCGCAGGAGTTGGCGTAGGCGCGCCAGTTGCTCCCGGATGCATCCAGCAGGCCGTGACGGTAAAAGATCTGATTCAGCCGGAGCGCCCGGTAAATGTCTCTGTGGCTGTGGTCTGAAAGGAGGATGAGATTGGTGCTCTCGGTAAGGCCACGCGCTTGCAGCGCATCCATTACCTGGGCAACGTGCAGGTCTGCGCGGAGAATGGCTTCTTCCACCTCCCGGGCCCGGGTCCCGCACCGGTGCTTGTGCGCGTCGATGTCGGTATAATGCACAAAGAGCAGGTCGAAGTCTTCGTTTTGCAGAATATGCAAAGCGCAGGCATGCGCAAAGCGATCCAGTTGCGGCTGCTGTATACCCTGCAGCAAATGACCGTATCGGCGTGCCATTTGGATGGCAAAACGCTTGGTGGAATGGGCCAAAGACACCATGGTCTGATTCTGCCAGCGTCGGTGCGGCCAGATCTCGGCCATATTCCAGCGGATGCGTGCACCGGCATTGACCGGCCAGAAGATTGCGCCGGTTTGTTTTTTTGCGCGGCCGGCCGCCTTAAACAGCGTGTCTCCCTTTATGTACCGGCTGTGCCAGTACCAGTCCGGCTTGGCTTTCCCCGGCTGCAATTTGGTATTGTTGACAATACCATGCGAGGCAGGCTGTCTGCCTGTCACCAAAGTAGCGTGCGCCGGGTAGGTTAAGGTGGGCACAATCGAACGAACCGCCGGGATATGCGCCCCTTCCTGCAGCACCTGGGCTATGGCCGGTGCCTTTTCGTATACAGNGGCATCTTCTTTTCCCAAGGCATCCAATGACAGGATGACGGTGCGGGTTTTTGTCATGGTTTTTGCTCCGTCAAAATGACGGGGCCGTTTTCAGTGATCGCAATCGTGTGCTCATACTGCGCCGACAAGGATCCGTCCACCGTGCGGGCCGTCCACTGATTGTCATCCAATTTGCAATGCCAGGCCCCTTCATTGATCATGGGTTCAATCGTCAGCACCATGCCTTTTTGCAATCGCTGTCCGCGACCGGGTTGTCCGTAATGCAATACTTTGGGGTCTTCGTGCATTTCCTTGCCGATTCCGTGGCCGACAAAGTCGCGCACCACCTGATAGCCGTTCGCTTCAGCATGGGTTTGGATAGCATGGCCGATATCGCCCAGGCGTGCACCGGGCACGGCCTGTTCGATCCCCTTGTACAGGCATTCCCGCGTCACGCGCATCAAACGCTCCACGCGTTCGCTTGCCTTGCCGACGGCATACGA
>JGI24712J26585_10002186_pt1 | contig 16200 bp, 12 predicted proteins | sample BioPla3DNA2_FD_26585 | JGI IMG/M metagenome (IMG submission 26585) | reverse complement strand
GTTTGCAAATTGTAGTATTTTTCATTGGAATAAGCTGTAGGAATTATTCATATTCGAAACTAAATGAACGTGTATTGTTATATTAAATTTTATTAGATAACCGGGCTTATATTAGCGACGCACTTTCAGACTAATATACCTCACGAATAATCCCTATGGGTGTTTGTTCCCTGCCTTGCCCTAAGGGATTATCTTTGAGAATTTGAACAATTTCATGGAAGTTAATGTCTTCATGGGAACCGCCCAATATATTGCCGCCCAAATCATTGATATCGGAAATAACTACTCTGACACCGTCGAGGGCATCACTGATCTCTTTGGCAACTTTATTGGGTTCTGTGGGACCTAACACAACATGGGCATTATATGGGGGTATTGTGCCGGAAGTTGGACCGTCAATTGCCCTGGCTTTAGGCCCGGCAATTCTATAAAAGTCACCCTTCCGGCGAAATATTATTTTTGTAACAGCCGCAATTATAGCTGCAAACAAAATTCTGAATATTCCGCATTCCCTGAGGGCCATCTCCATGGTTTCAGGCATACCGAGACCTATACCTGCTGTAGTTTTGGTTACATATCTTGCAAGAAATGCAGCCAAAGGTCGTGGTTTTATTTCCTCTAGGGGGATAGCTCTGCCCTGCGTGATAGCTACTATTTTTTCGGTTACAAAAATTATATCACCTTCAGATATTTTATCTTTTAAATATTTCAAAACCACGTCTACAATATTGTCTTCTCTTGTAATCAAGTGGGTTTTGATTGGAATTCGTATAAATCTTTTGTTTCCTATATTTATTTCGAGTTTTTTTCCCACATTTACTATCATTGGTTGAGGTTGGTCCATAAAAAGGCCTCCTGAAATTGTTGATATACTATAGATTATAACTTTAAAGCGTCATAAATATCCCTGTCATTATAACTTAATCTCGTTTATTTGTGAAGAACAAAAATTAATTTGATGGTTTTTGCTAATTAATTGAGTTTTATGATATCATATAAAAAAGATAAATTTATACCAATGGGGGGCATTGAAATGGCCGGTCATGGAAAGTATAATAAATACTTGGTTGCTGTGATTTTAGTTATAAGCCTAAGTGCTAATTTATTTTTTGCTGTACGGCTGAGAATTTTGAAACGGAAGGTGGCCAGTTCGAGCACTGTTACCTCGACAAAACTGGAAAGTGCCATCAGGGACACCATGTATTCGATAAAGGAGTTGGAGAAGGCCGATACTGAGGGGGCGATGAGTGATTTGCAACTTTCGGTTCAACAGTTAGCCTTGATTTTTCATAATTGGACTGATTTAAACCAATCCGAGAAGCATCCTAAAGAATCACTGACAAAGGGATTGAGCGCATTGGAAACCTTGAGAAATACTGTGATTTATCACCTGGGGAATCGATATAATAATAACAACAGACAATTGATGAGTTATGATATGGTGTTTCTGGACAGGGTCTATGAAAAACTGGACAGATTATTAGTTATATATAACAGTATCGAAGGGCGTATAGATAAAATTAAAAGTACGGATGATAAGGATAACAGCGGATTATGTCAGTGGGCGGCTAATATGGAAGAGGTATCCAGACTTTATCGTCATAGCAGAATCCCGAATGAACATCCCGAATACATACAATTAGGCCCTGCACTGGCAAAGGTTGGCAAGATATTTCCTGTACTTGAAAATTTTCGTGGTTCTAAAAAAGCAGAGGAAGCTGTTCAAATTAGAGATGGGGTCCATTACTATGAAATAGGTTATTACTGCGGAGATGAATTGAGCTATCTGGTATGGATAGATGCTATTGATGGCTCACTCAGACTTTTTGAAGACCATACCGAGGATTATAACGGCAGGACTGTTTTTAAAGACGAGGCCCTGAATATCGCCAAGAATTTTATGAATGAATTGGAATCATATAGCAAGGTAATAGACAGTATGTCGGTAATTTTTGATAAAGGTTCAAAAAATANTGTTTATGCATTTCAATTCGTTCCTGTTTCGGGAAATACCGCTATCGTCAGCGATTGCGTCGATGTAAACATATCCTCCAATGGAGGGAATATTATAAAATATTCCAGCAGCTTCAGTAATACCGAGGTGCCCGATATAGGGTTGGCGGTGGCGCTGGAAGACTTGGAAGAAGAACACAAAGAACAGTTTATCAATATGGAATACGACGGGTTATCTGTAGTCAGATCATTTTTTACAAATTATAAGCCGGTTGTTGCTTATAACTATAAGTCTACCGAAGAGGAAAGTACAACAAAATTATATTTCGATGTGGCTACGGGAAATCAAATATATACGTCTTATTCCGTATATGAATCTATACCTTATGTTACGGTGGAGGACTGTGACTAGCACTGTATATCTGTTTAATTTGAACAATCGGGATCACGATCCCCGGATACCGACAAGTTTCCGGGGATTTAAATTTTACACATAACATATGATAATGGGAGCGATGGGCGTATTGAGGATTGTAGATGAAAACAATAAAATAATAATAAAAGGCCTGAGGGATTTTGAACCTGAACATATCTTCGAATGCGGGCAGTGTTTCAGGTGGAATCGGGAAGATGACGGAAGCTACACAGGCGTCGCATATGACAGAATACTGAATGTAAATAAAGATGGGGATACAGTTATTCTTGATAATACAAACACGGAGGATTTTAATAATATATGGGCCAAATATTTCGATTTGGACAACGATTATAGCAAAATTAAACGTGATTTAATAAGCAGGGACGAAATTATAAGGAATGCTATAAATTTTGGCCATGGAATCAGGATACTTCAACAGGAACCCTGGGAAATTTTAATTTCCTTTATTATTTCTGCTAACAATGCTATACCGCGCATAAAAAAATCGGTAGAACTGTTGAGCAAGGATTTTGGACAATACTTGGGACGATATAAAGGAAAGGATCATTACAGTTTCCCGGACGTTGAGATTATCAGCGAGCTAAATGATGAACAGCTTGAGCCTTACGGTGTAGGCTACAGGTCCAAATATATCCTGAAAGCTGCTAAAAAGGTAGTGGATGAGAACATCTCCTTTGAACGGCTAAAAGAATTGAGCGGTGAGGATTGTTATAACGCTATGCTCGAATTCAGCGGGGTGGGTCCCAAGGTGGCCAGTTGTATTTTGGTTTTTGCCATGGGAAAAGTGGAAGCCTGTCCTATAGATGTATGGATCAAAAGGGTCATGGAACATTTTTATTTTCATAAAGATACATCCAACAAAAAGATTGAACAATTTGCCAGACAAAAATTCGGACAATACGCAGGTTATGCACAACAATATTTGTTCTATTATGCCAGAGAACATAAAATAGGCAAATAAAAATGTGGCATGTGGCATGGGGACGCTTTGTTTGCCACATAAAAAATCTCAAACAGAGGGAAAAATGTTGAAAAAAGCACCAAACAGTGATAGTATCAGAATAATAATCCCCGCATCCGCTCGGGCGTGGGGATATGATTTTTTATATGTTGCACAAACAGGGGGCAGGGTTATATGTTGGGTACTATTGTAAATGCCATAGCAATTATAATAGGCGGGACCGCCGGGGTTTTCTTAAAAAAGGGGATCCCGGAAAAATATAAAGATGCGATAATGCAGGGAATAGGTCTGAGTGTGTTGATTATAGGCCTATCAGGGGCATTAAAAACGGAGAATATATTGCTCTTGGTTTTTAGCACAGTTGTAGGTATTATAATAGGTGAAGCGACCAAAATAGAAGATAAACTCGAAAATTTGGGGAAATGGCTTGAAAATAGATTTGGAGATAAAGAGGGCGGAATTGTAAAGGGTTTCGTAACAGCCAGTTTGGTTTATTCTATTGGAGCCATGGCGGTTATGGGTGCTCTAGAAAGCGGTTTGACCGGCAACCATGGGATATTGTTTACCAAGTCTCTTTTGGACGGTGTAACTGCAATAATATTTGCCTCTACGCTGGGCATAGGGGTTGTATTTTCGAGTGCGGTTATTTTTGTCTATCAGGGTTTAATCACGGTCACAGCAGCGTTTATAAAGCCTTTTTTAGCAGAGTGTGTAATAAGAGAAATGTCGGCCGTAGGCGGGCTTTTGATTATGGCTATTTCGTTTAATTTAATGGAAATCAAGAAAATAAGGGTGGGAAATATGCTACCCGCTATATTTATACCTGTGTTTTATTATATTATACAGCCCTATATACTGAAATTATTTTAAGTTATTATATTATATAGTTTTATAATCTGTCGGCGTGCCGGATTCGGCTTTTATCGGTTTCCGGCATTTTGATTTTCCGTGTTCGGTTTTCAGTTGAGCAAGGCCATAGAATAACTAGTAAATTAATGAAATATGGACATAATTAATGAATAATGGGCATATTTACTTATAAACCGATATAATGGCCAAAATTAGAATTTGCTAGCAAAATAATTTTTAGATAACATATAGCTATAATTAGCACTCAATATCACTGAGTGCTAACAATAAGTAAAAAATAACATATTTAAAAATAACAAGGTTTTACTTTTAACATTTCAAAGTAAAATTTTTGTTAAGACGCATTGTATAAATTATGTTTCATTTTAGCTTAAAGTGGACATAATTTAACCTGTTGTGTTAATACATATCGGGACATGCGGTGAAAAATAACCGGCACAACGGGTTATTCCATTGCGTATTATAAAAATTTTTTGAGGAGGTTTGTCTTATGAAAATCAAGCCATTGGGCGATAGGGTTGTTATTAAAAGGTTAGAGGCCGAGGAGACTACTCAGAGTGGTATTATATTGCCGGGTAGTGCACAAGAACAACCACAATTAGCGGAAATCATGGCAGTCGGACCCGGAGGGGTAGTAGAAGGCAAGGAAATTATTATGGAAGTAAATGTAGGAGATAGGGTAATCTTTTCTAAATATGCCGGTACGGAAGTTAAACTTGACGGCGAAGAATATACAATAGTGAGACAAAACGATATTTTAGCTATTGTAGAGTAGACAAAACACATACTTAATAGAACATACGAAACATGAATAGCGTAAATAGAAACAATCGCAAGGGCGGGCTTTGCTCGCCTGCATGGAACAAAATATGTATGATGTAAATAATTTAAAAAATAATTGAAAATATGAACTGGGAGGTTTTGTTATGGCCAAGGAAATTAAATTTGCCGAGGACGCTCGTCGTTCGTTGGAAACCGGTGTTAATAAACTAGCCGATATTGTAAAAGTAACATTAGGACCAAAAGGGAGAAATGTTGTAATAGACAAAAAATTCGGTTCTCCGTTAATTACAAATGACGGTGTTACAATTGCGAGGGAAATAGAGCTGGATGAAGCCTATGAAAATATGGGTGCTCAGCTGGTTAAAGAAGTGGCTACAAAAACCAATGATGTGGCAGGGGATGGTACAACTACGGCTATATTGTTGGCACAGGCTATCATTAGAGAAGGACTTAAAAATGTGGCAGCCGGAGCTAATCCTATGATATTGCAGAGGGGAATTAAAAAGGCAGTAAACGCTACGGTGGAAGAATTAAAAGCGATTTCTAAACAAGTAGAAACCAAAGAGGCTATAGCACAGGTCGGTTCGGTTTCGGCAAACGACGAAGAGATAGGCAACCTGATTGCGGATGCTATGGACAAGGTGGGCAATGACGGCGTTATCACCGTAGAGGAATCTAAATCTATGGGGACTACCTTAGACGTTGTGGAAGGTATGCAATTTGACAGGGGTTACCTATCACCGTATATGGTAACGGATACCGAAAAGATGGAAGCTGTATTTGAGGACCCGTATATTTTGCTAACCGACAAAAAGATAAATAATGTACAGGAAATATTATCGATACTTGAACAAATAGTACAACAGGGCAAAAAACTGTTGATTATTGCCGAGGATGTAGAAGGCGAGGCTTTGGCAACTCTTGTGGTAAACAAATTAAGAGGAACATTTGAGTGTGTTGCTGTTAAAGCACCGGGATTCGGGGACAGAAGAAAAGCAATGCTTGAGGATATTGCTATACTGACAGGGGCCACAGTTATTTCCGAAGAGGTTGGATATGAGTTAAAGTCTGCAACAGTAGACATGCTGGGTTCTGCCAGAATTGTTAAGGTTGACAAAGACAATACGACCATAGTAGAAGGCGCCGGGGACTCGATGTTGATAGCCGACAGGATTAACCAAATCAGAAGACAAATAGAGGACACGACTTCCGATTTTGACAGAGAAAAGCTGCAGGAAAGATTAGCAAGACTTTCAGGCGGGGTTGCGGTTATTGAAGTAGGTGCGGCTACAGAGACAGAACTCAAAGAAACAAAACTGAGAATTGAAGACGCACTTAATGCTACCAGAGCGGCAGTTGAAGAAGGTATAATAGCCGGCGGTGGAGCATCCTTAATCAGTATAATACCGGCAGTAGAGGCTTTACTTGAAACCACCAGCGGTGATGAAAATACAGGTGTTAAGATTGTCAGAAGGGCGCTTGAGGAACCGCTCAGACAAATTGCAGAAAATGCCGGTCTGGAAGGCTCGGTTGTTGTAAATAGGGTTAGGAATTCCGATGCAGGAGTGGGATTCGATGTTTTAAAACTGGAATATGTAGACATGATACAGGCAGGTATTGTCGACCCGACTAAGGTCACAAGATCCGCTTTACAGAATGCGGCATCCATATCGGCACTGCTTTTAACAACAGAAGGTGCCGTAGTTGAAATCGAGAAAGATGAACCGATGATGCCGGGCGGCATGGGCGGCGGAATGCCGATGATGTAGATAGTACAAGATAGGACACAAGGGGACTGTCCCCTTGTGTTATAAAAAAATCAGTATTGTAGGGAGGCCTCCGGTCTCCGGCTTTTAAAAAGTAAGGGCAGACCTGTGTGTCTGCCCATAATTATTATAACCACGTACCAAATTTCCTGATATATGCATTCTTAGCTACCTGAATCGACCAGGCATAGGCCAGTAGTATACCTATGAGCCAAGGAAAATATGACAGCGGTAACGGTTGCAGCCCGGCCGCCGCACCGAAGGCCGAAAACGGAATAAATATACCGATTATCATTATAGCCCCTGTAAGGAGCAATACAGGGTTAGTTGCCCTGCTTTGAATAAAAGGCACTTTTTTAGTTCTTATCATATGGACAATGAGCGTTTGCGATAAAAGACCCTCAACAAACCATCCGGAATGGAATAAAGATTGAAGTGCCGGCGTATTGGCTTTAAAGACATACCACATCACCAGGTAGGTAACTATATCGAATATGGAGCTGATGGGCCCAATATAAACGGTGAATTTCATTATGTTACCCGGATCCCATTGTCTCGGTTCCTTGACATAATCTTTGTCCATGGTATCCCAGGGTATGGATATTTGGGAAATATCATAAAAGAGATTTTGGATCAATAAATGAATCGGGAGCATCGGTAAAAACGGTAGAAATGCGCTTGCTACCAATACACTGAACACGTTTCCGAAATTTGAACTCACCGTCATATTGATATATTTTACTATATTTCCGAAAATTCCGCGTCCCTGAACCACACCCTTTTCGAGTACCAACAGATCTTTTTCTAAAAGTATGATATCTGCTGATTCCTTTGCAATATCTACCGCCGTATCCACAGAAATACCCACATCCGCTTCACGAAGAGCGGGGGCATCATTGATTCCATCCCCCAGGAACCCGACGGTATGTCCTTTATCTTTGATAACTTTTATAACCCGAGCTTTTTGAATTGGTGACAGTTTAGCCAAAATGGTAGTGTTATGTATCATTGAGGACAATTGTTCGTCTGTCAGACCTTCAATATCGGTACCCAGGAGTACATTATCTATCGGTAATCCTACATCCCTACAGACTCTTTTGGTAACAATCTCATTGTCTCCCGTAAGCACCTTAACCGTCACCCCATGGTCATCGAGGGCCTTGAGCGCTTCGGCTGCCGAATCTTTTGGCGGGTCCAGGAAAGCTACATATCCCATAAGAACCATGTTGCTCTCATCTTTTACACTAAAAATATTTTCATCGGGAACGTCATTTTTTTGGGCAAGCCCTATGACCCTCATACCGTCCTCATTTAAACCGGTTACTCTATCAATAACCTCTTTTTTAATTTCTTCTGTCAATTCAATAACCTTTTCATCATATTCCACAAGGCTGCATATGGACAGTATCTCTTCTATAGCGCCTTTGGTAACCAATTGTCTTTTATTGCCTTCACTCTGTAATACCACAGACATTCTACGCCTCGCAAAGTCAAAAGGGATTTCGTCTACCTTGGTGTATCTGTGTTTTAATTCCGCAAAGCCTTTTTCATTTCCATGTTTTAATATGGCTCTGTCCATAAGATTTCTGAACCCTGTTTGGTGATAACTGTTTAAATAGGCATGCCTGAGTACCCTGTCGTTTTCATTGCCGTGAACATCGAGATGTTTTTCAACAATTATTTCATCGAGTGTAAGTGTCCCGGTTTTATCTGTACATAATATATCCATGGCGCCGAAATTTTGTATTGCATCCAGTCTCTTGACAACAGTTTTATGTTTTGACATAGCTATAGCACCCTTAGCGAGGTTTGTGGTTATTATAACCGGAAGCATTTCAGGAGTCAGACCTACGGCGATGGATACCCCGAATAAGAATGCTTGCAGCCAATCTCCTTTTGTAATTCCGTTGACAACAAAGACAATAGGAACCATCACAAGCATAAATTTGATCAGGAGCCTGCTGACACTACCTACTCCCTTTTCAAAACTGGTTTCTATTTTTTTGTCTACTATGGATTTGGCTATGGAGCCGAAATAGGTATCGTTTCCCGTTGCTATGACTACCCCCGTTGCACTGCCGCTTACCACATCTGTTCCCAGCAGACAGATGTTATCTATGTCCGAAGGATTCATTTTAGGGTTCAGTTCGGTTTTAACGACACCGAATTTTTCAACCGGTTGTGATTCTCCTGTCAAGGCTGATTGGCTTATAAATAAGTCTTTGGAATCTATAATTTTTAAATCTGCCGGTATCATGTCCCCTGTTGCCAGGTGGACAATATCACCGGGAACTATGTATTTCATCGGGATTTCCTTAACACCCGTATCTTTGCGCGCTATAGCCGCAGTCGATTGGACCAGAGATTTGAGCTTCTGGGCGGCTTTCCCCGACCTGAATTCCTGAAAAAAGTGCAATAATGCACTTATAGTAACCATAATGATAATCACTAAAACGGCTTCCCAACTCTTTTCGCCGGCCGGTGCAAAGACAACGTCCGTAATGTAAGATATAACGGCTAAAGCGAGCAAAATTATAACAAAAGGATTTATGAATGCATTTATCAGTTGAACATACCACGGTGTCGGTTTCTCATGTGCCACTTGATTCAACCCGTATTTTTCAAGTCTGTTGACAGCCTCATTGCTGCTGATTCCGTTTTTGTCTGTTTTAAGTGTTTTATAAACTGAATCTATGCTCTTTTCGCTATAATAAATCAGATTTCGTGTAAGTTTTGCACTGTCTATATCGGCTCTATCCGGCTTATCTCTCCTTTTTATCATGATTTTCACCTCTGTAGAAAATACTCAATCAAAAATTTAGATTCAACTAGAGCGTAATAAATTGTATCTATTTTCACGATAGCCCTGTTTAGTGGGAAAATTTAATTGGCACTATTATCCTATTCAATATTACGTCATATGTCAAGCTTGTTCAAAAAGCCCCGCTTTTTTGTCATTCCGAGATAAACAGAATGAGTCTTCGGCCCGCGGGGGATCTTATTTTCGGGATTTTCAGTTAAAGCCCGGAATAACGGTATTACTATAATATATCTTTACATACATTATTAGAAAATATGTATTTTAATTAAATATAAAATTTAACCGATAAATAAATTAACTTATTAAGGATTCCGCACTGAAATGTGATATATTGGTTATTAAAAAGAGGTGATTTTATGAAAATAGATTTCCATGTCCATGTGACACCGCCGGACATTATAAAAGATTGGAAGAAAATAGCCGAGAAAGAATTATATTTTAAACTTCTGAGTGAAAGCCCGGTAAACAAGTTTGCCGATGCGGAAGATATCGTTGCGGAGTTGGACAGTTCAAATGTAGATAAGGCCGTAGTATTCGGTTTTGCTTTTAAAGATATGGGATTGTGTAGATATGCCAACGATTATGTAGCGGATGCCATCAAGAGATTTCCGGATAAGCTTATAGGATATATGATATTAACTCCTACATCCGACGAAATAACAAAGGAAATAGACAGATGTATTGATATGGGGCTGACAGGAATCGGGGAACTGATGCCATATGGACAGGGTTTTAATATAGACGATCAAAAGGAGATGTCAAACCTGTCCAATGCATGCATAGAAAGGGATTTACCTGTAATAATCCATACAAATGAAGCTGTAGGGCATCACTATTGTGGAAAAACCGATACCACTGCTGTGAAGGCCGGTGCACTTGCACATAATTATCCGGACTTGAAGGTGATATTTGCTCATTGGGGCGGAGGCCTGTTGTTTTACGAACTGATGCCGGAAATACGAAAACAGAATAAGAATGTATACTATGATACGGCGGCTTCTCCTTTTTTATATGATAAAAAAATATACAAAGTGGCCAAGGAGATAGGAATATTAGATAAAGTGTTGTTCGGGAGTGATTATCCCTTGATATCCATGAAGAGGTATATTAAAGATGTTGCCGACACGGGTTTAAGCGAATCGGATCAGGCACTCGTAAACGGCTTGAATGCAAAGGCCCTGTTGAAATTATAAGAATTAACATGGGGACGTCTTAACATGTCTTAACATGGGGACGGTTCTGGTGTTAATTAACACCAGAACCGTCCCCGTATTAATTCCGTCCCCGTGTTAATTGCTTGAACAAAAAAGTTGTGAAGCGATGGGGAAGGTTCTTTTTGCTTCACATTGCTTCACCCGTTATTCTTCGCCTCTATCACGGCCTACTTTTTACTTCGATTAAATAAGGCATCGGTCTATAATAGCTGATACCCAGATTTTTCTTTTCAGTGGTACCGTCCGGATGTTCTATTATCACGCAAGAATCAACCCTTGCCCCGTCCATACCTTTGATTATTACTTTTTCCACACCTTCCTCCAGGTCGGGATTGATTCTGTATTCTCTTGGGGCCTTGGTCGTTGCTAAAACTTTATGCTGCCATTTTATCTTGGGGGGCTTTTCCCTGCCATAAAAGGCAATATACAGATTGTTTTCTACACCCTTTGCCCAAATCAGGATTGGGAAATCCTTGTTGTTTTTAAATTTAAAATCCTTGACACCATAAGCAACGGTAGCGTCCTGGCCATAGGGGACATAAGGGACGGGCATGCCATGGCTATGCCTTTCAACAATTGCTATATTACTAAGTATCGATACATTATATAAGGTCGAAGCAATTTTGCATACGCCTCCACCCGTAGTAGTTGTTACCCGGGAACCCACATAAGTCGGGCCTTTTTTATATCCCCTGGATTCCACGTAAGGGCCTATGCTGCTGTTTTGGGAAAATATATGTCCCGGTTGTACAACTGTCCCCGCAAGGGAACTGGCCGCTAAATGCACGTTATACTCCTCCCCGGGCAGGGGGTCCCTCAAAACGGTAACATAAGCTGCTAACAGCACATCTGTTTCATTCTTTTTTTGTGCCTCTATAAATTTTAAATCATTTTCCCAGGGTAGACTGGTAACAGGTCCGGATTTATCGGGGAAACCAAATTCAATGTTGCCGACGTCATTCCTTGCCCTGGAGGTATTTGCCTGGGTCCCGATGTTTTCTACGTTTTCCTCCGGCACCTTTTCCGCTTTTTTAAAATTGCATGATGTTGAGCAAAATAACAATACCGATATTATAATCAAGAATACATAGTTTTTTATTTTCACCTTATCACTCCCACACAATATAATTGTCAATAATCACACAACTATATTGTGGGCTTATAGTGAAAAAATATGTACGGTTTATAACTTAATTCTATTTTTGAAACGTATGCCCATCATGGCGATTGTGCAGAAAAACAGGCATATGCAATCCAGCACAAAAATAAACCTGGCCGAATAAAATCGTAAAATAAAATATGTGGCGCCTACGGAGAGGAGTTTGCCTATGTTATTTAAAATGTCATTTATTCCGACTATCCTCCCTATAAATTCCCTTCTAGTAATGAGTTGGAGCTTTGTGCTTAAAAATATAGTTATAAGGGTCAGCAACAGTCCCTCCGTAAACTGTAACAGCAAAACAAAAGGAAGGCTGCCTGCCAAACTATAACAGAACCACACTCCCGAAACTATTATTGAGGCTGCATAAACAAACAATAGGTCCATTTTTTGAATCAATTCATTAAAAGAAATGGACACAAACATGGATATCAAATTTGTTCCATAAAAGAGAGACATCATTATCCCCCAAAGGCTGTTGTTAACCTTTAAAATATCAAAAGCAAAGGAATAAAAGGCGGCGTTTATGGAGGCTATAAGCAGGCTCGTTATTGTGCTGATAAGTATGACCTTTCTGATGGGCACTTTGTATCTAAAATATTTTATGCCACTTTTTATATCGTTTAATATGTTATTGCTCGGTTCGATCTGCGTATGGGTTCTATATAGTTTATATTTTTTATTTTTGATAAATAGTAGGATTATTGCTGAAAAAAGATATAATAAGCCGTCGATTATGAATATTATATCGAGCCCCCACTGTTCTATTATGATACCGCATACCGCCGGGCCGATAATAAACGCAAGCCCTGTCATTCCTGTCAGGATAGAGTTTCCGACCATAATATCTTTACTGTTTAATAGTCTCGCAATTATTTTCTTTTTGGGGGGATTGTCCATAATGTCAAGGGAAGCCAAAATGAGCATGAGTATATATATAACTGATACATTATAGCTCAGTAAAAAGGCTAATATGACCAGGGATTTTAATAAATTAATGAATACCAGGAGGTATTTTTCGTTGAGCCTGTCTCCCAAACCACCCGCAAGGGGGGATAAAAAGAGGCTTGAAATGGGGGTACATACTACTATAAAACCGGCTGATGTCCCCAGGCCGGTTATCTTAATGAGAAGGGCTGTCACAGCAATGAAATGAAAGGCATTCCCAAAGTACGAAATGGTCTGGCTAATCAGGAACAAAAAAAAGGGATTTTTGTTTTTTGTCCCGGATAAATATGAATTTTTAGATGACATATAAATTACCTCCAATATTTACTCATATATATTACTATTAGAGAAATGGGAGGTATATCCTAATTATTTATTACAATCAGGGCAAATAAAGACATAATAAATGAACAGTAGAATAATTTTTAAACTAGGGACATAAAGAAAACAGGGGGCGGGCTATATGGTATTTTGGTTAGCTATGTTCGGCATGGTCTGCTGGGGTATTGCTCCGGTATTTGCTAAGGTGGGATTGAATAACATGGATCCATTGCCGGGATTGATTATAAGGACCCTGACAGCATCTATTTTTGCTTTGGGTTCCATGGGTTTTGACGGCAATATCGGCAAGATGAAAAGCGTTTCATTTATTACATGGGTTTTTATTACTATAGAGGCGCTTCTTGCTACATTCATAGGGGATTTAGCATATTATGCTGCAATAAAAAAAGGGGATATTTCCGTGGTGACTGTTATTATGTCCAGTTCTCCCTTGGTTACGATGCTTGTGGCCATTATATTTTTAGGAGAACAAATTACAATGATCAGAATAGTAGGTGCGGGTCTGGTTGTAGTCGGAATAATGCTGATTATGTAGTTTGGTCTCCTTTTTAATTTGATTATTAACGCAGGGGGGTATCAAGTACTTTGATATAGCCGAGGGAGGTATCCTTTGCTCCCTGAAGATGGCACTTTTCCGTTCTTAACACAGTTAAATATTCGATTACTTCCTTGGTTATCATTTCACCTGCACAGATAATGGGAATGCCCGGGGGGTAAGTAGTTACAGTTTCGCCCGATAATTGGCCTTCGGAATCGATAAGCCTGACTAATTTTTTATTCATATAAAATGCGTCCCTCGGACATATAACACTCTCCGGGTATTTAGGAGGGGATATCATGCCACCGTAAATTTCTATGTTCGATTTACTTGCTATATCCTTTAAACTGTTGACTAATTTTGATAAATCCTCCATTCTGTCACCTATACTCACAATGGCCAGTACATTGTTGAGATCGGATAATTCAACCTGTATATTATATTCCTTTCGCAGTTTGTTTTCCATCTCATATCCCGTATATCCAAGACTTCGCACGTTTATGCCAAGCTTGGTTTCGTCGAAATCGAAACAGCCATATCGCCCAATCATCTCCTTACCGAACGCATAAAGCCCATTTATTTTGTTTATTTCGTTGCGGGCCCATCGGGCTAAATATAAGGTGTTGGAAAGCAATTTATGACCTTCAATAGCCAGCTGTTTTCTTGCAATGTCCAGTGAACACATCAACAGATAGGAAGCGCTTGATGTGGAAAGCAAATTCAGGGCTTGCTTCACGGATTCGGGGTCTATTTTGTCGCTGCCTATCATAAGAACCGAGCTCTGTGTTAAGGAACCTCCGGTCTTATGCATGCTCACTGCACACATATCCGCGCCTGATTCTATTGCCGTAGTTGGAAATTCTTCATGAAAATACATATGTGTTCCATGGGCTTCGTCTACCAGTGTCAACATATTGTATTTGTGTGTTATATCTACGATTGTCTTTAAATCTGAAGTGACCCCGTAATAGGTGGGATTAATTAAAAAGACCGCCTTAGCTTCGGGGTTGGATAAAATCGCTTCTTTTACTTTATGGGTAGTTACACCATTGGCTATACCCAACCTTTCGTCGATTTCCGGTTGAATATAGACGGGATTTACCCCGCCCAGTATCATTCCGTTTATAATGGATTTATGAATATTTCTGGGGATAATTATTTTGTCCCCGGGTTTGCAGACACTCATTATCATAGTTTGGATTCCCCCGGATGTTCCGTTAACTAAAAAAAAGGCGTGTTTTGCGCCAAAAGCGTCTGCAAGCAAATTTTGGGCTTCTTTTATAACATTTGTCGGATTATTATAGTAATCCAGGTCATCCATTCCGTTTACATCCATATTTAGTGCGGGCTCGCCCAGAAAACCGGTCAGTTCACAAATTCCCCTCCCATGTTTATGACCGGGAACATGGAAGGCGGTAACGTTATCACTTATATATTTCTTGACCGCATCGAATAGGGGGGTCAAGCCTTGATTCAGCATCTGTAATCACTCTCCCTGTAAAAACCATTACTGATAGTTGCGAAGTACAATATAAAATTGTAGGCTTTAATATAATATGTTTTACAGGGTACTAATGTTAATTTATTTTACGCGGTTTTATAATACAGGTCCGCCTATTTGCCTGAATATACAGACAAGGAATATATTTTTTGTCTGTGTTAATAATTTATTTTCCTGCATACAATTTAATGTGGAGGGGATAAAATGTCCAGGAGAGCAGTTTTGTTATTAATATCCATTTTGTATATTATGATTATTTTTGTCTTGGGACAGAATATAAATCTATTAAAAAATAAATTCCGCAGGGAAAAAGAGGTTCCGGGTTATAAAGAATATATAGAATATGTTGCTTGGGAAAATATGATGCTTATAGAAAATCCTGATTGCAAGGATCCGAAAATATTGATAGATGTTTCTGAAAAGACACTCTATATATTGGATGGGAATAAACTTATAAATAAATATCCGGTCGCTACCGGAAAATCGAGTACACCAACCCCTTTGGGGTCATGGAAGGTGGTTAACAAAGCTAGGTGGGGCGGGGGTTTTGGGACCAGGTGGATGGGACTTAACGTGCCTTGGGGCGAATATGGCATTCATGGTACCAGTAGTCCTTATTCTATCGGCACCAGCGCTTCCGGCGGTTGTATTCGAATGTTTAACAGGGATGTAGAAGATCTGTATAAATATGTTAAGGAAGGTACACCTGTTGCCATTATTAACGGATTGTTCGGGCCGTTTGGTTACGGATTTCAAACGATATCCCCCGGAAATATAGGGGCTGATGTGCTGGAGGTCCAATCCAGGTTGAGGGCGTATGGATATTATGATGTTGATCATCTGGACGGTTGGTATGGGCCGAACATGGAACGGGCTTTATATGAATTTCAAAAGGATCATAATCT
>JGI24712J26585_10002180_pt1 | contig 16217 bp, 30 predicted proteins | sample BioPla3DNA2_FD_26585 | JGI IMG/M metagenome (IMG submission 26585) | reverse complement strand
GGTGCGTTAGACTTTTCAACGCTTCCCACAGCGCTACTACTACTTACCATTGACAGACTTCCTAAAAAAATGGACCATATGTTTGACAACCGCAGAAATTTATTTTTTGATATTGCGAAAAACTATTGACAGGAAGCAGGATATTTGGTATTCTAACGGAGCGCCTTCAGGGCGAATGGCGATGGCTTTATAGCTTTATTTAGTCATAACTGCGATGAAGCGGGAGATTGCTCAGAATATGAGGTAACTTCCGTGGAGTATGTCCGGCAATCGGGCGGCTGAGAAAAGTCTGTACTTTCATCTGAGGTGCAGCGCTGGTGCGCTTGGATGTATATCGCTGCGCTCAGGTTTCAACCGGCACAAAGCGCCGGTTAGATTTTTGGGGCAGAATGATACGCGCGGCAGAGTGTACAGTATTTCTCATCCGTACGGAAGGTGGACAAAACCATCTTAAATCGTACGAAGGAGGATCATTGAAACATGGTTTCCAGCAAGAAAATGATAAGAATCAGGCTCAAGGCATACGATCACCAGTTGATCGACCAGAGTGCGGAGAGAATTGTAGAGACGGCAAAAAGGACCGATGCGAAAGTTTCCGGCCCAATTCCGCTACCCACCAAGACTGAGATTGTGACAATACTGCGTGCGGTTCACAAGTATAAGGACAGTCGTGAGCAGTTTGAGCGCAGGACCCACAAAAGGCTTATTGACATACTCAATCCTTCTCAGAAGACCATTGAAGCACTTATGTCTCTGGAGCTTCCGGCAGGTGTTGAGATCGAAATTAAGCTGTAAAGACACATTAAATAATATATATGTATCGATCGCATGCCCCGGTAATGTTGGCATGTAGAGTGTCAACCAATAACCTTAGAGGAGGAAATACTGAATGAAAAAAGCGATCATCGGAAAAAAAGTCGGGATGACCCAGATCTTCGATGAAAACGGCAAGGTCATTCCGGTTACCGTCATTGAAGCCGGACCTTGCTCCGTTGTTCAGAAAAAAACGGTGGAAAAGGAAGGCTACGCATCTATACAGCTCGGATTTGAGGATATAGAAGAAAGAAAGCTTACAAAGCCTCAAAAGGGACACTTCCAAAAGTCGGGAGTCTCCCCGAAGAGACATCTCAAGGAGTTCAGGCTTGAGAATGCAGATTCCTTCAATGTAGGCGATGAGATAAAGGCCGATATATTTGCCGAGGGAGACAGGGTTGATGTAACGGGTATAAGCCGAGGAAAAGGCTACGCAGGTGTTATAAAGCGCTGGAATGCCAGAAGAACACCGTCAAGTCACGGCGGAGGCCCTGTTCACAGGCATGCAGGCTCCATGGGTGCCAGTGCGAGCCCTTCTCGCATATTCAAAGGGAAGATTGGAGCGGGACAAATGGGTGCCGAGCAGGTGACGGTCCAAAACCTCGATGTTGTCAAGGTCGACCCAGAGCTCAATATGATTGCGGTAAGAGGCGCTATTCCGGGACCAAAGGGCGGAATTGTATACCTCAGAGATACCGTTAAAAACGACTGAGGAAAGGAGACTGAATAATGCCTACTGCAAAAGTATACAACATGGCCGGTGAGCAGATAAGAGAAATAGAGCTTCCGGAGGCCATTTTCGGGATTGAGCCCAATCAGTCGGTTCTCCACGAAGCGGTGAAAAACTATCTTGCCAACCAAAGGCAGGGCACCCAGAGTGCGCTGACCCGCGCAGAGGTTTCCGGCGGTGGGAGAAAGCCTTGGCGCCAGAAGGGAACAGGCAGAGCCAGAGCCGGCTCTACAAGAGCGCCCCACTGGACACACGGTGGTGTTGCCTTTGCCCCGAAGCCCAGGGAATACAGCTACACCCTGAACAGAAAAACAAAGAGACTTGCTCTTAAGAGCGCTCTTTCCACCAAAGCTAGAAACGGCGAGATTATAGTAGTGGACAATCTGGATATGGATAATATCAAGACCCGCACTTTTAAGAACTTTTTAAATGCGATTGAAGCTACGGGCAAGGCCCTTATAGTGACGCCGGAGCCCAGGGAAAACGTGATAAAGAGTGCCCGCAACATACCCGGTGTGAAGACGACAATCGCGGGTATTCTCAGCCCCTACGACATCATGAACTGCAAGAAGTTCGTTGTTGACGAGGCGGCTCTTCGCAAAATCGAGGAGGTGTACGCCTGATGAAAACAGCTTACGATATTATTTTACGCCCGATTATCTCAGAACAATCCATGGAGCACACGGATTTGAAAAAATATGTTTTTCAGGTTGCCATGGACGCCAATAAAATAGAGATAAAAAATGCAATCGAAGAGATTTTCGGCGTAGAGGTGGATAAGGTGACAACCGCCATTGTTCCTGGCAAGAAAAAGCGCACGGGCGCATATCCTGCTGGTTATACCGCCAAATGGAAGAAAGCGGTGGTTAGACTCACCGAGGACTCAAAGACCATCGAGTTCTTTGAAGGGATGGTGTAACAGATGTCAATAAAGCATTATAAACCGGTTACCCCTGCAAGAAGGCAAATGACAGTTTCCGGATTTGAAGGTATAGACAAAAAAGCCAGGCCGGAGAAAAAGCTGACGCAGGTCTTAAAGAAAAAATCAGGCCGAAACAATTACGGCAGGATTACTGTTCGCCATAGAGGAGGCGCAAACAAGCGCAAGTACAGGATTATTGATTTCAAGCGCAACAAGCTGGATGTGGAGGGGACCGTTCTCCGCCTGGAGTATGACCCTAACCGAACCGCACATATCGCACTTATAGAATATGCCGATGGAGAGCGTCGATATATCCTGGCTCCGGATGGCCTTGGAGTAGGCGACAAGGTGATTGCCTCAGAAAGCGCGGATATAAAGCCCGGCAATGCCCTGCCTATAGCAAATATTCCACTGGGAACATTTATTCATAATATAGAGCTGCACCCGGGTAAGGGAGCTCAACTGGTCCGCAGCGCGGGAACGGCCGCCCAGCTTATGGCAAAGGAAGGGAAAATGGCTCAGGTCAGACTTCCTTCCGGCGAGGTTCGCTATGTAAGAATGGACTGCATGGCAACAATCGGACAGGTAGGAAACCTGGAGCATGAAAATCTGTCCATCGGCAAAGCCGGCAGGAAGCGCCATATGGGCTGGAGGCCGAGTGTTCGTGGCAGCGCCATGAACCCAGTCGATCACCCCCATGGCGGAGGTGAGGGCAAGAGCCCCATTGGCATGCCCAGTCCTTTAACTCCTTGGGGCAAGCCTACACTTGGTTATAAGACCAGAAAGAAGCATCATCCCAACGATAAATTCATAGTCAAGCGCCGCGACGAGAAGTAAGGAGGGAAAGGAATAGATGAGCAGAAGCGTAAAAAAAGGTCCATTTGCAGCACCCGAGCTGATTAAAAGGATCGAAGAAATGAACAAAACCGGCAAAAAGCAGGTATTGAAGACTTGGTCCAGAGCCTCTACCATATTTCCGTCCTTCGTTGGACACACGATAGCGGTGCATGATGGACGCAGGCATGTGCCCGTATATATAACAGAAGATATGGTAGGCCATAAATTGGGTGAGTTTGCGCCGACCCGTACCTTTAGAGGTCATGCCGGCAGCAAGACCGGCAGGTAAGGAGGAGAGCAGAGTAAATGGAAGCCAGAGCACATTTGAGACATGCCCGTATATCTCCTCGGAAGGTTAAAATAGTTTGTGACCTTATCCGTGGCAAGGATACAAAGACTGCTGAAGCGATTTTAATGCAGACGCCGAAAGCCGCTTCCAAGCTGCTGCAGAAGCTTCTGCGCAGTGCAGTATCAAACGCGGAAAACAATCACGAAATGGATCCCGACGCGCTCTATATATCGGAAGTATTTGCAACTCCGGGCCCGATTATGAAGAGATTCATGCCCAGAGCTCGCGGAGGCGCAAACCGGATATTAAAGAGAACATCGCATATCACCATTGTCGTGAAGGAAAGGGAGTAGATTATGGGACAGAAAGTTAATCCCCACGGTTTGCGTGTTGGCATTATAAAGGATTGGGATTCTCGCTGGTACGCGAGAAGCGATAAAGTCAGCGAGCTCTTAATTGAGGATTATAATATCCGTAAGCAGCTGAAGAAAGAGCTTTATTCCGCCGGAGTACCCAAAATAGAAATTGAAAGGGACAGCGCGAGGATTAAGATTTATATCCACTGTTCGCGCCCCGGTGTTGTTATAGGAAAAGGCGGCTCGGAGATTGAAAGACTCCGGCTCAAACTTGAAAAGCAGCTCGGAAAGCCCGTATCACTCAGTATTATCGAGGTCAAGTCCCCTGATACAAACGCTCAGCTTGTAGCGGAAAATATAGCCGCTCAGCTTGAAAGGAGAATATCCTTCAGGCGTGCGATGAAAAACGCCATGTCAAGGGCAATGAGACAGGGCGTACGCGGCATAAAGGTGAATGTTTCCGGACGGCTGGGTGGCGCCGAAATAGCCAGAAGCGAGAGTTATCACGAGGGAACAATCCCCCTCCAGACACTCAGAGCAGACATTGATTACGGCTTTGCTGAGGCACTGACCACCTATGGTAAAATTGGCGTTAAGGTGTGGATATATAAGGGCGAGGTCTTGAGCCAGATTCTCAGAACGACGCCGAGAACCGATACCAGAAGAGCCGGCGGGCGCAAGGATCGCCGGGGCAGGGGGCGTCAGGTTCGCGGAGACAGGCAGGGTAACCGCCAGGGAGCCCAGAGCCGCACAGGAGGTACCGGTCGCAGACCCCCCAAGGAAGGAGGAGCCAGCTAATGCTTCTGCCGAAGAGAGTTAAATACCGCAAAGTACAAAGAGGCCGCATGAAAGGCAAAGCGCTGAGAGGCAATAAGGTATCATACGGTGAGTATGGTTTAATGGCAATGGAGCCCGCTTGGATTACCAGTAACCAGATTGAGGCGGCGCGTATTGCAATGACCCGTTATATCAGACGCGGCGGCCAGGTATGGATTAAAATATTCCCTGATAAGCCGGTAACACAAAAGCCTGCGGAAACCAGAATGGGCTCCGGAAAAGGTTCGCCCGAGTATTGGGTTTCCGTCGTTAAGCCGGGGAGAGTCCTGTTTGAGATTGCCGGTGTTTCTGAAGAAATAGCCCGTGAGGCATTGCGCCTGGCGGGTCACAAGCTGCCTATCAAGACGAAATTTGTAGCTCGCGAATCCGAGACAGGTGGTGAATAATGATGAAGGCATCTGAAATAAGAGGATTGAGCAACGAAGAATTGAACGCAAGGCTTACAGATTTAAAGCGCGACCTTTTTTACCTTAGAATGCAGCACGCGACAAATCAGCTTGACAATCCTGTGAAAATAAAAGAGGTCAAGAAGGACATTGCCCGAATCAAGACTGTTATTCGCGAAAAAGAGCTTGGGCGGTAAGGAGGTAAAATGGAGATGAATGAAAGAAAAACTTCCAGAAAAACCAGGGTCGGCGTGGTAGTTTCTGATAAAATGGATAAGACCATAGTCGTCGCTGTTGAAGGCCGAGTCGCCCATCCGCTCTATAAGAAGATTATAAAGAGAACTTATAAGCTGAAGGCTCATGATGAAAAAAACGAGTGCGGAATCGGCGACAGGGTAAGAGTAATGGAGACAAGACCCCTGTCGAAGGACAAAAGATGGCGCCTTGTTGACATAATTGAGAAAGCAAAGTAAGGAGGGCCCCTAAATGATACAGCAGGAAAGCTATCTGAAGGTAGCCGATAATACCGGCGCCAAAGAAATAAAATGTATACGCGTTTTGGGCGGCTCCGGGAGAAGATACGGTAACGTCGGTGATGTTGTGGTAGCATCAGTGCGCAAGGCGACACCGGGCGGAACCGTTAAAAAGGGCGAAATAGTAAGAGCAGTTATAGTCCGGACGGCAAAAGGCGTCCGCCGTGCGGACGGTACCCATGTCCGCTTTGATGAAAACGCGGCGGTTCTTATTAAAGATGATAAAAACCCCAGGGGCACCCGTATATTCGGCCCCGTGGCCAGGGAGCTTCGTGACAAGGATTATATGAAAATCCTTTCTCTTGCCCCTGAAGTTTTGTAGGGGGAGGCAGTCATATGAAAATAAAAACAGGCGATACGGTTGTCATACTTTCCGGTAAGGATAAAGGAAAAGAAGGCAAGGTGCTTTCTGTCGATCCTAAAAACCGCAAAATAATCGTTGAAGGTATCAACATCGCTTATAAGCATCAAAGGCCCAGAAGACAGGGCGAAGAAGGCGGAATCGTGAAGATGGAGACTCCGATATATGCCTGCAAGGCAATGCGAGTATGTCCGAAATGCGAAAAGCCCACAAGGGGCGCCTATAAGATTCTGGACGATGGTACGAAATCCCGCGTTTGCAAAAAATGCGGGGAGACCATATAGGAGGGGAGAAACTTAGATGACCAGATTAAAAAAGAAGTATCAGGAAGAAGTTGCTCCTGCTCTGATGAAAAAATTCGGATACAAAAGCCCCATGCAGATACCTCGTATAGAAAAAATTGTTATAAATGTGGGCTGCGGTGATACCAAGGACAATGCCAAGGCACTGGATTCGGTGGTAAACGATATCACAACTATAACAGGGCAAAAGGCTGTTGTAACCAAGGCCAAGAAATCGGTAGCAAACTTTAAACTCAGAGAAGGCATGTCTGTGGGAGTCAAGGTAACACTTCGTCAGGATAGAATGTGGGATTTCCTGGACAAATTTCTCAATATTGCTCTTCCGCGTGTTCGAGACTTCAGAGGTATCAATCCCAACTCCTTTGACGGCAGAGGCAACTATGCAATAGGAATAAAAGAGCAGTTGATTTTTCCCGAGATTGAGTATGACAAGATTGACAAGATCCGTGGAATGAACATTGTTATCTGTACCACTGCCAAAACGGATGAAGAGGCAAGGGAGCTTCTCTCTCTCATAGGCGCGCCATTCGTTCAAAACCAGTGACTACAGGAAAGGATTGGTTTAAATAAGATGGCAAAAAAGTCAATGATTATAAAGCAGAAAAGAGAGCCAAAGTACTCAACACGCCGCTATAACAGGTGTAAGATTTGTGGCCGCCCCCACGCGTATCTCAGAGATTATGGTTTATGCCGTATCTGCTTCAGGGAGCTTGCTTATAAAGGGCAGATTCCCGGTGTGAGAAAAGCGTCATGGTAGGCGCCGGTGGCAGCATAGGTCAGGTATTCTGATACCGTGCTGCCGGCACAGACGTTATCGGTCTGTAACTCTATTAAGGAGGAAAGAATATGCAAATCACGGATCCCGTTGCCGATATGCTTACCAGAATACGCAATGCTAATGCGGCAAAGCATGACTCGGTGGATATACCTGCTTCAAAATTAAAAAAAGCAATAGCAGATATCCTTCAGGAGGAAGGCTATATAAAGAATTATCAGATAATAAGCGATGGTAAGCAGGGTATAATCAGAGTGAACNTGAAATACCTTGATGGCAAAGAAAAGGTTATATCCGGTCTCAGAAGAGTCAGTAAGCCAGGCCTTAGGGTATATGCAGGTGCCGATGAGCTGCCTCAGGTACTCAGAGGTCTCGGAATTGCAATAATATCAACATCGAAGGGCGTTATGACCGACAAAAAAGCCAGAGAGGCTAATGTCGGCGGGGAAGTCCTTGCGTTTGTCTGGTAAGGGGGATAGAGAGATATGTCAAGAATAGGAAGAAGCCCCATTGCCATACCCGCAGGAGTCGAGGTCACTGTTGCCGACGGCAATGTGATAACGGTAAAGGGACCTAAGGGCACACTCACCAAGACCCTCCATCCCGATATGGCTATTGCCGTTGAAGGCTCGGAAATAACCGTCACAAGACCCAGCGAACAGAAGGAACACAGGTCTCTTCATGGACTTACAAGAACTCTTATTGCCAATATGGTGGAAGGCGTAACCAATGGCTATAAGAAGACACTGGTAATAAACGGTGTGGGATACAGGGCTCAGAAACAGGGCAAACAGTTGATTATGAACCTGGGCTATTCGCATCAGGTAATAATGGATGAGGTTCCCGGAATTACCATCGACGTGCCCAGTCCGAATAATATTGTGATCAGCGGAATTGACAAGCAGCTGGTCGGACAGTTTGCGGCGGATGTCCGCAAAAAGAGACCGCCCGAACCCTACCTGGGCAAGGGAATCAGATATTCCGATGAAGTTATTCGCCGCAAGGTAGGAAAGACGGGAAGTAAATAAGGAGGTGTACCGAAATGATAAAAAGACCTGACACAAAGGCGCAGAGAGCAAAGCGTCATAAAAGGGTAAGGGCGAAGATAGAAGGTACGCCCGAAAGACCAAGGTTAAATGTTTTCAGAAGCCTAAATCATATATATGCGCAAATAATTGATGACGAAAACGGAGTGACACTGGTTTCGGCGGCCTCCGTAGAAAAGGACTTTAACGGCCCGGGCGGAAACTGCGATGCAGCGAAGCAGGTAGGTAAGATGATAGCGGAACGCGCTCTGGCAAAGGGAATTGAAAAAGTAGTCTTTGACCGGGGCGGATATATTTATCACGGTCGCGTAAAAAGTCTTGCCGAAGGCGCCCGCGAGGGCGGTCTGAAGTTTTAACGGGAAGGAGACAGAATATGGCTTACAATAAAAGAAACCAGGAAGCGGCTCCCTCCGAATTTGTAGAAAAGGTCGTTTCCCTCAACCGCGTTGCGAAGACTGTTAAGGGCGGTCGCGCTTTTAAGTTCTCCGCTCTCTGTGTAGTCGGCGACGGAAAGGGCAGAGTGGGCTACGGCCTGGGAAAGGCCCAGGAAGTTTCGGAAGCTATCCGCAAGGGTATTGAAGACGCAAAAAAGAATGTTGTAGAGATCACCCTTTCCGGAACAACAATACCCCACGAGGTAATCGGCGCATATGGAGCCGGCAGAGTACTTTTAAAGCCCGCAGCTCCTGGTACCGGGGTTATTGCCGGAGGCCCGGTGCGCGCGGTGGTTGAGGCTGCCGGAATAAAGGATATAAGAACTAAGTGCCTGCGCTCCAACAATCCCAATAATGTTGTTGCTGCTACTATGCAGGGACTTATGACCCTCAGAAACGCAGAACAGGTTGCGAGAATAAGAGGAAAAACACCGCAGGAAATTACGGGATAGGGAGGGCATAACATGGCAAACCTTAAAATTAAGCTCGTAAAAAGTTTGAACGGCAGGTTGGCAAAGCACATTGCCACAGCCAACTCTCTGGGGCTGAAAAAAATAGGTGATGAAACCGTGCAGCCCGACAATCAACAGACCAGAGGCAAGATAGCCCAAATCGGATATCTGCTGAAGGTAACCGAGGAATAAGGAGGTGCCAGAATGAATATACACGACTTGTCTCCTGCACCCGGCTCCATCAAAAAGGCCAAGCGCAAGGGGAGAGGCACCGGTAGCGGCAACGGCAAAACCGCCGGTCGCGGCCACAAAGGCCAGAAAGCCCGCAGCGGCGGAGGCGTAAGAATCGGCTTCGAAGGCGGACAGATGCCGCTTGCCAGACGTGTCCCAAAAAGAGGATTTAACAATATTTTTGCCAAGCCCCTGGAATATGTCAATGTAGGGCGGTTGAACATTTTCGAAGATGGGACTGTCGTTGATGCCGAAGCGCTTTTAAAAGCAGGTTTGCTGAGCAAGTGTACCTATGGGGTAAAAATACTCGGCGCAGGCGAGCTGGAAAAGAAGCTGACAGTTCGTGCCTCCTCGTTTTCCGAATCTGCAAGGCAGAAGATTGAAGCCGCAGGCGGAAAGACGGAGGTGGTATAGGTGTTTCAAACCCTTCGCAATGCATGGAAAATAGCAGAGATTCGGAAAAAGTTGCTTTTTACTCTTTTTATTCTCCTGCTCTACCGCATTGGAAACGCCGTACCCGTACCATATATAAATACAAAAATACTGCTTGATTATTTCAACAATTTGCAAAATACGGTTCTCGGACTATACAATGTCATGTCCGGAAACGCATTTTCAAGTGCGACAATATTTGCTTTGTCCATTCAGCCGTNTATAAATGCTTCAATTATTATAAATCTCCTTTGCATAGCCATTCCGGCGTTGGAGCGCTTGCAGAAGGAGGGTGGCGAAGAAGGCCAGAAAAAAATTGCCACAATAACTCGCTATTCTACGGTAGCCATAGGCCTTATTCAGGGCTTTGCATACTATATTATGATAAAAAATCAGGGAGCACTGATTCAGAGCGGAATCTGGCAAGCGATAGTTATCGTGCTGACGTTTACCGCGGGCTCTGCCTTAATCATGTGGCTCGGGGAACAGGTAACTGAGTTTGGCATTGGCAACGGTATTTCCATAATACTTTTCGCCAGTATCATTTCGAGATTTCCGTCCGGAGCCATAACATCGATAACAAACCTGTCTACAGGCGCGATGTCATTGCCTGCATTTATCGGAATCATAGTCGGGATAGTCGCGATTGTAGGTCTGATAGTCTTTGTGTCAAATGCGGAGCGAAGAATACCGATACAGTATTCAAAACGAGTCGTAGGAAGAAAGATGTACGGTGGCCAGAGCACGCATCTGCCCATGAAGGTGAACATGTCGGGTGTTATGCCCATAATCTTTGCTCAGTCATTTGCGTCACTGCCGGCGACAATAGCGGCTTTTTTCAGGCAGCCGGCTGAAGGCACATTTTGGCATGGTTTCCTTAAGGCGATTGATCCCTCATCCGTACTGTATATAATCGTATATTTTATGCTTATTATTGCATTCGGGTACTTTTACTCCACGATACAGTTTAATCCGATTGAGATTGCCAACAATCTGAAAAAGAACGGCGGGTTTATTCCGGGCTTCAGAGCTGGAAAGCCCACTTCAGACTTTATCAGAAAGGTATTGAACAAGGTGACGCTTTTTGGCTCGCTGTACCTTGGAGTGATTGCAGTACTACCGATAATATTCAGTAGCGCAAGCAGGATGACCGGCATCGCTCTTGGCGGAACATCAATAATAATCGTAGTCGGCGTAGCACTTGAAACTGTGAAGAATCTTGAAGCCCAGATGCTCATGAGGCATTATAAGGGATTTCTTGAATAATCATTTCGGGAATGTTTGAAGCTTGAACTACTCAGACATACTGTTTTACGCCTATGCGAAAAAGCGTTTTGTGCACATATCTGACCATATTGGCCGTTTTGTGCATTGCCACCAGCGAAAGGAATGGTCATAAATGAAAATCACTATGCTGGGCCCCCCGGGCGCGGGAAAGGGGACCCAGGCTGCGAAGCTCAGCGAGGCTCTGGGAATTCCGACTCTTTCAACGGGTCATATTCTCAGGACAGCGATAAAGGAGGGCTTGCCGGTAGGCTTGGAAGCAAAATCCTATATGGATGCGGGCAAGCTTGTCCCTGACGAGACAATAATCAAGGTAGTAAAGGAATACCTTGAAGAAAACAATTTTAACACCGGATACATTCTCGATGGTATGCCCAGAACCCTCAACCAGGCTGAGATGCTTGAAGAAATGGGGGTTGAGATAGATGTGGCCATATTATTGGAGATATCCGACGAAGATATAGAGGAGAGAATGAAGGGGCGCAGAGTATGCCCGGCTTGCGGTGCAGCATATAATACGAAATCGCTCCCGCCCCGAACAGAGGGAATCTGCGATATTTGCGGCGAAGCCTTGGTAATCCGTGATGACGACAAGCCCGAGACTCTCAGGCAGCGGCTGGCAGTTTACCATGAGGAAACGGAGCCTATAATAGGCTTTTATGAGAACATGGGCAAGCTGAAAAGGATTGACGGAAAGGCGGATATTCAGGAGTCAACGGATAAAATCTTGAATATGCTGGAGTTGATATCGTGATCTCGCTGAAAACAGGCCGGGATATTGAGCTTATGCGACAGGCCGGAATGATCACAGCGGCTGCCCGGGCACTTGCAGGGGAAATGGTCAAACCGGGAGTATCGACAAAAGCAATTGACAGAGCTGTACATGATTTTATAGTTGAGCACGGAGCCACACCTTCGTTCCTTAATTACAATGGATACCCCGCGAGTGTTTGCATATCCATAAACGAGCAGGTTATCCACGGCATTCCCGGCTCAAGAAGGATAAAGGAAGGCGATATAGTCAGTATTGACGTGGGGGCATTCTATAAAGGATATCACGGAGACTGTGCTGCAACATTCATCGCCGGCTATGTAGATAGTGAGATACGCAAACTCGTAGAGGTTACAAGACAGAGCTTTTTTGAGGGACTAAAATTTGCACGGGCAGGAAACAGGGTACCCGACATATCACATGCGATTCAGAGCTATGTGGAGAAAAACGGATTTAGCGTTGTCAGGCAATTTGTCGGACACGGAATTGGTCAAAAGCTTCATGAAGAACCGGAAGTACCTAATTTCGTAGTACCCGGTCCCCGGGTAAGGCTTGTTCCCGGAATGACACTCGCCATTGAGCCTATGGTCAACATGGGCGGTTCCTCCATCCGGATACTGGAGGACGGTTGGACAGTTGTAACGGAAGACGGAAAACCGTCTGCTCATTATGAGAATACGGTGCTGATTACCGATGGGGAGCCGATGATTTTGACCCCTTTGGACGGAGATGGCGGGTTTGAATAATTTTAAGCCGGATATTATAACCGTTAACAATATGCCAAGGGTTAACGTTGCTAACATGTCTTTTGTCGGTTTTGTGGCTCAGTCCAATGAAAGGTATGATTAGCATGAAAAAAGAGCAGCTTTGCGGCCTTGTGATATCATTAAAAGGAAGAGATGCAGGGGAACTCTTTTTGGCATATGATAAATCAGAAGAATATGCAATGTTAGTAGACGGCAAGCGAAGAAAACTCATGAATCCGAAACGCAAGAACCTTCGCCACATGAGATTCCTGCCGGACAGTGAGTTTCAAACAGTCAGCGGGTATTTGGAAGGTCAGCTGACAGATGCAATGATAAGAAGAGCAATTGCACGGTATAAGGCCGGCAAATATGGAAAACAGGGAGGGACGTAGTATGGCAAAAGATGACGTAATTGAGCTGGAGGGGACGGTAGTTGAGTCACTTCCAAACACTATGTTTACAGTCGATATTGGAAACGGTCACAAGATATTGGCCCATATTTCCGGAAAGCTGAGAATGAATTTCATCAGGATACTGCCCGGTGATAAAGTCACAGTGCAAATGTCACCGTACGACCTTACCCGCGGCAGGATAACATGGAGAAGCAAATGATTAAGGAGGGTTTGAGTTGAAAGTAAGACCTTCAGTAAAGCCCATGTGCGAAAAGTGCAAGATTATCAAGCGCAAGGGAAGAGTAAGAGTAATATGCGAAAACCCCAAGCACAAGCAGAGGCAGGGTTAAGTTTTAAGGAAAGGATTGATTGAAAAATATGGCACGTATTGCCGGTGTCGATTTGCCGAAGGACAAAAGAATTGAGATAGGCCTAACTTATGTCTATGGCATTGGCAGGAGTAGCGCGAAAAGAATTCTCAAGGCAACGGGCGTTAATCCGGATACAAGAGTCAAGGATTTGACTGATCAGGAAGAAAACCTTATCCGCGACTATATAGACAAAAACCTTACGGTAGAAAGCGATTTAAGAAGAACCGTAGCCTATGACATTAAGAGACTTACGGAAATTGGCTGTTACCGCGGTTTGAGACACAGAAGGGGTCTCCCTGTCCGTGGACAGCGTAGCAAGACAAATGCACGTACACGCAAGGGTCCAAAGAGAACCATTGCCAATAAGAAGAAGTAAGGGGAGGGATATGTAATGGCAGCTCCTAAGAAAGCACGCACAAGAACAAAGCGCCGTGAGCGCAAGAATATTGAAAAAGGCGCGGTTCATATCCGTTCCTCTTTTAACAACACTATGGTAACCATAACCGATTTAAACGGAAACGCCATATCCTGGGCGTCCTCCGGTGGCATGGGATTTCGCGGAAGCAGAAAGTCAACTCCGTTTGCCGCCCAGACAGCCGCGGAAGCAGCTGCAAAAGCCGCCATGGAGCATGGCCTCAAGACTGTCGAGGTATATGTAAAAGGACCCGGAAACGGTCGTGAAGCCGCTATTCGGGCATTGCAGTCGGCCGGGCTGGAAGTTCAGATGATAAAAGACGTAACACCCATCCCCCATAACGGCTGCCGCCCGCCCAAAAGGCGCCGCGTTTAGTCAGAATAGAGGAGGAACAGATTATGGCAAGATATACAAATGCCGTTTGTCGCCTATGTCGCAGGGAAGGCCAAAAGCTTTTTCTGAAGGGTGACAGATGCTATACGGAAAAATGCTCGGTGGATCGCCGCTCCTACCCGCCCGGAGAACATGGACAGGGACGCAGAAAAGCATCGGAATACGGCCTGCAGCTCAGAGAGAAGCAAAAGGCCAAGAGATACTACGGACTTATGGAAAAACAGTTCCGTGGATATTTTGAAATGGCTGCCAAGAAGAGGGGACAGACGGGTGAGAACCTGCTCTCCATTCTTGAATCCCGCCTTGATAATGTAATTTACAGGCTGGGATTTGCCATGTCCAGGCCTGAGGCCAGACAGCTGGTTACTCATGGTCACTTTTTGGTTAATGGGCGGAAGGTTAATATTCCCTCCTTCCTTGTAAAGCCGGGAGAGGTCATATCTGTCAAGGAGTCCAGCAGAAACCTTGAGAAAATAAAGAATGTCGTTGAAGCGAATTCTTTCCGTCAGCCTCCCAAGTGGCTGGATTTTGACCGTAACAACATGATTGCAAAGGTTGTAGCGGTTCCTCAAAAGGAAGATATAGATTTTCCGATCGAAGAGCATCTCATTGTCGAGCTATACTCCAAATAATAAAGCGCCCTCAAATTGGAAAGCTGACAATCCTGTACGTTTTCGTGCAAATATGAGGAGGGTATATATATGGTAGAAATTGAAAAGCCGCGCATTGAATGCATAGAAATACCCGGTGACGATTCCTACGGGAAGTATATCGTTGAACCGCTGGAGAGGGGATATGGTACGACTCTAGGTAACTCTTTGAGGAGAATTCTTCTTTCATCTTTGCCGGGTACTGCGGTTACAACGGTTAAGATAGCAGGTGTTGCGCATGAGTTCTCGACTATTCCCGGTGTTAAAGAGGATGTTACCGAGATAATACTCAATGTAAAAAGCATCATAGCCAAACTGCACTGCGAAGGTACAAAAGCCGTATATATAGATGCATCCGGTGAATGTGAAGTTAAGGCAGGAGATATTAAGGCTGACAGTGAAGTAGAGATTTTAAATCCGGATCTTCATATTGCCACCCTCGGCCCTGATGCCAGCCTGAGTATGGAGCTGACAATCAGCCGGGGCAGAGGATATGTCAATGCCGAACGCAATAAGCCTGAGCAGCCGGTTATCGGTGTAATACCTGTAGATTCGATATATACACCTGTTTTAAAAGTGAACTACACTGTTGAGAATACCCGTGTAGGCCACATGACCGACTTTGACAAGCTCACTTTGGAAGTATGGACAAACAAGACAATATCCGCCAGGGATGCTGTATCGCTCGGAGCTAAAATACTATGTGACCACTTTACACTGTTTACCGACCTGAGTGAAACCGTCGGAAGCCAATCCACCGTTGTGGAAAAAGCCGAGGCCCAGAAAGACAAGGTTCTTGAGATGACAATTGAAGAACTGGATCTGTCGGTAAGGAGCTTTAACTGCCTGAAACGGGCAAATATCAATACAGTTGAGGATCTTATCAGCAAGACCGAGGAAGAGATGATGAAGGTAAGAAACCTCGGAAAAAAGTCGCTTGAGGAAGTAACAAGCAAGCTTGCCATGCTGGGGCTTTCCCTGGCCAGCGGCGACGACAGCTGATTTTCGATGCTACTATAAACCGGTAAAAAATGCCGAAATAGAAGAGCGCTACCGCTTTCTACGGTTTTAAATGGAGCGGTATATTCTTGTACGAGGAGGATAAAGCAAATGCCCGGAACACGAAAGCTCGGGCGGCCTACGGATCAAAGACGAGCCATGCTCAGACAGCAAGTCACCGCGCTTCTGGAAAAAGGAAGGCTTGAGACAACAATCACCAGGGCAAAAGAAATTAGGCCGCTTGCCGAGAAGATGATAACTCTTGGAAAGACCAATACCCTGGCAGCCAGACGTCAGGCATTGAGTTTTATAACAAAAGAGGATGTTGTAACGAAGGTTTTCAATGAAATTGCTCCCGGATACTCTGAGCGTAACGGCGGGTATACCCGCATTATGCGTTTGGGACCTCGCCGTGGAGATGGAGCCGAAATGGCGATAATTGAGCTTGTATAAAATCCA
>JGI24712J26585_10002177_pt1 | contig 16226 bp, 15 predicted proteins | sample BioPla3DNA2_FD_26585 | JGI IMG/M metagenome (IMG submission 26585) | reverse complement strand
TTTCCAGTCAAACAGGGCCGGCTACGATGAATACTATTCTCCCTACATACACAAGTATATAAAAGTCAACGCCAAAACAGTAAAACTCCTGTCTGTTAATACCTATTACGGCGGTATCTACAGGCCATATTTTGAGCCAACGGACAGCTCCCAGGCTGGAGAAATACCTTCCCAGGTCCTCGACTTCATAAGATCAGCCCATCCCAGGGAGTTTGAAGCCTCGGCACTTTACACCAGTTCATGTCTGGATAACGGTGTAAAGCAGGATGAGTTTACATACTGCCAGAAGGAAAATGGATATTTCTACACCGGAAACTCAATAAAGGTGACTGTAAACACCCATACGGGCAAATTGGATAATTACAGCTTTACATGGGACAATGAGCTGAAATTTGAGCCTGCCGCCTCCGTCATATCCGAAAAGGACGCGATAAAAATCTTCTCTGACACGTTTGAATACAGACTCTCCTATACCCTGAAGGATATAGATAAGCAAGGTGGCTATACCCAGGCTTATAAGATCTTACTGGTCTATGCTCCCCATTATGATGGATACATCACCGGAGTCTCTGCTATTACCGGAGAGCTCATATCAAGAGACTATGACAATGAGCAGCTGTCAATCGACTATGACGACATAGAAGACTGCAACGCAAAGGAGCAGATAATGGCCCTGGCGGAGTACGGAATCGGTTTTTATTCCGCCGCCTTCAATCCCGACACCGGGCTGACTCAAAAGGACATGGTGCTCCTGCTCACCAGCGCGAACGGCATAAAAATCAAATATGACGAGATCACTGACGAGGATCTGGACTGGCTTTACAGCGTTGCCGAAAACCTGGGCATACTTAAAAAGTCGGATAGAAATCCTGAGAAAAAAGTGACAAGAGCTGAAATGGTGCGTACACTGGTCTCCATGTCCGGCTACGGTAAGGCCGCCGGCTTCAGGGATATTTTCGTCTGCGGCTTTAAGGATGATGACCGCATTGCCGACTCGGACTACGGATATATTGCCATGGGCAAGGGTCTGGGCATCATTGATGGAGGTAAGGACTACAGCTTCCGTCCCTATGAAACAGTAACCAGAAAAGAAGCGGCGGTCATGCTGTATAACTTTATGAGCAGATAATCCGCCAACGGGAGCAGCCGTCAAGGGACAACACCGCTTTTTAATTCAGGTGACATGAGATTTCTCCAATAAATAAGCTGCCGTAAACCCGGTTTTACGGCAGCTTATTGTTTTTTTATCAATCTGTCTTAATCACAAGTCTCTAACCTTCATTCAACTCGGCCTGTGCTTCCGCCCGGCGCTTTGCCATAACCTTTTTGTAAAAAGGCTTAAGGCCTATCAGGAAAACAGCGAGTGCCACAAACACAGGCACCATACCTAATAAAAACATGTTCGAGAGGCTGCCGGTGGTTTTATTTACCACACCTCCCAGAGTGGGTCCAACAAAAAAGCCAAGGTCTATGCCAAAGTAATTTGTGTTGCTGGCCACTCCCCTTCTCAGAGGACTAACCGACTGCATTCCCATGACCTGTATGGCCGGTTGGGCAGAGCCAAATCCCAGGGCGGCCAGAGCCGCGCCCAGCAGGAATACAGGAAGAGACTTCCCAAGCCCAACCACTAAAAAGGACAGGGCAAAAATAATCGCTCCGGGCACAAGCACCTTTGGTATTCCCAATTTATCAACAAGCCTTCCACACAGGGGGCGCGTGGCCAGCAGCGCAAGGGCATAAACGGTGAAAAAGAGTCCCACATTGCTTATATCGTATGACCGGGCATAGGGCTCCATGTAAATGGTGTAAAGTATCTGGGCCATGGATAAAAACGCGATGACAATGGCAGGCATAAGCGCTTCCGGAGCAAAAATGTTCTTGTACCAGGCGCCCAGAGAAGCCAGCTCCTCCTTGGATATGTGCTTATAGGGCATTAAAATGCAAGGTATCAGCGACAGGAGCGTGCAACAGGCAGCCACCAAAAACACCACGGTATATCCGGCGCCCAGCCCCCCGAAGGTTCTCTCTCCCCAGGAGCGCAGGGCAATTCCTATAGTGGGTGCTATGGCCGTAGCCGTTGCGCCCCCCACCCCGAATATACCCAGGCCCGCTCCCATTTTTTCAGCCGGCAGGCTGTCTGAGGCGAGGGTCAGATTAAGAGAGCCGATAAAGGCGAACTGAATCCCGTGGAGGATTCTGGATACGATAAAAAGCGGTATACCTCCGGAAAAAGCATAACCCAGATTTACAATCATGCCCAGAGTATAGGCGAATATCATTATTTTCTTCTTGTTCAATATTGTTATGACAGGACCGGAAACAGGACGGGCGGCAAATGCCACACCAAAATACAGTCCCGATATAACACCCGTCAGAACCTGGTCGGCTCCCAGGTAGTCGGCATAAGTAGCCACAAGGGGGTTTACAATAAACTGGGAAATACACAGCATAAAATTTGCGATAAATGCGCATGTAAACATTCTGTTCCATATTGAGTTCTTTTTTATAGCCACTGCTCCACCATCTTCACAATTAATATTCTAAACAGTACCAGCCTAGCATAGCAAAATAACCATGTCAAGCAAAGAAGTGTATTGTAAATTCTGTTCATTCATGATAAACTTTAGCCTCACGGAAAAATTATGTAACAGCCGTGTATATAGCCGGCTCAGTATCGGAGGTATTCCATGCAATGGCTTGAGGTTTCCGCCGAGCCTCTTCCCGGCAAGCTGGATGAGCTTTGCCTTGCCCTTGAAAAGGAGGGTATTGCCGGCCTTGTCATAGAGGACGGAGAGGATTTTATAAGCTTCCTTGAAAACAATAAGATGTATTGGGACTATGTGGACGAGGAGCTTTTTGCCGACAGAAGCTCAGGGAGCCTTGTTAAGTTTTATTTGAGAGACGACAAGGAAGGCACAGTAGCCTATGAGCGCATCAGGAAGCGCTGCTCCTCCATGGCCGCAGGAATGTCCTATAGAATAATTAAGGACGAGGACTGGTCCACAAACTGGATGAAATACTATAGGCCTATAATGGTTGGTAAAAAGCTGTTGATTGTTCCCGCCTGGGAAGATGTGCCCCATGCGCCGGACAGGCTTGTGCTGAGACTCAACCCGGGACTTATATTCGGCACTGGCTCCCATCCCACCACAGCCATGTGTCTGGAAGAACTGGAAGACTATGCGCCCTTCAGCTCTCGATTATTGGATCTGGGGTGCGGCAGCGGCATACTGTCCATAGCGGCCCTCATCCTGGGAGCCGGGTCGGCCCTGGGCCTGGACATTGACCCGAAAGCACCTGAAACGGCGATGGCCAACGCTTCATACAATAACATATCTGGAAAATCTTTTATTGCTCGGTCCGGAGACATTCTCTCCGATAAAGAGCTTCGCGAGAAGTTGGCCCGGGAAAAGTATGATTTGATTACCGCCAACATAGTAGCCGATGTGATAATAGGCCTTGCCCCGGATGTACCCCGCTGGCTTGCGCCCCAGGGCATATTCATATGCTCAGGTATTATTGAGGAACGCCAGGCTGAGGTTGAAGCAGCTATAAAAAGAGCTAATATGAAGATAATAAACCACAAAAGCCGGGAGGAATGGCACTGCTATACGGCTGCCATAAAATGAGTCAAGGCGAGCATATACGCCTTATCTTGATACTTCTCGTTAAAGGAAGGTATGCGTGAAATATAATCTTACAGTCCCCTGCCTTTTTGGCCTGGAGGGGCTTGCGGCCGATGAACTTCGAATGTTAGGTCTTGAGGATGTAAAAACGGAAAACGGAAGGGTAAACTTCAGGGGCAGTGCCCGGGACATTGCTCTTGTGAATATCTGTCTTCGCACCGGCGAGAGGCTTCTTCTTCTCATGGGCGAATTTGAAGCCAAAACCTTTGATAACCTCTTTGAAGGTGTAAAGGCTCTGCCCTGGGAGGAGTTTTTGACCAGGGATGCCGCGTTTCCGGTGAAAGGCCACAGTCTGAACTCAGGGCTACACTCAATTCCCGACTGCCAGCGAATTATTAAAAAAGCAATTGTAACCCGCTTATCCGCCAAATACCGTATCCTCCGGTTTCCCGAAACAGGCCCCACATTTCAGGTGCGTTTCAGTATCATAAACGACAGGGCCTGTCTGTATCTGGACACCACCGGAGTCGGGCTGCACAAAAGAGGATATCGACCGAACACCAATACGGCACCCCTTCGGGAAACGCTGGCCGCGGCCATAGTGAAGCTGTGCCGCTACAAGGGCCGCCAGGTTTTTCTGGATCCCTTTTGCGGGTCCGGCACCATAGTAATTGAGGCCGCCCTGGCAGCCCTCAACAGAGCGCCCGGCCTTAACAGAAACTTTATGGCGGAAGCCTGGCCCCAGCTGGACAAAAAACTTTGGAGCTCCGTTCGCCAGGAGGCAAGAGCAAAGGAATACAGCGGCCAATACCGTATAACAGGCAGCGATATAGACCCGTCCGCCATTGATATAGCCCGGGATAACGCCCGCCGCGCCGGCGTTTCAGATATCATACGGTTCGAAGTGGCAGATGCCTTTTCCGTAAAAATACCGGAAGGCCCCGGTATTCTTGCCACAAATCCTCCATATGGAGAGCGTCTTCTGGACATCGGGGAGGCCGAGCTGATTTACCATCGGATGGGAAAGCGCCTCTCAGGCATTGAAAACTGGAAGCTTTATATTCTGTCCTCAAATCCTGACTTTGAAATGCACTTCGGAAAAACAGCAAAAAAGCGCAGAAAGTTGTATAACGGAATGATCCAATGTCAGCTTTATATGTACTTTTAGCAATGGTATAATCGATTATCTATTTGCAAAGAATGTATCTCGTATGAAGTTCCTAAAGCCCGTGGGCGACTACGCATAGGGCTGATAAATTATGACATTTTATGCGGGAAAGGAGATGTATATGGAAAGCCCACGCCTCCTGGCAATCTGTATCGACAGCTAAATCGGGATATACAACAGGCTTATATAGGCGTCAGACCCAAAGAACTTAGTTTTATTTTCCCGAAAGAGTCTTAAATTTTGAATTTATAATTGCGGAATACTACGGTATTTAAAGAAATACATTGATTTGGCTCGATATTGAGAGCTATTTTGATATTTTATCTGCTATTGGGAATTAATACAGACATTTTTAAAAAAATTGATGTTGCAGAATATAGCATCTTGGATTATTATAGTAAACGTGTTAGCACTCTATGTGTTCGAGTGCTAACACGCTGCAATATTCAAAATCAATTTACTACAAATAATACTCTCAGGAGGTATAACAAATGAAATTGATTCCTTTGGCCGACAGGGTCATACTCAAGCAGATTGCAGCCGAAGAGACTACGAAGTCCGGCATAATACTGACCAGCGCCGCTCAGGAAAAGCCACAGATTTATGAAGTGATTGCTGTTGGTCCCGGCGGAATAGTTGAAGGCCATGAAGTTGAAATGTCCGTTGAGCCCGGTGACAGGGTTATAACCGGGAAATACAGCGGAACACAGGTGAAGATCGATGACGAGGAGCTTACTATTGTCCGTCAGGCTGACATACTTGCAATAGTAGAATAGCTTTCCGCAATATATCAGAATCATAAAAATTGGAGGTTAAATCTATGGCAAAGATTTTAAGTTATAACGAAGAAGCCAGACGTGCCCTTGAGCGCGGCGTAGATCAGCTGGCCGATACCGTTAAAATTACCCTTGGACCCAAGGGGCGTAACGTAGTTCTCGAAAAGAAATACGGTTCACCCGTCATTACAAACGACGGTGTTACAATAGCAAAGGAAATTGAATTGGAAGATCCCTTTGAGCAGATGGGTGCTCAGCTTGTTAAGGAAGTTGCCACAAAGACAAATGACGTGGCCGGTGATGGTACCACCACCGCCACCCTGCTTGCCCAGGCCATGATCCATGAGGGACTCAAAAACGTAGCTGCGGGCGCAAATCCGATGGTTATGAAAAGAGGAATTGAAAAGGCAACCGCAGCCGCCGTCGAGGCAATAAAGAGCAATGCCCAGCCTGTCAAGGGAACGGCGGATATTGCCCGTGTAGGAACCGTCTCCTCAGGGGATGAGGTTATCGGAAATCTTATAGCCGAGGCCATGGAAAAGGTTTCTCAGAACGGCGTTATCACAGTCGAGGAGTCCAAGACAGCCGAAACATACAGCGAGGTTGTCGAAGGCATGCAGTTCGACAGAGGCTATATCACTCCCTATATGGTAACCGATTCCGAGAAGATGGAATCAGTGCTGGAGGATCCATATATTCTTATAACCGACAAGAAAATCAGCAATATTCAGGAGATCCTGCCTATTCTGGAGCAGGTTGTACAGGCAGGAAAGAAGCTGCTGATAATAGCCGAGGATGTTGAGGGTGAAGCTCTTGCCACCATCATACTCAATAAGCTGCGCGGAACCTTTACCTGTGTATGCGTAAAGGCTCCAGGCTTCGGTGACAGGCGCAAGGAGATGCTCGTGGATATAGCAACTCTGACAGGCGGCCAGGTAGTGTCCAGCGATCTTGGTATGGAGCTCAAAGAGGTCGGCATTGAAGTTCTCGGACGTGCACGCCAGGTCAAGGTTACCAAGGAAGATACCATTATTGTGGACGGTGCCGGAAGTCAGGAAGAGATCAAGGGAAGGATTAAGCAGATCCAGAGCCAGATTGAAATAACCACTTCCGAATATGACAAGGAAAAGCTGCAGGAGCGCCTTGCAAAGCTCAGCGGCGGCGTAGCCGTTGTAAAGGTCGGCGCTGCCACAGAGACCGAAATGAAAGAGAAGAAGCTCCGTATAGAGGACGCCCTGAACGCTACCCGTGCAGCCGTTGAGGAAGGCATTGTACCCGGTGGCGGAACGGTATATGTGCAAGCTGCCGCAGCTGTTGAAAAACTCATGGCCAAGGAAACAGGCGATGAAAAGACCGGTATGCAGCTGGTGGCAAAGGCCCTGCTTGCTCCCGTCAAGCAAATAGCCGCCAACGCAGGACTGGAGGGCTCCATCATTCTGGAGAAAATTAAGAGCAGCAAGAGTCCTAACTATGGCTTTGACGCATACAATGAGAAATACTGCGACTTGATTGAGGCCGGCATAGTTGACCCTGTAAAGGTCTGCCGCTCCGCTCTGGAAAATGCTGCCTCCATCGCAGCCATGATACTCACCACAGAGGCTCTTGTTGCCGACAAGCCCGAGCCTCCCGCTCCAGCTCCGGCAGCTAATCCCGATATGGGTATGTATTAATACACTTTGTGAACTTAAAGGCGTGACCAATGACGGTCACGCCTTTAATGTTATCCCGAAAGCTTATCCTAATCTGCCAGCTTTTTTACAATTTCGATTGCCTGAGTGGTCAGGGTTTCATGCTCCTCTTTGAGCCCTTCATTCAAAGCCTTTAAATATTCCTCGGAGATGTCCCTTTCCTCGGCCTGGGCAGGGGTATATTGCAGGGGAGGCGCGTCGTTTACTACGGCATACAGAGAGAGGCTTTCAATATATACCCCCCTGTCCTCCTCCCCGTCTCCATAAAGGCTTTCAAAATAACCAAGGCGTCTGTAGAGCTCATATATATCACTGTCTACAAGCATTATATAATAGTCATGACCGTAGAGAGCTGCGAAAAACTCGTTTTCGCCGGTCTCCTCATCTTCCTGTGTGTGACATATCTCGTATACGCTTATATCAACCTTGCCGTTGCCCGTTATATCGGTGGCATGTTGACTGAGAAGAGCTTTAATACGCTCCACCGTTTCCGGCTCACTGTCTCCCATATGGGCATATACAATATTCCAGTCATAATCAACTTTTGTGGCCGCCCTGTATACCCAGATTACAATTACCGTGAGCACGAACACGGCCAGTAAATAGTACCATTTATGATAATACCAAAAACGGTTTGTAAGCCAGGTTTCAAGCTTCTGCCATCTGCTTTTTATGTTTTCATTCATTGCTCATGTTCCCTCCGGTTTCAGGCAGCTCTTTTATCGAATTAACTTCCTTATAAACGTTGGTCTCTATGGGAAGTTTTTTTCTGTTCAGTCTGCGTTTTATTATGTAGCTTATTAAATGATATAAAACGGCAAACAGGGGCACGCCGACTATCATACCTATAAATCCGAACATTCCTCCCAGCAGGATTGCGAAAATAACCCAAAAGCCGGCAAGACCGGTATTGCTGCCCATTATCTTCGCACTTAAGACATTGCCCTCAAAGAATTGAAGCACGACAATGAAAATAATGAATATAAAGCATTGGGTGGGGCTTTCCAACAGCAGCAGGAAGGCACTGGGCACCGCCCCTATAAAGGGTCCTATAAACGGTATGATATTTGTAACGGCTATCAGCGCACTCACAAGGGCCGCATATGGCATTCCGAATATGATCATAAAAATGGCGCATATTATTCCGACTATAAGGGAGGACAGGAGCTTTCCCAGCAAGAAGCCGCCAAACATCCTGTTTGTCAGCCTAAATCCATTTAATATGGTATTTACCGTTTTAAGCTTAAAAAGGCTGTAAAGAAGCTTTTTTATCTGGGCAAGAAAGCTCTCTTTGCTATATAAAAGATACACCGATACTATTATACCAATGGCAAAGTCGAATATTGCCTTGATAACGCTATAAACACCGGAGGAAATGTTTATTATCAAAACATCAACCTTCGATATTATGGCATCGGTCAGCCAGGTCCTGATTGAAGCGAAGGTGCTATAGAGAAGTCCTTCCATAGTGCTTTCAAACTCAGGGTTCTCTGATAGCAGCCTGTCTAACCATTCCTGGGCGACATTTATATACCGGTCAGTATTACTGATAAGCTTTTCGATGCTATCGATCAGCTGAGGAATGACCATCAAAACAAGTCCGGCAGTGAAGATAAGAAATATGACAAGGGCAGATATTAGTCCCAGCACCCTTGATAAAACATTTGCCTTGCCTTTGCTTTTCGAAAATATTTTATTACTCAGTTTTCTGAATAAAGAACACTCAAAAAAATCCATAACCGGCGCAAGCAGGTAGGTTATGCATATGCCGATAAGCACGGGACTCAGTGCGCCCATTATTTTGCTCAAAAGACCGGCAACCTCTCCCCACCGGTTAAGCAGCATATAAAACACTATGCTCAGCGCTATAACGCAAAAGGCTGTAACACCTTTGTAAAGGTAGTCTTTATTCCACTTTATTTTCAATATTACCTACCCTTTCCGGATACCATCATAAAACTTCCTTATACATGGCCGGAGCGTCACTCTTCGTGGCGTTTTCCGATATGTTTACTACCTGAACTTTAACTGTCTTCTGTCCAAGACTTATTTCGATAATGTCACCTGTTTTTACCTCATAAGAAGCCTTTGCAACCCTCCCGTTTACCGAAACACGCTCTTTGTCACAGGCCTCTTTCGCCACGGTTCTGCGCTTTATGAGCCTTGACACCTTCAAATATTTATCCAGTCTCATTTTATCTCCTTGCTCAAACAGATTTCAACAATTTACGAATAGACGGCACAGAGCAAATATCCTCCATGCCGTCTATGTCTTTATTACGAACAAATGGGCAGCTATTTTGCCACTGCTTCTTTAAGAGCCTTTCCTGGTTTGAACTGAGGTGCTCTTGTGGCGGGAATTTTGATTTGCTCTTTGGTTCTCGGATTATGCCCAATACGCGCTTGTCTATACTTGACGTCAAATACGCCAAACCCGACAACCTGAACCTTTTCCCCTGCCTTGAGTGTTTCAGTGATGGTCTCAAGAATTGCGTTTACTGTTTTCTCAGTATCCTTTTTTGACAGCCCTGTTTTTTCTGCTGTCGCGCTAATAAGTTCTGCTTTATTCACTATGGAATCCCCCTTAAAAATATATAATGTGAGTGAATTAATGCTGTTTTTCTTCGTTGTAAAGCTTGTCCATTTCGGTAAGGGTCATGTCAGATAGTTTTTTCCCCAGCTTACCAGCACGCGCTTCAAGCTTTTTAAAGCGTCGGACAAATTTATCACTGGACTTATGAAGCGCTTCCTCGGGATCACAGCCAATAAATCTGGAAATATTAACTGCCGTAAACAGTAAATCCCCAAGCTCTTCTTCCATATCTCCGTTTCCTGCAATAGCAGCCTTCAGTTCGTTTATTTCCTCTTCCAGCTTCTCTATCGCACCGGATATATCCGTCCAGTCAAAGCCCGTCTTTGCCGCCTTGGCCTGTATTTTTTCCGCTCGCCAAAGGGCAGGGAGACTTTTGGCGACCATATCCATTTCAGAACCAACGGTATCCTGATTTTTTTCGCGTTTTTTTAGCTTGTCCCAGTTTTCCAAAACCTGCTCGGAACAACTTGCCTGAACATCTCCGAAAACATGGGGATGACGATATATAAGCTTTTTGCATACGGCATCAGCTACGTCATCTAGATTAAACGAACCCGCCTCCTCTTCTATTCTTGAATGAAATAATACCTGAATGAGGACATCACCCAGTTCCTCTTTCAGATGCTCAGCATCCCTCTTGTCGATAGCTTCAACCGCTTCATATGCTTCTTCAAGAAGATTTCGGCGGATGCTCTCGTGGGTCTGTTCCCTGTCCCACGGACAACCTTCATCGGAACGCAAAAGCGCAATCAGTTTTTCCAGGTCATATACTCCATATCGCGCCTTCAACTCAAAATTTACCATACTTTTTGCCTCATCGCAAGCAATTTCTTAATTATTTTCGTAAAAAACTCATTTATTTGCTATTTTCAGCCGTTTTTAACGCTTCAAACGCGTATCGGTGGGGAAAGTTCCTCGCAATTTCTTTAATTTCCTTTCAATAACCTTACTTTTTCATCAGTTTCAGCCACCGTGGGAAGAGAAAATGCCTGCGCAATCTTTCTACTCATATTATATATTCGTACATTCCATTAATTTCTTCAGCAATTGTTATTTTCTAATTCTGAGAAGTTTTGCTATTCTGTCGCCCTTTGGCACAGAAGCCAGGTCCTCCTGTGTTATTGCCCGAAGGGCAATGATCAGAGCGGCGTATATTATAATGGCCACAATTATGGCCGCCGCCATTGCAAGGGCCATCATCCCCCTGCTCTCCGGGTCAAAAACGCCGGACATGAGCCTGGTGAAAAAGCTGTAGCTCAGGTATGCAGCGGCACTCATAACCACAGTGGCAAAAAACGGCTTTATAAATATTTTCGTTACTCTGGGTCTTTCCGGCAGCTTGATTATCAGAAAAGCTATGTTTACAATGCTGATTACCACATAACACAAAAGGGTGCTTATTGCGGTACCGCGCACCGCAATTTCCGGGTAGGCCACAAGAATCCATGTAGCCGCTATTTTAATTATGCCTCCCATTGTCATGGTGTAAACAGGGATTCGCTCATGTCCGTATGCCTGCATAATTGCATTTGTGACAAGGGTCAGGCATACAAAGAATGAGGCAATACCCATGATTGCCATCAGGGTGGGCCCCTCCGAATGGCTGCCGGGGTACAGCACATTGACTATGGGCCAGGACAGCACCGACAGCCCCGCTCCGGCTGGCAATGCAAGGAGACTTGTCAGCTTCAACGAGGTTTCCGTAAGTCTTATGGCTCCCCTGCTGTCCCCTATGGCGATACAGGACGATATGGCCGGTATCACACTTATTGTCACAGGTACAATAAATGACGACGGGAAATTGAACAAAGTCTGAATCTTTGAATAGACCCCGTAGAGAACACTTGCCTGAACCGAGGAAAAGCCCGCCGCATTCTGGAGCCTGTTAAGTGTCAGCATTGTATCCAGCATGGCCAGAATGCTCAATATGGACGAGCCTATGGCAATGGGAATTGCAATACGCACAATCCTTTTGAAGGTTTGGCTGCGGGAGAGAGGAATATCCTTTGCATGCTTTAATTGCGGGTTATCCGCATCCATTTTCCGCTTATAGACCACTACATATATAAGGGCCATCAGAGAGCCCAGGGTGACGCCGGTTATCGCGCCGGCCGAGCCCAGCTCCAGTCCCCTGCCCCTCGACACAAACCACCAGGCCAGGAGCAGGCCGAAAAGGAGCTTTCCGAGAACCTCAATTATCTGGGAGACGGAAGTGGGAATCATGTCGGACATCCCCTGGGTATAGCCTCTGTAGGCGGACATCAGGCAGACAAACACCACCGATGGAGCAAGGGCCCTTATGCTGGGGGCCGCTTCCGGCTTTTCCATTATCCCGGCAAGCTGCTCCGGAAACAGCGCCATTATCAGAGTTGCCGTCATGCCCAGGGTGAAGAATGCTATACGGCCTATGGAGAATATTCTTTTAACCTGATTGAGGTTTCCCGTTGCGGCGGAGGCCGCTATCATCCGTGACAGGGCGACCGGGAGGCCGGCGGATGACAGGGATATAAGAACTGCGTATATGCTGTATGCTACATTGAAATACGCAAAGCCCTCATCCCCCAGAATGTTTCCCAGCGGTATTTTGTATATTGCGCCCATGACCTTGATTATGGCTGCAGTTACTGCAAGAATTGCCGCCCCCTGCAAAAAGCTCTGCTTTTTTTGCTTTGACAATATGAAAACGTCCTTTCCCGGACATACCCGGATAAACTGGTTTAATGATAATTATGTGAGAGATGAGAAATTTACAACTCGGCTCCGCATTTTTTACAGAACCTGTCGTCCCTGCTGCAGCACCCCTGACACAGGGGACATATCACAGTGTTTTTTAAAAGATTTATCCTCTCCCTGTACTGCTCAATTTCTTTCTTTTTAGTGTCAATTGCGGATATCAGGCTGTCTACCTCCTCATCCTGGATTTCCCTGCCCTTGTTGATGGAGTAGACCAGCTCACCGAGCTTTTTATATGTATGCTCGATGTCACTGTTCAGGTCAAAAATCTTCATGTTCAGCTTTGCAATTTCAAAGGTTTCCGAGGTTTTTCGCCCCGCCTCCTTCAGAGTGCTCTCGGCGGCGGAAGTCATAACGATTGCCTTTTTCCTGAGCTTTTCAAGAAACTCCCTTACGCTGTCTTCCATATTGACCTCTCTTTCAGACATTAATGTTGAAACATGATTTGATACACCCATATCAGCGTGATATTATTAATTATTTTAATGCATCTGAAGCGGACAAAAATGTTTGTTTTGCCCGTCAAAAAGAGCAAATTTGCTCTTTTTGCAAATGCGTTTCGCAAAACTCATTTGTTCAGTAGACATTATTTTTTGTCGCAACCTACTCTGATATAAACCTTTTAAAATTCTCAGCCAAAATCATACTGTTTTCCTCATCCGTAAGGCCGAGTCTGAAAAAAGCTTCAATTTCCTTCCCGTAATCCCACAGGGGATAATCCGTTCCAAAAAAGCAGTTTTCTGCTCCAAGATATCGTATCTGCTCCCTTGCCTGCTCTGGGGAAAGCAGAGCCTGGGCGCTGCTGGTATCAAACTTCAATTCGTGGTGCTTGAGATACTGCCTGGCTATATCCCAAACTCTGTAGCCGCCGAGATGGGCTGCGATTATTCGAAGATTTCTGAAATCCTTCAAAACCCTGGCCAGCCTTTGAGGACTGGAGTAATCGTACCTGCTGTCTCCCATATGCATTAGTATCGGAAGCCTGCCGGCGACTATATCATATATTTCATACGCCTTTTTTGAATCGATATTAAATCTCTGAAAGTCAGGATGGAGCTTTACTCCCTTAAGACCCAGGGCAATTATTCTCTCTATCTCTTCGCCTATATTTTCCATGTCCGGATGCAGCGCTCCGAAGCCATAAAACTCACTGTGCTTTTTACATTCGGACGCGATAAAATCATTAATAGCGCAGACCTGGTCGGGTGATGTGGCCACGGAACAAATCAGATACCCGTCAACCTGATTTTTCCTTCCCTTTGATATGAGCTCCTTTACACTGCCGTTATGATGGGGGGCAACCCCGTAAAACCTTCCGATATTCCTTGCTGCCTTTAATGAAATTTTCTCCGGGTATACATGGGCATGCGTATCTATAATTTCATATTTGCTGCCACAGCAGCTTACCTCCGGCATTTTTTGTATTCATCCCTTTGTTCCATAAAGCTCCTGAATTTAACACGATGAGTATAGCATCAGGATAGTGTTTTTGCAAGCGCCCAGCGGCTTTCGGCAATAATGTGACATTAAACCTTAAATAGTCAATGAATACCGGATTATAAAGCACAAACATAGGCTAACACATGAAAAAAGTCTGATTACTTTTTTTAAAACCGAAAAACACCCCCTCCTCGGAGATCAGGGGAAAATCACGGGGGACTGGTCCCCTGTGTGTGTATACACACGTTTTGAAGGCGTCTTTGCGGACCAGCCGCAGTATTTTAGCAGAAATGCTTCGCGCCGTTAGTCGTGAGTATTTAAGTATACAGCAGACAATTTCACGCCCCCCCACTGTATAACAACCCCTGACGTGTTGTTTTTTTACAACTCCCGGTGTTGCAGAGGTGTATACATGAAAACAAAAATCAAAAAGGAAAAGCCGCCGTACAGCACAGTAAGCAAAACATTATTCGTGTTCGGCCCACAATCTCCTGACCCTTATTGGCTCTGTCACAGTCATTTCCATCATGGGCCCGGAGCTTCTGATTGCCATTATCCTGCTGCTCTCGGTGAACTATATAGTATCTCATTTCGCCAGAAAGAAGGACAAGGAGGAAAACGATAAACTGGCACCTGTTTGGCGCAGGCAACACTATCTGAGAGATATGGCCTCGGAATTCACTTTCGCTAAGGATATACGTCTTTTTGGCTTAAAGAGCTTTCTTATGAAGCGCTACAGGCAGGAGCATAGAAAAATATATGACGGTAGGTCCAATATACTCAGGTTATGGCAAAACGTGCGATACATAAACTCCCTGACAGTTCTCATACAGGAGATTATACTTTATACATGGCTGTGTATGCGGGTGCTGTCCGGCGCCATCGGCATAGGCAGCTTTTTGATGTATATAACTTCTATCGGTACCTTTACCTCCGCTCTGAACGGGCTGGCAGACAACATCCTCAGCTTCCAGCAGCAGAGCAGGCTTATAGAGCCTTTCTGGATATCAGAGATATAGATACCGGCTGTAAAGCTCCTCCCAAAAGCATTCAAAAAGAGGGCGCGGCGATTGAGTTTATATGAATGCAGTCTCCATGACGCCATCAGGAAGGCAGGCTTTGAGGAACGGCTTAAAAAACTTGAAAAAGAGCGGACACCCCGGTATATAAGTATTTTGACAAGGAGGGCTTGGAATTTTTCCGGCGGAGAAAGCCAGAAGATTGCCATTGCCAGGGCAATCTACAAGGATGCTCCGGTAACGGTTCTTGATGAGCCCACCGCGGCCCTTGACCCCATGGCGGAATATGACATATATAACCACTTGAACAACCTGATTGGTGAAAAGACTGCTGTTTACATATCCCGCCGGCTCTCCTCCTGCCGTTTCTGTGACAATATTGCTGTTTTCAAGGACGGCTCCATCGTCCAGTATGGCCCTCACGAAAGGCTAGTTTTGGACAGGGACAGAGAATACCATAAAATCTGGAGTGCCCAGGCCCAGTACTATGAGTAAATACATTGAGGCCTACAGCTAAACAAAACAGCTTAGTCGCCTCCATCCCTTATTTTTAACAAACCTAATTGGTAACTAACCAAAAAGGGAGTAAATGTTAACAATATTTATCACGACTTTTACAGACGACTACGAATAAACATCCCTGAAAGTGTTGAAAATCAATATTTTTAGGGATGTTTTTAATATTGAGTATTATAGTATAACTGTATATCTGCAACAATGGTAGCGGAAGATTTAGCCGATGATAATGCAGATATACAAGAGCCGTGGAAAAGAATACATGCGAATTATTGAATCGTATCGTGATCCTGTTACGAAGCAACCTTGACCCAAATCACACCAAAAGATAAGCCGGCAATGAATTTGAATATACTGGTGATGAATACCATGCTCATATTTATGAAGTGATAAAGATGAAAGATATTTCTTCTTGCGGTTTATTGAAAGATATGAAATGTTAACTGCATATTACATCCGGAAAAACATGATATAACCGCTTAGCCCTTGATATCACTAGGGTTAAGCGATTTTTTGCTCGTCTTAACTGTAAAAGCCGGGAAAAAGCGAGTAAATGTTAACATGATTTTTCTTAATTGTTATAATTGTATAGTGTACAATGATATGGTCTAAAAAAAGAAGAAGCTGACCCCTAACTGTGGTAAAATGGTAAGTGCTAACAAACCAA
>JGI24712J26585_10002173_pt1 | contig 16244 bp, 17 predicted proteins | sample BioPla3DNA2_FD_26585 | JGI IMG/M metagenome (IMG submission 26585) | reverse complement strand
CCTTCATAGCGAATAACGACTACGTGGCCTTTTTGTACGCGACCATCATCAATGGCTGCCACGGCTTCATCATGAGAATTAAAGCAAATGGCCTTACCAGTAAAGCTCTTAATATCTGGATCGACGCCACCCACTTTAATCACTGAACCATCTGGCGCGATATTTCCATAAAGGATAGACAAACCACCAACTGGACTATAAGGATTTTCTTTGCTACGGATCACTTCTGGATTATTGATTTTCGCATCCTTGACATTTTCACGAATCGTTTTACCAGTGACAGTGATACGGTCTGGATGGATTGCACCAGGTACATCAATTAATTCACGAATAATCGCACTTACCCCACCCGCTTCATGAACATCATGCATCGAATAAGCGGATGAAGGTGCAATTTTTGATAAGTAAGGTACCCGTTTGGCAATTTCATTGATATCTTCTAAGTTATAGTCAATTTCGGCTTCATTCGCAATTGCCAATGTGTGTAGCACTGTATTGGTTGAACCGCCCATCGCCATATCTAAGGCAAAGGCATCATCAATGGCTTCTTTCGTGACGATATCACGTGGCTTGATTTGCTTTTTCACTAAATCCATTAAATGAAAGGCTGCTTGACGAACTAATTCACGACGGTCTTGTGAAACAGCTAAAGTCGTGCCATTACCTGGTAAAGCAAGTCCTAAAATTTCTAATAAACAGTTCATAGAATTTGCTGTAAACATCCCCGCACAAGAACCACAAGTCGGACAAGCATTTTGTTCCATAAATTGAAATTCGTCATTCGTTAAATTACCAGCTTTATAGGCGCCTACTGCTTCAAACATCGTTGATAAAGTCATTTGATGTCCTCGAGGATCAACACCAGCTTTCATTGGGCCACCCGAACAAAAGATAGCTGGTACGTTGGTTCGCATCGCTGCCATAATCATTCCAGGCGTAATTTTATCACAGTTAGGAATGTAGAATACACCGTCAAACCAGTGCGCATTAATGACAGTTTCAGCTGCATCGGCAATTAATTCACGACTTGGTAGCGAATAGCGCATGCCAATATGGCCCATCGCGATTCCATCATCGACGCCAATAGTATTAAACTCAAAAGGAATTCCACCAGCCTCACGAATCGATTCTTTGGCAATTTCCGCTAATTCTCTTAAATGAACATGTCCGGGAACGATATCAATATAAGAATTGCAAATAGCAATAAATGGTTTTTCCATGTCTCTTGCACTTTTCACTTGTCCTGTCGCATACAACAAACTTCTTGCTGGTGCGGCATCAATACCTTTTTTGATTTGATCACTTCTCAATTGCGTTTCCTCCGTTTATCAAAATTTTGATTGTAAAGCTAGCATCATTATTACAGCTTGTGTTTCATTTTGAAGTACTTTTTAGTTTTTAAGATTTTTCTTAAAAACAAAGAAGCATCCCACCCAATGATTTATCAGTGAGTGGGATGCTTAGTAAGAATCCCATTCACAATGCACAAATAGGACTCAAACATGTGGGTAATTTTTCCATGTTCTAAGTCCTCTAGGTAATAATGACAATTAATAATAATCCTGTTAATTTTTGTTGCATATGAATCGTCTCCTTACAATTCAATGTATTTTTTAATTTTTTTACAATATACTTCTAATTTAATTAAATGTCAATGGTTTTTCTAAACATTTTTTAATTTTTCGGGTAATTTTCTGAATTTTTTTATTATTTTCCTTATTTCTTTCAAACAAAAAAAGAAATGCCCCTTCGATATCCCTCGAAAGCACATTTCTTTTACCAATGCCAAAGTAGTGCCAATATCAAACTTGGCAGTAGATTGGCTACCTTGATTTGCGGTCCAAAAAATAAGTTGACACCGACACAAAAGATTAAGATGGAGCCGATGAATGATAATTGACTCAAGCCTTGATTACTGATAAATGGGGCTAAATAATGGGCAAGTAAAGTCAAACTCCCTTGGAAAATGCCCACAGGTATGAATGAAAATAAGCTTCCTTTCCCCATTGAACTCGCCATAATCAAGATAATAATGAAATCAAGAATCGCTTTAGCAAACAAAATGGCATAATTATGGTGTAATCCATCCTCAAAGGCGCCAACCACCGCCATCGCCCCAATACAAACCGTTAAAGAACTAGTCACAAAGGCTTCTAAAAATTGAGAATCGTTTTCGGAATGACTTTTCTGCTTTAAAAATGTCCCGAATTGAACCAATCGCTTTTCTATATCAAGCCATTCTCCAACCATTGCGCCGATTGTCAGGCAAAATATCAACATCATACTGCCTTGACTACTTAAGCCAGTTTTAGTTACTTGTAGCATTTTTTCCATTGTACCACCTAAACCTAACATCAACACGGCTAAACCAGCTGTTTTCGTTAAAGTTTCCTGCATAGAGGCTTTTAATCGTTTGCCAAAAAAATATACCAAGAATACCGCCAATAATAATTGCGAATACATTTACAATTGTTCCTAAACCAATCATCATCTGACCTCGAAAAAATGAATAAAAAAAGAGCCCCTGAATCATCAAGAGCTCCATAGATAGAATACCTTATTTAACGGCTTCCTTCAAAGCTTTACCTGGTTTAAATGCAGGAACTTTGCTTGCTGGAATAATAATTTCTTCGTTCGTTTGAGGGTTACGTCCTTTACGTTCTGCACGATTGCGAACTTCAAAGTTACCAAAACCGATTAATTGAACTTTTTCACCGTTAGCTAAAGCGTCTTGGATTGCTGAAAAAACAGCGTCTACTGCAGCAGTAGCGTCTTTTTTAGATAAATCTGTAGCCGCTGCAACTTTTTCGATTAATTCTGCTTTATTTGCCATGGATGATTCACCTCCTGATTTTTGATGTGATGTTAAACACCATTCACCATCCTTGAGTGGTCCAAGGCTAGTGAGAAATATTGAATAATGAATCAATATCCTGTTACTAAGTTATCACAAGAAGCCTTTAATATCAAGACTTTTAGTTGTATTTTCGTGGGTTGTTTGTTTCATTTTGATTACAAACTAAGAAAATAATTGAAAGTATTCCCGTTATTTTCTTTTTCGTGCAATAATTCTTATCGGTGTACCTTCAAAAGTAAATGCTTTACGAATCTGATTTTCTAAAAAGCGTGCATATGAGAAATGCATTAATTCTTCCTCATTTACGAATATGACAAAGGTTGGTGGTTTCACGCTAACCTGAGTCGCATAAAAGATTTTGAGACGTTTGCCTTTATCTGTTGGTGTTGGATTAATAGCCACAGCATCCATAATAATATCATTAAGGACTGCAGAAGGTACGCGTAAGTTTTGATTTGCACTTACTTCTTCAATCATCGCTGGCAACTTATTCAAGCGTTGTTTTGTTTTCGCTGATACAAAAATAATTGGTGCATAATCTAAATATTGAAATTCTTCTCTAATTTCTAATTCAAAATCGCGCATCGTATTCGTATCTTTTTCGACAAGATCCCACTTATTCACCACGATAATGACACCTTTACCTGCTTCGTGTGCAAAACCAGCAACTTTCTTATCTTGTTCACGAATCCCTTCTTCAGCATTAATTACAAATAATACCACATCAGAGCGGTCAATTGCTCGCATCGCCCGCATGACACTGTATTTTTCTGTTGATTCATAAACCTTACCTCGTTTACGCATTCCGGCCGTATCGATCATGGTAAATTTTTGACCATTTTCACTGACAAAATGCGTATCAATGGCATCACGGGTTGTTCCTTCGACATCAGAAACAATCACCCGTTCTTCCCCTAAAATCGCATTAATGAGTGACGATTTTCCGACATTTGGTCGTCCAATCAAACTAAATTTAATGACACTATCATCTTCAGGTTCAATCTCAGTGCTGAAGTGTTTGACAGCTTCATCTAAGACATCCCCGATTCCTAAACCATGACTCCCTGAAATTGGAAATGGTTCGCCTAAACCTAGTGCATAAAATTCAAAGATATCATTTCTTAATTCAGGATTATCTACTTTATTTATTGCCAATATTACAGGTTTTTTACTTTTATAAAGCATGCGTGCAACCATTTCATCCGCATCAGTAATCCCTTCACGAACACTGGAAATAAAAATAATTACATCTGCTTCTTCAATCGCAATTTGGGCCTGGGCTTTAATTTGCTCCATAAATGGTTCGTCACCTAGGTCAATCCCACCAGTATCAATAATACTAAACTCACGACCTAGCCATTCGCCTGTTGCATAAATACGATCTCGCGTCACTCCAGGAGTATCTTCAACAATTGAAATACGTTCCCCGGCAATTCGGTTAAAGATAGTTGATTTACCGACATTTGGACGACCGACAATTGCAATAGTTGGATTTGCCATTTTCTTCCCTCCATTTTTTTCAATCTCAATTAGTTTACCGAAACTTTCATCATCTTGCAAGTAAAAAAGGCGCAATACCTTGAAAAATGGATAAATTGCGCCTTTACTATTCTTTTTGGTATACAGAACAAGAAAATTTAGTTGGTTTTTATCTAAAGACTTATTCTTCAGTTTTTAAAGCTTCTCCTAAAATATCACCCATAGTAAAACCAGTTGATTCTTCAGGTAGTTCATAGCTTTCTTCTTCAGCGACTACTTCTTCAACTTTTGGTTCTGGTTTTTCTTCAAGTGCTTTGATACTTAAAGCAATACGTTGATTTTCTGGAGATACTTCCAAGACTTTAACTTTAACTTCTTCGCCTTCTTTTAAGACTTCATGTGGCGTAGCAATGTGTTTGTGCGCAATTTGTGAAATATGCACAAGACCTTCTACACCAGGGAATAATTCCACGAAAGCGCCAAAACTTGTCAAGCGTTTCACTGTCCCTGTTAACACACTGTCAACGGGTGCTTTATCTTCAATATCATCCCATGGTCCAGGTAGAGTATCTTTAATAGATAATGAAATACGATCGCTAGCTGGATCAACAGATAAAACTAAAACATTTACCTTTTCACCGACTTTTAAGACATCACTTGGTTTGGCTACATGTGTATGAGAAATTTCAGAAACATGAACAAGTCCATCAACGCCACCTAAATCAATGAATGCGCCAAAGTTCGTTAAGCGAGCGACAGTCCCTTCAATTTGATCTCCTTTATGAATTGAAGCAAATACCGCTTCTTTTTGTTTTTGCTTTTCTTCTTCAGCAACAACTTTATGTGATAAAATTAAACGATTTTCGCTTGGTTCGATTTCAACAATCTTACATTTTAAGGTTTGGCCTTTATATTTACTAAAGTCCTTAACAAAATGGTCTTCCACCATTGAAGCAGGAATAAATGCACGAATCCCTAAATCTGCCACTAAACCACCTTTAACCACGTTGGTAATAGTTGCATCAACGATTTCACCTGCAGCATATTTTGCTTCGATTTCTTCCCATAATTTTTTAGCATCCAAGCGACGTTTAGATAATAAGTAGCTACCATTTTCTTTATCATTACCGATTCTTGAAATCACTACTAAATCTAATTCATCACCGACTTTTACCAATGATTCTAAATCATCAGTTGGTGTTGTAGATAATTCTCTTGCTGGGATCACACCTTCTAAGCCTGTTCCCAAAATCGCAACAATGACTTGCTTGTCTTCAATAGCTAACACTTCACCTTTGACAATATCGCCAATATGAATATCTTGAACGCTATTTAAAGCTTCTTCCATTGTTTCTGTTACTTGTCCTTCAAATTCCGTCATACCTAATTTCCTCCTGACCAACATTTGTTCATGTATACACTACAATATCTAGTTTATTGCAATTTCACAAAAAAATAAAGCGATTTCCAATAATTTCTTTTATTTTTTTGCTGAATTTTCGTCATTTACTAAATTAATGATAGCTTGAACGACTTCATCGATGCTCATTCCCGTTGTATCAATACTTACCGCATCTACAGCTTGCACAAGTGGCGAATTTTCGCGATGAGAGTCATAATAATCTCGTTTTTCAATGGCAACTTTTAATTCTTCAAAATCACTTGGAATGCCTTTTTCTAGATTTTCTTTATGACGTCTTCTCGCACGTTCTTCAACACTAGCGACTAAAAAGACCTTCACTTGAGCATCAGGTAAAACCACAGTTCCAATATCACGACCATCCATGACTACCCCACCATCTTTAGCAATGGCTTGTTGTTGTTTCACTAATTGCTCACGGACTAACTTGTAAGCAGCCACTTTGGAGACATTTTTGGTTACCTCTGGCATCCGAATCTCCTTAGTCACATCCTGACCATCCACAAAAACAAGTTGTTGTTCACTTCCTTGTTTAAAAGTGATAGGGAAGCGTAAAATAAGTGAAACTAGAGCTTGCTCATCATCCAAACTGACTTGATGTTTTAAAGCTAGATAGGTCACTGAACGATACATCGCTCCTGTATCGGTATAAATAAATCCTAATTTTTTGGCAATTATTTTCGCAACGGTACTTTTCCCAGATGAAGCCGGACCATCGATTGCAATATTTATTTTTTTCATTCCATTACCCCTAACTAAATCACTATTTACACAAAAAGAGACTGAGGAGACACGCCCCCAGTATCTCTATTTTTATTTAATTCGAATTTGTTGTCCTGGTGTTAAATGGAAGTTATCAGCAGTCATTCCATTTAAACGATAAATATCTTCTACGCTGACACCTGTTCGACTAGCAACTGTTGCCGGACCTTCACCAGCTTGAACAGTTGTATATTCTGCGCCATTTTCAGTAGTTGTTTCACCATTTTGGCTATTTTGGCCCTCTTGATTTTCTTGGGTATTTTGTTCAGCAGCATTTTCAGTTGCTTCTTGGTTTTCTGCAGTGGTTGCTTCACTTGAACTTGTTTGGGTTTCTTCAGTTTGAGTGGTTGATTCACTCGTAGTTGCTGAACTTTCTTTTGTTTGTGAGGCACTTGATTTTTTCGTGCTTGATTTGGTTGTTTGCGTTTGTTTGGGTTGATTATCTACATAATGTTTCCAAATACCAAATGCGGCCGGACATGCGGCAATTAAGAATAACAAAAGTAAGACAATGGTTAAAAACTTACTATTCCCTCTTTTTCTTCTTCCTTGTTGTATCCGACTTGGCATTTGATTTTCTTGGTCATCTACATTGTAAATAGGTTGTTCCCATGGTTCATTAAGCTTTTTTGTTTCTTTTTTCTTATCTTTGTTTCGCAAAATAATTCCCTCCTACAATCTTTCCGTCTCATTATATCATAGCAAAGATTGCTTGTGTTCAAAAAATTTAGGAGAATCGATTAACTTAAAAAATTTTTAGCAAAACATCTTGCCAACTTGCTATTTTTTCATTTTGAATTTTAGACTTTATCAATAATTGATAATCAAAAGGCCCATGATTATCACAACATATCGCTTGTTTGCCTGGCAATGAATTGTCAAAATATCGGGCAATGAAATCACGACGACATTCGCTAGTATGAATATAAGCTAACATCGTCTGCAATTGCTCTTGCTTTACTTTCTCATTATCTTTGATTTCTTCCATAAATAAATGATAATCTTCACGTTGAATTTGACGAAACCATTTTTGTTGCAATTCGCTAAAATATTTTTGTTCACCATTTTTTGCAACATCTAACAACTCAAAGACTTCGCGTTCATTTCTTGTTTGATTTTGCATATAATAATGAATTTGTTCGTCATGGTTTTGATAAAGTAAAATTGCGATACTCGGCTCGCCATCTCGTCCTGCACGACCAATTTCTTGTACATAGCTTTCCAAATTATCTGGTAAATCATAGTGAATCACAAAACGTATATCTGGTTTATTTATCCCCATTCCAAAAGCATTGGTAGCCACAAGTAACTGTAATTGATTTTTTTGAAATTGCGTTTGAATTAAGCGTCTTTGATTACTAGAAAGTCCACCATGATAAAACCCAATTGCATAGTCACTTTTTAAACGTTCATACAAATCTTTCACCTGAGAGCGAGTGGCACAATATATAATCCCTGTACCTGATAACTTTTTTAAATATTTCAACAACGCCGCTTCTTTATCATTTGTTTTCTCCACCTGCAAATATATATTAGGACGATTAACAGGTAATTCAAATATTTTAGCCTCAGAGTTTAGTAGTAGCTCTTTTATTTCAGCTTTGACTTTAGGAGGAGCACTCGCTGTTAAAGCTAAAGTGGTTGGATTATTTAATTGCCGTTTTATCCATTTTAAGTTGCGATACTCTGGTCTAAAGTCAATTCCCCACTGCGAGAGACAATGCGCTTCATCAATAACAAAAAGGGCAATCTTTTGTCTGCTAAGTGCTTGAATACACTCAGGCTGTGAGAGCATCTCAGGGCTTAAATAAATATATTGATACTCCGATAAATGTGTCAGAACATATTCTCTTTCAGATTTAGTTAATAAACTATTGATAGCCACAGCCGAAAATTTTTTCATTTGCAATAAACTATTGACTTGATCTTCCATTAAAGATAAAAGCGGTGAAACAATCACAACAAGTCCTTCAAGAAGTAAGCCAGGTAATTGATAACACAAACTTTTACCGGTACCTGTGGGTAATATCGCTAAGCAATCCTGATTGGCTAAAACAGTTTGAATAATTTCTTCTTGTAATCCACGAAAAGAATCATAGCCAAAAGTTTCTTTTAAAACTTGCTGTATATTATGATTCATTCTTTTTTCTTCCCTTCAATATAGCAATTTGGGTTAAGCGGTACTGTAAAAATGAAATTTCAGGTTGCACTTGAATTAGATCTTTATATCGATAATCTAACAATGATTTATCTAGTGCAAGTAGTTGAAAATCTTCAAAAGGAAACTGCTCATCAATAATTGCCCATTCAATAATGTGATCGTTAATTGTACCTTCTTTTAGCCTTCTTAATTGCGCAATTTTTTGAACATCATGAACAGATTTATAAAGTTTCCGTGTAATAAGCATACTCTGTTTATAATTTTCTAAGATAAAAGGTTTAAATAATTGAAATAATAATAACTCTGTATGTTTCATTATATAAGACCAAAATCTTTCTATACATGCCAACGTGTAACAAATATCAAAGGGCGAATGCAAATCTTCAGGTAATACTTGATAGAAAGTTTTTCCAGAAATTTGTTTTCCAGAAAAAGTATTTGCTAAAAAATCAGCCTGGTCTTGCGGCATCTGCGAGAAAACATGACTCAGCTCTTCATGAATTTTTTGTTTTTGCTCTTCATCCATTTGCGCTATCATCTGATCCACATTTAGCAAATAAAATGGACTGTTTTCCAATACTGGCCCTTGATACTCTGCTGGCCAATAAGATAATCGACAAAGAAATAATTGCAGCATACGCCATAATGAAAGACTATTTTTAATGCGAAAATGGTTGAGATGGCAATAAGGTTCTTGATTTAATAAAAAAGGTTGGATTTGTACACGTACAAGTTCATTTCCAACTATTGATAATGCTTTTTGATTAATCAATTGTTGGATTTTTTTTTCGTACTCTGCTTTTGATAAATGTGGAAAAATACCTACAATATCTAATAATTGATGACCATAAGCATAGTACAACATCGAAGCTGACTTTCTACCTACCAAGATCTGATATAAGGTATTCATCCTTAACTTGTCATTTTCACCAAACAAAGCTAAAATAAATTCATCCATATTAACCTCCAGAAAGTAGTGAGAGAATGCGTACCAAACGCTGCGAAATTATTCCAGAACAATGTATTGCCTGTGGACTCTGTGCGCTTTATGCCCCAGATATTTTTGATTATGATGAGGAAGGAATCGTTCTTTTCAAGCAAGAAAAAGAGGCCAATCATCAATATATTCCCAATGAGGCGTATTCATCTGTATTACAAGCTTACCAAAAATGTCCTGTGCGAGCAATTATACTAGAAAGATAATCTCTCTAGTATATTAATACGCAAAAAATTAAAAAAAGCGCTAAAAATCTGTCAAGAAAATTCCTGACAGATTTTTTATTTATCAACTTTTTTACGAGTTCATAGCCATATAAACCAGCAATTTGATTTAATATTTGAATGATGGATGTCCGCATATAATTTGGTTTATTAACTCGCATTGAATTCGATTGACTTAAAATCCACATTTTAGTTCCATAGCCATCATTGGTAGGGATAACCATTTTTGCAACCTTCTTTTCCTCATCTTGAGAGATTATCTTCGCATCAGGAAATCTATCTAGAATATAAGAAGGATCAAATAGACATTCTACTTCTAATTCAATCGGCTTTCCTAAAAATGCCCAACGACCTGTTTGATTTCTAAACTCACCTAATTTTGGAAATTGTGAATACTGTAGACGAGGAACCGAAACCTTCTCATCAATCCGCAGATTTGACATATTATTGATACGAAATTTATTGGCATGTTCAAAATCTAAAAAATCTTCAGAAGTATGAGAAGAAGAAATCATATAAAAATAGATATCTATAAATACCACACCTAAAGGGATTCGATTATATTCAAAGGTCTGAAAGTTCTTTTGATAGATAAAAGAAACTGGAATTTGATGTTCGGTCGCATATTGAATCAATTGGATACGTTCGAGCATATCCACACATTTAGGCACACCCATATAAGCAAACTTTTCACTTTTCACCATGGTTTCTAGTCTTTTAGGTTCACTCGATTGCTTAATTAACTTATCAATAATCGGCAACATTTCTTCACGATGTAAAGCGCGACTTGAGAGCAAAACCTTAATCATCGCAATTCTTTCATCATCAGTTAAGGTAAAAGAACGGTCTAAATAAAATCCTACACCATGTTGATAAGCCATTTGTCCAAATAATCCACGATCTAAATCTTTTTCTGCTAAAAAATCACGAATAGAATCTTTATCTTTACGAATTGTGTCTTCAGTCCCATAATTTTTATCAACTAATTCACTAATTTTAATCGGTTTTCCTTCCAATAGTTGTGTAAATATATCTAGTAATCTCCATCGGTTGTCCTTCATTTTATCCATCTGTGTATGGCAAAATAAAAGTGCAGAGCTTTGCAAAGGAAAAATGCAGAGTCCTGCACTAAATTTTTGTGCATAAACAAAAAAAGACTTGCCAGTCACCCCAAGTCCCACTACAGTAATTGTGTTGAGCAATTGGTAGTGGAGGTAAGAAAGGATGCTAGCAATGTCTGATATTAATTGTATCAAACATTTAAGAAATAACAAAGGTTTATCTATTTCAGAAATACAAAGAACAATGGGAATTAATTGGCGAACAGCTAAGAAGTATGCGGATGAAGATCAACTCCCTAAACAGAAATCATTTAAAAAGAAAGGGATGATGTATGAGGAAAAGTGGGGAGAAATTGTTTCAGATTGGCTTTTTGAGGATTTAAAGTTAAGGAAAAAATTAAGAAGAACAAAGAAACAAATATTTGAAGAACTAAAGGAAATGGGTTTCCAAGGTTCTTATCGTACTGTTTGTTACTTTATCTCTGAATGGATGAATACTCACCAAGAAGAAAAGGATAAAGGGTATGAAAGATTAGAACACCCTCCGGGTGAAGCTCAAGTAGACTTTGGAGTAATGGAAGCTGTACACGATGGAGAAATTGTGGATATTCATGCTTTAGTTATGACGTTTCCTCATAGTAATGCTGGATTTGCAGTACCTTTACCAGCTGAAAATCAAGAATGCTTCTTGCATGGTCTCAATATTCTTTTTAAACAGGTTGGGGGAGTACCCAAAAGGATAAGAATCGATAATTTGACCCCCGCTGTGAAGAAAAAAAGGACAAAAAATGAAGAAGCACAATTAACTGATGAATTTGTTCAATTTCAGAATTATTATGGCTTTGATGTGCAGGTATGCAATCCAAGAAGTGGCCATGAAAAAGGAAATGTTGAGAATAAAGTTGGATACATACGCTATAACTTTTTTACTTCAGCTCCAATAATGGACAGCTATGAGGGTTTAACGGATCAATTATTTCATAAATTAGAGGCGGACAGAAATAGAATTCATTATGCCAAAAACGTACGTATTGAGGACTTATGGCAGGAAGAACGGGATTATCTTCTAGCGTTACCAGAAAAGCCCTATCCTGTATTTAAAGAGCATCTTGTTAAAGTAAACAAATATAATGAAGTGAAAGTGGATCAGACGTTGGTTCATGTCCCTAAGGGTGGCAACTATAGTCAATTACAAATGATATTAACATGGGATCAATTAAAGATTGTTTCACCTAATGGGGAGATATTATTGGATGACTATCGGCCATATATGAAAAAGCGAAAAGCTTTACCATGGCTTTCAATAATTAAAACATGGATTCATAAACCAAGGGTTGTAGAATATTCGCGCTATAATAAGTATTTACCGGGAAGAATTAAAGAATTTTTGTTGGTAGATAATTTAATTATTCGTCGAAAACGATTAGAAGGTCTAGCTAGTTTATTAGTTTCTCATGACATGAAGAAGATTAATGAAGAGTTCTATGAATTAATTGCACAGGATAAGCTACCTAGTGATAATAATCCTTATGAAGTGGACTGGAGTAAATACGATTCATTAGCTCCTAGAGAGGAGGCTGTCAATTGAAACAGGACATTAAAGAATTGTGTAAGTCATTGAGGTTAGCTTATGTTGCGGATGTATACGAGCAAATACCGTTTGAAACTCCGGAACAATACTTGTATGGGCTACTTAAGGAGGAAATAAGATTAAGAGAAAAAGCGAGAGCGATCCGCTTGATAAAAAAGGCGAAGTTCTTAGATAAAAAGAGTTTACATGATTACGAGTGGACCGAACAACTTCGGTTCCCTCCTCACTTAACCAAAGAGGATTTGTGTAGCCTACAATTTATTGAGAATCGAGAAAATGTAGTTTTAGTTGGTTCACCTGGGACAGGAAAGACTCATTTAGCCACAGGACTAGGGAGAAAAGCTTGTGAACTAGGTTATGAGGTTCGTTTTTACCGTGTTGCCCACCTAGTTGAGGAATTAGAGCAAGCTTTACGTAACAACCGTTTATCAGCATTTAGAAAACGGATGGAGAAGGTTGATTTGGTCATTTTAGATGAAATGGGATACTTACCATTTAGTAAAGAAGGAGCTGAATTATTATTCCAAATCATATCGGAGTTTTATGAACAGAAAAGCGTAATTATTACATCTAACTTAGAATTTAGTCAATGGAACCGGATCTTTACAGATTCTCGATTAACAGCAGCGTTAGTGGACAGGCTAATTCATCACGCCCATATCATCTCTTTTCATGGCGAGAGCTATAGACTGTCCCACGCATTGTCGAAAAGGAATTAAATGGGTGGCAAACCTCTGCATTTTTAATTGCATTTCTCTGCACTTTTCTATTGCAAAATACACCATCCCCAAACAAATAAATTGTGTAACTTTTTCATCCTCGAATATTTACAAATAAATAATATTATATATTATTTAATCACCATTATTTTACCATAGTTTTCGTAAAAAAACTACGCAGACAGACCGACCTCTTTAACTGATTAATGAACAAAAAAACTGTATCTAAATAAACTTAGATACAGCATTAGTTAATTTTTTATTAATGAATATTTATACTTGTTTTTCGAAGCGTTTTACGTGAAAGCCAAGGTAGTAATTTCGCATGCAATACTACAAAAACAACAGAAACAAAGGCGCCCTTAATGAGATTAAAAGGTACAATGCCAATTGCAATATACTTACTTAAAGCCATTCCTAGCATTTGATTGGCAGACAGTGAATAGAAATGTAAATAAAGTGGTGTAATCACAAAATAATTTGCCACACTCATGAATACAGTTAATGAACAAATTCCTATAAATAAACCTAAATAACGATTTGATTTTTTAGTCGTATCCTTGAAGAACACAAAAATCGGTAAAGCAAAAACCATACTAGCTAAAAAACTAGCTACATCACCAACCATGTTGGCTGGATCAGCAATCCCTGTCGTTAATAGATGCAAGAACGAACGAATAAATGCCGTACTCACACCCGCTAAAGGACCGAATAAAAACATGCTCAATAAGACTGGAATATCGCTAAAATCAATCTTAAGAAAACTAAAGGCTGGAAGTATTGGAAAAGCTAAATATTGTAATACTAACGCCATTGCTGCTAAAACAGCTACCCCCACTAATTTTTGAACTCTACTATTCTTCATAAAATTAATCCTCCTTACAAGGATTCATCTCCATGAATGAACCTATCTAACTACCTTTTTGTGTAAATAAGAAATCGTTTACTTCATTAAAAATAGCTGCGCAGCTAACATAACTGCTTCACACCCATAATGTAATCTGTGTTCAGCGACTAGCCACTTCGACGTATAAGCCACCCCGTCTGGAAAAGTCTTATCTTTTTCGACTTTCCCGACGTGTTGGAAAACCTTATCCGCTCGTGACTGAACAAGTCGCTTCACATCCATAAAATAAATACCCTATTTTTCCAGGGGAAAAATAGGGTACATCATTACACAAAAATAGAGTAAATCAAATACGCCAATCTTCTTTATCCAGACTATACTGTCGGTCCTGGAATTTCACCAGATCAGCCATCCAATAAACAAACTTACTGAACAGGTCGTGGACTATCACCACCGGTCGGGAATTACACCCTGCCCCTGAAGACGAACCTTATTCTATATTTTTTCAAGTTCAGCTACATTATACACCTATTCAAAAATAAAACAACCTTTTTGCACAATTTATGTGAAATAAATTACAATCAGCTATTTTGATAAATGCAGCAAATGTTTGACTTCTTTATTAGTTAATGGGCGATATTGTCCTGGACGAAGATTGCCTAGCGTTAAATCACCATAGCCTTCACGTTTTAATTTCATCACTGGTAAATCTACAGCTTTGAACATATTTTTGACTTGGTGATTTTTTCCTTCATGAATCATTAATTTCACAATACTTGTTCCATTGCTTTGATTGGTAGATAAAATCTCATAGCGAGCCGGCGCATAGGTCACTTTCTCATAGCGTAAACCTTTTGTTAATGGATAAAGCTTTTTAGAATCAGCTAAACCTTTGACTTTAGCCACATATGTTTTTTCAACTTCATGCTTAGGATGTGTTAAACGTTGGGCAAACTGACCATCATTCGTTAATAAAAGCAAACCTGATGTATCATAATCTAATCTTCCCACCGGATAAATTCTTTGCGTCACATCGGTGAAATAATCTGTCACAACGGCACGGCCCTTATCATCTTCAACAGCTGTGATCACGCCACGTGGTTTATAAAACATATAATAAACAGGTTCTTCTTGATAAATCGGGACATCATTGACACTCACTTCGTCTGTAGCGTTAACTTTTATGCCAAGTGTCGTCACTGTCTGACCATTCACTTTCACTTTGCCATCTAAAATCAGTTGCTCAGCTTTACGTCTAGAAGCCACCCCAGCATGAGCAATTACTTTCTGTAGTCTTTCCATCGTTTTCCTCTCTTCCATTATTCTTGTTCTAGGTTATCAGGATTTCCTTCTTCCTCTTCGGCCAATCCTTTAAATAATAACTGCGTTTGATTTTGCGCTAAATCAGCTTCCATTTCGGAAATATCTGGTAACTCTTCTATATTTTTCAAGCCAAAATAATCCATAAAATAAGCTGTTGTGCCATATATTCTAGGACGACCCGGTGCTTCTAAGCGACCTTTTTCTTCAATTAGCTGAAAGTTTAGTAATTTTTGGATCGAAGCGCTGGAATTGACACCTCGAATTTGATCTACTTCCATACGCGTTAAAGGCTGTTTATATGCGATTACAGCCAAAGTTTCTAAAGCAGCTTGAGATAATCGAGCAGCCATTGGTGACTGACTATATTTTTGTAAAAGGTTTTGATATTTTCCCTTGGTCGTCATCATATAGCGGTTAGCATATTCTTTCAGTTCAATGGCACAGGTTTCATCTTCTTTATATTTTTGATTTAATTGTACTAAGCCTGCAAATACTTGTTCAGTGGATAAGGAAAGAACATAGCTAAGTTCATTGATGCTCATTCCTTCATCGCCTGCCACAAATAATAAAGCTTCCAATTGACTAATATCCAAAATTACACCTCCTCTACTCGATACAAATATAATGGCTCATAACTCGCTGCTTGTTGTACTTTAATTTGTTGATGTTTTAACAATTCCAATAATGCCATAAAAGTAATCACGATTTCGCTACGATTATACGTTGTTAATAAACTATCTAGTGTGACGCCTTGTTTTATTGGGACTTTTAACAATCTTTCTTGAATTTCGACCATCTTATCT
>JGI24712J26585_10002166_pt1 | contig 16267 bp, 9 predicted proteins | sample BioPla3DNA2_FD_26585 | JGI IMG/M metagenome (IMG submission 26585) | reverse complement strand
ATTGCAGCTCCTGTATCTCTTAATAGTTGTAATCTTATTTTAAATATATATGCTACTTTTCCTAAGTCAGCATATTTTAATCCATTATAACTAGGATCTGGCACTAGAAACCCTTTATCAAATTTACCGCTTTTAGCCCAATCAAAATTTCCACTATCTACAATTAATCCACCCATTGTTGTCCCGTGTCCGCCTAAAAATTTTGTAGCGGAGTAAACAACGATATCTGCACCATATTCTATTGGTTTACATAAATATGGTGTTGCAAATGTATTATCTACTATTAGTGGAATACTATTTTTATGAGCAATCTTCGCTAATTCCTCAATATCTATAATATTTACAAGTGGATTTCCTATTGTTTCAACATAAATAGCCTTAGTTTTATCATTAATAGCTTCCTCAAACTCATTTAAATTATCTGGATTTACAAATTTTGTTGTAATACCGTATTTTGGTAAAGTTATAGCAAATAAGTTAAATGTACCTCCATATAATGTACTTGCAGCAACTATCTCATCGCCTGCATTGGCAATATTCATAATTGCATATGTTATTGCTGATGAACCTGATGCAACTGCTAATGCTGCTACTCCACCATCTAAACTTGCGATTCTTTTTTCTAGTACATCACTAGTTGGATTCATCATTCTTGTATATATATTTCCCATTTCTTTAAGTGCAAAAAGATCTGCTGCATGTTCTGTATTATTAAAAACATATGATGTTGTTTGATAAATTGGTACTGCCCTAGAATTAGTTACGCTGTCTACCTCTTGTCCAGCGTGTAATTGTAATGTTTCAAATCCAAGTTCTTTATTACTCATTTTTAACAACTCCTTTATTTAAAATTTAAAATATTCTATTTCAATAAATTTAACATAGTATACTTATTTTGTCAATAATTATTTAAAATAAATGAAATACTTTATGAATAAAAAAAATAAAATAAAAGACAGTAATATACCGTCTTTTATTATTTTTATTTCTCATCTCTAAAAATACTCTCTATATCTAGAATAAGCGACGCATTACCATCACCTAGAATTGCTGCACCAAATATATGTTTTGCATTAATAAAATCATCACCTATTGATTTTACAACAACTTCTCTTCTTTCTAATATATTAGTTACTAAAATTGCTTTATATGCTCTATCTGCTTCAAGTATAACAACGATTTTTTCATATGATTCCTCTTTAGGTATATCAAAATATTTATGCATATCAATTAAATTTATTATGGTATTTCTTAATTTTACCTTTTTTATTTCTCCTTTTACGCTTATCCATCTATTGTCCTCAACTTTAAATATCTCTTTTATGTAATTTGTGGGAATAATAAAATTTTGACCCGCAATATCAACAACAGTCCCATTCATTGCAGTCATATTTTTAGGTACTTTTATTATAAATTTACATCCTATTCCAGGTTTATTTTCTATTGTAATATTTCCACCTAATTTAGTAATTTCTGTTTTAACGACATCCATCCCTACTCCACGGCCAGATATAGTATCTATACTTTCAGTAGTAGAAAATCCTGGTAACATAATAAAATTTACTATTTCATCATCTGTATACTGTTTTTTATCATCTGCAATCCCTTTTTCTATAGCTTTCTTATGAACTTTTTCAATATTTATCCCTTGACCATCATCAGAAACTTCTATAAAGACATGACCCTTTATATTATATGCTGCAATTACAATATTCCCTTTTTCAGGCTTATTTGCTTTTGTCCGATCTTCAGAAATTTCAATTCCATGTGAAATGGAATTTTTTACAAGGTGTAACAGAGGATCGAGTACTCTATTTGCTACAAGTCTATCTATCTCTGTATTTTCACCTATTATTTCTAAATCGATTTTCTTATTAACTTTACTAAGTGTATCTCTTACAGTTATTTTTACTTTTTGAAATATAGTTTTTAGTGTAATCATTCTAAATGAAATTGATAAATCTTGTGCTTCCTTTGTAATCCTAAAAATTTTCATTAAATTTTTATAAAATACAGTATCTTGTGAAAATTTCTCTAATGCTTCTAATCTAAGTTGTGACTGTGCTACAATCAACTCTTCTAGCATATCAACCAAAATATCAGCTTTAATTGCAGGTATTCTAATATTTTCATGTATTTCACTATCACTATTCATTTTTTTAATATTTTTACTCTGAGAAACAGAATCTGTAATATCAAATTTATTTTTTTCAAAGATATTTATTCTTCTTTCATTTAGTTTATTAATTTTATCTATTGTTTTTGGATTTTTTTCCTCTTCTATATTTTCAACTATATTCTCTAGTAATAATATATATTCATTTAATACATTTACCTTTTCTAATGAATATTTATACCCGTTATTTTTAAAATCTTTTAGAATTTTATCTATATTATTAATTATTATAGTTCTATGATCTGTTGTATATACTTCAAACATCTCATTAATCATCAATATATTTTCTTCAACCTGTCTTATAAGTAAATCAACATCAGAATCTTCATCAATATCATTAATAATATCATAAATATTTTTAATTTTCTCTATTATCTCATTATCAATATCTTTAGCATAATTATCATAATTAATTATATCATCTGTTTTATTTTCATCTTCAAAACTTTTCTTTAACTCTGTTTCATTTAAAAAATACTCTTTTTTTAAATCTTCAATAATATCAACTTCAAAATTTTGAACTTCCGATATTTTTAAAATAGAATCAATTAAATCATCAATATTTTTTGTTTCGTAAATTCCATAAAAGATTGATTCAAATGCACCTAATCCACTATTTATATTGTCTTCGCTTGGATTAGTAATATATACATCACCATATTTTTTTAATGCATCTAGTACCATATATGCTCTTACAAGTTTAAATTCTGAGTTTGAGTTAATATAAGCTTTAAAAAAATAAATTTTCTTTTTATTTTTTATTTTACTTTCTAAATTTTTATATATCTCATTATTCAGTACAATACTATGTTCTATAAGAAGTTTTACCTCATCATTTTTCACACTATATTTAGCTATCTCCTCTGTTAGTGATTCTATTCCTTCTAATGAATCTTCATCTTCACCACCGACCATCTCAATGTTTTCTAAAATTTTCATTAAATATTCATGTCCACGGCAAAAAAGATTTAAAATTTCATCTGAAACACATAATTTATCCTCCCTAATATCGTATAATACATCTTCCATTTTATGTGTTAATTTTTCCATTTTTTTAAATTCCATTGCTGCTGCCATACCTTTTAGAGAATGGGCATATCTAAAAATTTCATTCACGGAACTTTTTATATTAGGTTCCTCTTTTTTTCTAATTTTCTCTAAATTATAACACATTTTTTCTAATAAATCGCTCATGTCTTCTAAAAATTCTTCAAAAAATTCGCTATTTTCTATATTCATTATAAATACCTCCAATACCTTATAACGATTGTAGCTGTTTTCATAATCTATAAATATTTATACTTTTTTCATAATTTCTTCAGCTATATGATCAAGAGGCTGTACATCCATTGAAGCACCTATAAGATATGCTTCTTTCGGCATACCATACACTACACTAGATGCCTCATCTTGTGTAATAGTATATGCACCACTATTTTTCAATTCTAAAAGTCCTTCAGCTCCATCTTTACCCATACCGGTTAATATTACTGCAACAGAGTCTTTACCTGCACACATAGCTGCCGATTTAAATAATACGTCTACAGCAGGTCTTTGATGATGTATTAGCGGTCCATCTTTTATCTCAACATAATATCTTAATTTCTTTTTTAAAACCATATGATAATTTCCTGGTGCAATTAAAACTAAATTTTTTCTAACTTCATCGTTATGTTTTGCTTCTCTTACTTCAAATTTACATAATGAATTTAATCTTTCAGCAAATGCAGCTGTGAAGCTTTCTGGCATATGTTGTACAATTAAAATTGGTGGTATATTTTCTGGTAGATCCATTAATAATTTTTTTAATGCCTCTGTCCCACCTGTAGATGCTCCTATAACAACAATTTTATTACTAATAATCTCTCTATTTTCAATCTGTCGCGATGTTCTAACACCATTTCTATTAATTTTTTTTGATCTATAAACGGCTCTAACTTTTTCCACTAATTGCTCTCCCATGTCTTTTACAGAAAAAGAGCTTCCTGGCTTTTTTAATACTTCCATTGCTCCATATTCAAATGCATCTAAAGCAGCTTTACTTTTATCTGCAGCTATAGAGCTAACTATTATAACTGGCATTGGATAATGTTTCATTAATTTCTTTAAAAAAGTAAGTCCATCCATTTTTGGCATCTCAATATCTAAAATAATAACATCTGGTTTTAAAAATACAATTTTATCTCTCCCAATAACAGGATCAGGTGCAGTTCCCACAACCTCAATATCTGATTCATTACTTAAAACCTGAGTAAAAACTTTTCTTACCATAGCCGAGTCATCTATTATAAGGACTTTTATTTTATTTAAACTATTATTTATCATTAGCAATCACCCCCAAGTTATTAGATTTTATAACATCAATCTTATATTCACCGTTCTCTGTATTAAAGGTTACCTTCCTACCTCTTATACCTCCAAAATCATATGCTGATAATTTAATTTGATACTTCCCTAGTACTCTATTTACAATTTCGACATTACTATCCCCAACAAGCGAGCTTAAATATATATTTTTTGCTCCACCAAAAGCATATGCAATTGTATTATCCAAAATTCCCCCATCTTTAATATACATTTTTATCATATGATTTAAGGAAACATTTCCATATTTAGCAGTTTGCTTTTTAATATCATTACATTCTGGATAAATATAATGATTCATTGCTCCAATTTTATTTATTTTATCCCATAAACAAAGTGCTACACAAGATCCGAGCACTGTTTCAATAATATATGGTTCTTTAGTTATAAAAATATACCCTGGTTGTAAAAAATATTTTTTTATCTCCATATAACCAACCTTTCTTATAACAATTTTATTTTAAATAAATTGTAGGTTTTAGGTACTTATAATTATGCTTTAAATAACTAAGACTTTCTGAATGCCCTACAAACAAAAGACCTCCTTTAACTGTGAAGTTATAAAAATCATTTATTAATTTTTCTTGAAATATAGAATCAAAATATATCATTACATTTCTACAAAAAATTATATCAAACTTATTTTTAAAAGGAAAATTTGATTTTAAGTTAAAAGATCTAAAGGAGATCATATCTCTTAGTTCATCTTTTACTATTATAGCATCCTTTTCTATATGAAAATATTTCCTTAAATGGAATTCGTTAATTTGATCCTTTAAAGCTATTGGATATACCCCTGTAATAGCTTTTTTCAAAACTTTATGACTAATATCTGTTGCTAATATTTTAATCTTTATATCTTGTGGAAGTGCTTCTCTTAATGTAATTGCCAATGAATATGGTTCTTCTCCTGTTGAACAAGCTGAACTCCAAACTTTAATCTCCTTATTTGTAAGTATTCTAGGATTGTATTGTAATATTAAATTAATCTCATCCTTTATATAATTAAAATGATTTATCTCCCTAAAAAAATCTGTTTTATTAATAGTAATCTCATTTAAAAATTCTATTGTTAGTTCACGATCCTCTTCCCTATCAAGTTTATCGTGATACTGTTTATAACTTAATCCACTTTTTTCTACCAACTTAGATATTTTCATCTCAAATCCATGTCTTTTACTATCATTTATATCCATTCCAAATTTATGATATACTAACTCTTTAAACATCTTATAATATTCATCTGGTACTAAATTTCCTGTTCTTCCGTCAATAATATTTTGTGATTTGCTCATAATACTTTCAATATTTTTTTGAATAATATCACCCATTTTTTCGCTCAAAACAATCACCTTCTTAAGAATATTTTATATTTATTTAAAAATATTTTCCACATCAATAATTAGAGAAACTTGTCCATCACCCATTATAGATGCACCGGCTACAAATTTAATGTCCCCAATATCCTCACCAACTTGTTTTATTACAACCTCTCTTCTTTCCACTATGTCATCTACTCTAATTGCTTTGTATTTATGATCTATCTCCAATATAATTACTATGTCTTCTTTATTTCCAGATACGCCAATATACTCCTCATTAGATACGATCTCTATTATTTTATCTCTAATCCTCAAATATTTTTCTTTACCCTGTACCATAATATTTGACTTATCTCTATCGCTTAATATTTCATTTATATAGTTTGTCGGAATAATAAATCTATTGCTTCCAATTTTTACAACTGTGCCATTTAATGCTACAAGATTAATTGGTATTTTCAGTATAACTTCTGTACCTATATCTTTTTTAGAACTAATCTCAATATTTCCATCTATTTTTCTCATCTCGTCACGTACTACATCCAAACCAACACCACGACCTGATATTTTATCCACAGTCTCTTTTGTTGAAAAATTCGGTAAAAAAATAAAATTCATAATCTCTTCATCACTATATTTTTTATTATCTATTATCAGTTTTTTTTCACGAGCTTTTTTATATATAGCATCAATATCAAGGCCTTTTCCATTATCGGTAATTTTAATATATACATTTCCTCTCTTGCTAGATGCCTCTACCACTACTCTCCCTTTTTCAGATTTCTGTTTCAAATTACGTTCATCATTAGTTTCTATCCCATGTGCAATTGCATTTTTAACAATATGTGTTAACGGTGTAAGTAATTTCTCTGCAACATCTCTATCAATCTCTGTCTCCGCACCATAGATCTCAATATCGACATCTTTATTTAGTTCTACAACACAATCTCTACCTATTCTTCTTATTTTTTGAAATGTATTTTTCAAAGTTACCATTCTCATTTTCATAATATTTAATTGTAAATCCTTAGTAATTTTTTCTGTTCTTAATATTTTAGAATTTTGATATCCTAATAGGTCTAAATCTTGTATTATCTGAGAATTTAAAATCATAAGTTCTCCTATCATATTTACAATATTGTCAATTCTATCAATAGGAAGTCTCACATAAAAATTGTTGATATTTTCATCACCTAAAGTTTTATATTGTTTCTGTTTTTTTAAAGCTTGACTAATCTCTAAAAGTGTAGCTTTTTGTTCGACAATTGCAATCTCACCTATTTTTTTATCTTGATACTCTGTATTTTGTTTTTTTACAAGCTCCTTTAAATCTTCATCAGTTAAGACATTATGTTCTTTTAAAATTTCTCCAAGTTTAGGAGTATTTTCAATCATATTATACTTATGTTTTTTTACAAATAAATTTAGTTGTTTTTCTAGCCCTTCTGCTACCTCTTCACATGTTAATATTTTCTCAAGTATAGCAATTTCCCCAAACTTAAGATTTGGATACTTATTCTTTTGCATAAAAAGAATTTTATCTATCTCTTTTTTATTTATTCTTAGATCATTTTCTAAAATCTCACCAATTTTTAAGTTTTCAGTGATTTTATTCTCATTAGATATTGCATCTATATCCTTTAGATGCAATTCAACTTCATCAATAAACATATTATCTTCATTTAATGATAAATTTTGAATTATTTTAGAGATATAATCAACTGATTTTAATATAAGGTCTGTAATTATACAATTACTTAAAATTTCCTTTTTTCTTAATTTGCTAAGCAAATTTTCTGTAATATGGGCAATTTTTTCAATGTTTACCTGTGCAACAAATCCTGATAACCCTTTTAAACTATGCATATTTCTAAAAATATTGTTTATAATTTCATCATTTTCAGGGTTTTGTTCTAATTCTAGAATATCTTATTCAATTCCATCAATATATTCCTTTGATTCCAGAAGAAAATNGTTTAGAAATTCATTAGTATAGTCACTATTAGAATTACTTTCAACACTATTAATAATATCATCAATAATATTTTTATTATCCATTTTTACTACCCCTTACTATATTAAAATTATTTTTTCATTATTATATAACTTATACTTATTATTTTTGAATTTCCTTTATTTTTTATAATAAAAAAAGTATATCTTTCTTTGACATACTTTTTAATTTTTTATTTCATACTTTGCATTAAATATAATCTAAATAATCCCTTTAAATTTAAATCTTCTCTTATCTCATGAGGTATATTAATCTCAGAAGAGATCATTTCTGATAAACCACCGGTCATTATAATTACAGGGTTTTCTACATATTTTTGAATTTGAAAAATTATCTCTTTAATTTGTCCTATTGTTCCATAATAAATACCGGCATTAATATGTTGAATAGTATTTGTCCCTAAAATAGATTCTGGTTTATCAAATCTTATTCTTGGTAATTTAGATGTACTTTTAAATAAAGCATTTATAGATAAATTAATTCCCGGTAAAATTGATCCACCTACGTATTTTTTATCAGAAATCACATCAAAAGTTGTTGCTGTTCCGAAATCCACAACTACTAAATTTTCATTTGGATATAGATACATTGCTTCTACTACATTTGCAATTCTATCTGCTCCTAATTGATTTGGATTTTCCATTTTTTCATCGAAGGTGAAAGGTAATTTAATATTAGAATCAACAATTAAAGGTTCCACATCAAAATATTTTTTTGATAAATATAGAAAAATATTCGTTATATTTGGTACAACAGATGATATTACAATAGCTTTAATATTTTGTATGGCTATATTATGAAAATCACCAAGAGTTTTAAGATGGACAAAATATTCATCTTCTGTTAATTTATCGTTACTTGCTATTCTATATTTATACAGAATTTTTCCACTATTTGAAAATACCCCTGTTACAATTTGCGTATTTCCAATATCTATACATAGAATCACTATTACCACCTCATTATATAATTTTATTATATATAATATCATTTTTTTCATAAAATTTCAATTTTTTTTAAAAAAACGGGATATTTTTCAAAATATATCCCGTTTCTAATTTTACTAGTTTATAGTTATTTTAATATTTTTTGTATGTGATGAAAAAGCAGGTGCATACATACTTTGTATGTTAGCTACTCCATTTACAAATTCCCCTTTATGAGTTGCCTTTAAATTATATTCAAATGTATATTTTCCTTTTCCTATGAAGTCAAAAAATATATCTATTGATGAATCTTTTATTGTTTTATAATAGTGTAAGTTGTTTTTATATTGATATCCTGATAATTCATTATATGGTTCTAATCCTGATGCTCTCATGTCTCTTAAATGGATATATTCCATATCTCTATCGAATTCAATATCTATTCTTACTTTAACAATATCTCCTATATTTATACCTTCTGATCCTATCTTAGAATATGAAATGCCTTTATCAGTATAATTTTCTTTATATAATGTTTTTGTGATTTTAATTCCACCTTCATGTGAATCAATATTATCTAGTTTATCATAGTACTCATAATAAACTCCTCCCCATGCAGGGATTTTATTATTATTTTTAATCTCTATTTCACCTAATTTAGAATTAATTTCTTTATCATTCCATGTTGTTTTAATGTATCCACTACCTAGTTCCTCTTTTGATACACGATTTGAACTATCTAATTCAATCTCGCCAATTTTAATATTAGGTTTTTTACTTTCTAAAAGCCAATTATCTCCTGTATTGATTATTGCACTGCAAGCTTCTACAGTTGCTTTTGTACTTTCCCAGTTATTTACCTCTTTATGTTTTAATAACCAAACTTTCATATTTTTTACACTTTCTTGATCATTTAAGATTTTATCAAAAGCAGTTATAAGCATGCTTTGAGTTTCTATTGCAAGTTCATTCCAATAAGTATTATTTGTAAGTTTCCAATACATGCCTGATTCTTCAGAATATAGTGCATATTCTTTAACTGATTCTAATATTTTAACAGCAAGTTCAGTATTATCATAATTATTTAAGCTTATAGCGATCATTGCTTTTTCATAATAATTATATTCTTTCCAATTTTTTATAATTTGATTTTTAAAGTAATTAAAAGCATCAAATATCTCACTATTAGAAAATCCTTCATTATATAAACTTCTTGCATATAAGTAGTTAACTGTGATTTTATCAGGTATATAGTTATTCAAATCAATATTATTCTTTTTTAAGAATTTATATTCTGCCAACATCTCTTCATCAAGATATTTAAGAGCATTTTTTATCATTTTATCTATTTTTTCATTTTTATTATTTATACCTCCTAATTTTGCAAAACCTGTTACTATGTATTGAGTTATATATCTATTCTCTCTCATCCCTTTAAACCAGCCCCAACCACCACTTGGCAGTTGATTTTCATATAATTTATTCAGAGATTCCTCTAATTCATGTTCCATTTTGTTTTTATCGAACAACATAGCAATTCTCTTTTTATTATCCGAATCCGTTTTACCATCTAATAACCATGGTGTTGCTTCAAGAAATATTTTTTTCAATTCTTGATTTTTTTCTAAATTTGAAATCAACATTGTGCTATCACTACTATTTTTCCATACATTATATACTCTCTCAATATTTGGATTTGCACTAATAATATTATATGCTATTTTATTCGCATAATATCTTGAGAAAAGGCTATCTGATGATTCATATGGATATTCCATTAAATACGGTAAACTTTGTACAACATCCCATACAGGATTTGCCGTATATTCAAATGTAAGTTTATAATTATCAATATTATTATCTGCTTTATTTATAATATTATCAAATTTAAATGTTTTAGATTCGTTTTCTCTAATATTAATTGGCAATGTTTCTGTAACTAAAATTCTATTTTTTAGTACAGGTATTAGATTTTCTTCACCATCACTATGATTTAAAGAATTTGCTACAACTCTAAATATTAACATATCTTTTTTAGGAACTTTTATTTTCCATAAAAATTCTTTACTTAAATTTGATTCAATATTAAATTCGATTTTATTGCTTTCTAAAATATCCTTTGTAATATCATTTAAAGTATATCCATCTAAAATTGTTAGTTCTACTGTTCCATTAATATCAACATCATTATTATTTTTTATACTAATCGGATAATAAATAATATCTTCCTCCACAAGAAATCTTGGATTATTCGTTGTTATTGAAACTTGTTTTGATGTTGTTAACTCTTTTTCAACAAATCCATATTTTAGATCTTTTGTATTTGCAAATCCTAGTATCCGCCATCTTGTTAAACTATCCGGAACTTTAAATTTAATTATAATTTTTCCATCTTTATCTGATTTTAAATTTGGATAAAAAAATGCTGTTTCATTAAAATTTTCTCTAATCTTATAATTTTTAATTTTTGATTTACTCTCCGTTATCTGTTTAGTTTGTTTTGAGTTTTCACTACCACTATCTGATTCACTTACAATTCCAATATTAGCTGATATTTTTTCCATTTTCATTCCCATTGCTCTTACTTGATAAATAGGATAAAAGTTTAGTCCAAACCAATTTAATGATTCATATGATTTACTATATATATCATAAGTTTTAAACGAATTGTTATAATATCTAGAACTCTTATAACTAAATGAGTTGCTACCACTCCAATTTAAATAATTATAGTAATTATTAAAGAAATTTTCCTTATTAATATTATGTTTAATAATTGAATCTAATGATGCATCATACATTAATGCAAGCATCTCTGTTTCTGTTATATTTCCAGTTTTATCCGAAACTTTAATAGTCCATTCCTCTTTTTCTCCGGGAGCAATATTATCTCTAAACGATTCAAACTCTATATTTAATTTTTTTTCGTCCCAAGGAACTACTATATTTTCAGAAAAATTATATAGTCTATTATTTTTAATGAATGTAAAAGACACTCCAAAATTTCCTTGAAATTCATCTAATACTTTTATAGGTAATTTTTTTAAATTTTTATTAATTGAAATAAACTCCCGTTTAATAACAGTTCCACGATGAATAATCTCATATATTCCCCATACATTTTTATAATTTGAACCAAAAACTAAGTCTATTTCATTATTTATTGCAAGTTTTTTTGGTACACCTACCCACATAGGTTTATTTATTGCAATTTTATCTGATTTATCTGAGTATAATGTGAAGTAATTTTCTGTTTTAATTTCATTTCCGTTTTTATCTTTAATAATATACTCTACCTTATACATTCCTAATTCCCATTTACTAATGTTTTCTATATTAATAGTTTTAGAGTCCGAATTAGTATTTATTTTAAATACCTCTTTTATAATATCTAAATTATAAATTTTATCTTCATCATTGTATGGTTCATTAGGAAAATATTTTTTATGTTCCTCTTTTTTTATTATAAATGTATCCGGATTTTCCCATATTCTCTCTTTATATACTGTGTCAAAATCTTTTAACTTATATACTTTAACTACGCCATTNACATCTATGCTTGTTTCATTAAAATTATCAGCACTTGTTTTAATTTTTACTAAATTTGATTCCTTTTTTATAAGCGAATCAATTTCTAAATTTAGATTTATACTTTCGTATGATAAATTTAGATTTTTTTCGGCTTTAATTTGTTCGCCTGTTTTATCTATAACTTCTATATATGCTGTATATGTAAATGTTGGTTTAAATTCTTTTGAGATACTATAATCTGGAACCGCATTGAATTTAATTTCTATTTCACCATCTTTATTTGTTATTCCATTTCCGTTTGCAATTTCTGTTACGGTTGTATTAAAATAATTATGTATAGTAAAATATGATCTATATGGAAAATGTGATTCTCTAATCACTCTATATCTATAATTTACATTATCAATTGATTCACCAGAATATGATTTTGCAATTGCTTTTATTACTACTTCATCATCTAATTTATATTCCTTGTCTAAATTTTGAATTATAACTTCAAATTTTGGTCGTTTATACTCCTCAACTTGTATATAAGCTTCACCATTTTCACTAGATATTCTCATTTGACCGTTTAAAATATTATTTGGGATAATAATATCCCCATGAAATGTACCAAATTCATTTGTAATAAGTGATTTTTCTAGTATAATATTATTATTTGCATCGTAAAATCTAATTTTAATATTTTCATTTGTAAGTATTCCATTTTTTTTAGGATTATTATTATTAACAGTAAAACTTATCCCCTTAAAATATACAGTTTGACCTGGTTTGTATACAGCTCTATCTGTGAATATATTTGTATGTTTTGTAGTATAATCTAAATTTTTATTTTGACTTATATAGTTGTTAAATAGATAAATTTTATCTAAATCATTCTCAATTTCAATAATAATATTATTTTTAATTGTATCTTTTTGAGTAATTTCTATGTAACCGAAATCATCTGTTTTTAAGGAATTTTCATTTTTTATTAAGATGTATTTTCTTAAATTATTATCATATTCTTCACTCCATATACTGATTTTACTGTTTTTAATTGGATTCCCTGTTGTTCTATTGACAATAAATAACTCTTTACTTCCAGTACTATTTCCTCTCTCAATAAAAGATATAGCAGATACATTTAAATATACGAAAGCATTTGAATCAGATTTAGTTTTATTATCTGAATCATTCACAATAAGGATATAACTACCTATCTCCATTTCATCTAAAATTAACTCCACTTTATGCTCTTGTAAATCATCGTTTTTTGGTAATTTATATGTTTTTATCTTTTTAGATTTAGTAACTATTTCTTTTTGATTTTCCTCTATATAATTATTTATTTTTTTTATTGTTTCAATATTATTATCGATTTTTAATAAAGAAAATTCTATATTCTCAATATTTTTATACGTTAATAATACTTTATTTTTCTTATTTGGTTCTAAAAATGTGTCTACTTTTATTTCAATATTTTTTTTAAGAAGAGTCTCCTCTTTGAATTGAACTATATTACTATAAAATTTTGTTTTATTGTATTGTTTAATTGCGATATCACATAATTTAAGTGCTTCTTGTTTTTCAAATCTATATTTTTCTCCAGCATTAATATTCCATTTATTTCCTAAATTATAATGAGATACAATTCTTTCATATAAAATTTCAGATTTTATTTCTGGATTAATATAATCGTTATACATTTTTTCTAAACTATTTATATAAAATTTATCTTTATTTTCAATAATTGATCTATTGTATACAAATTTCATCCTCTTTAAATCTAAGTCAAATATGCTCTCTTCATTATCATTATGCTTTAATTTATTTATTAATCCTTTTTGAATTAAACTAATTGCTTTATAATCAAAAGAATATATATCTTCAGTCTCTATATTATAATTTATAAATTCTTTTAGATCTGAAAAATATTTTTCATTGCTTATATAGAATTCATATACTGGTTTTACTAAATTTGATCTACTATCTAAATAAAAATCAACTGCTCTATGTAACAATAAATCATATAAAGTTGGTCTTAATTTTTCATTTATATTATTATTTTTTGTTAATATATTTGTATATTTTTTTATATCTTCTTTTAATAAATTATCCGAATTTTCCAAAGATAACTCATATTCTTTAACAATATTTTCTATTAAATGACTTTTATTCCAAGTTCTTATATCATCATTTTTATTCTCGTCATAATAATTTGTATCTACTATACTATATAAATTATTTCTATAATAAGACCAATAAACCTCTGCAAGCATTGAATGTAATATGTTTTTTACCGGAGTATCTGATGCATCGATTTCTAATTTTAATTTTTTTTGTATTTTGTTTATTTCATCTTCCTCAATGTCATTTATAAATCTCATTTGATATATAATTGATTTTAAATATTGAGAATCGTTTTTTTCATCCTTAGATTTATTATATATAGTTTCTACATCTAATATAGCGTCTTTTAATTTACTTTCTTTTAAATTGTTATCAACTTTTTTCCACATTTCATCATAATTATAGTTGGTATTTCCCATTAAATTAATAGAAAATATTAAGAATAATAAAATTAAAATCATTAATTTTTTTATAATATAATTACTTTTTACCATTTTTTTCACNTNCTTTTTTTATTATATAATTTTTAATCATATTTTAAATACTTTTGTGAGTTTTTATTATAAAAATAGTCGCTAAGATTAGCGACTATTTTTATGTTTTATGTTAATTACCCTATTCTTTTGTTTTCAAATTCAAGATATTTTTTAACTTTTTCCATTAACTCTTGGAATTCGTTAAATCTTAATGATTGTGGACCATCAGATAATGCTACCTCTGGTTGCGGATGAACTTCTATCATAAGACCATCTGCACCAGCAACTAATCCTGATAATGCCATTGGTGTAACTAAACTTCTTTTACCTGTTCCATGACTTGGGTCAAGAATTATTGGTAAATGAGATAACTCTTTAGCAGAAGGTATAATATTCATGTCTATTGTATTTCTCGTATATGTTTCAAAAGTTCTTATCCCTCTTTCGCATAATATAACTTGATTATTTCCGCCAGCAATAATATATTCAGCTGCCATTAATAAATCTTTTATTGTTGATGACATCCCTCTTTTTAATAAAATAGGTTTTTGTGTTTTACCAATTTCTTTTAATAAAGAGAAGTTTTGCATGTTTCTGGCACCTATTTGGAACATATCTGCGTATTTATCTATTAATTCAATCTCTCTAACATCCATAACTTCTGTAACAACAGCCATATTATACTGTCTAGCTGCATTTTGCATATATCTTAATCCCTCTTCACCTAGTCCTTGGAAATCATACGGGCTTGTTCTTGGTTTAAATGCTCCTCCTCTTAATATTCTAGCTCCTGCTTCACTTGCCATTTTAGCAGTTGAGAACATCATCTCTTCCCCTTCAACAGAACAAGGTCCTGCCATTACTGCAAAATTTCCTCCACCAATTTTGATCCCTTTTACATCAATTATAGTGTCCTCTTTTTTAAATTCACGGCTTGCAAATTTATATGGTTTAGTTATTGTTTGCACACTTTCCACCCCTTCAAATTGCTCAATAGGATGTGATCTTAATATATCATCATTTCCTACACAACCTATTATTGTTTTTTCTTCCCCTTTTACTGTATGAGGTTTCATTCCCAATTCAGCTACTCTTTTTATTACCGTTTCAATTTGTTCATTTGTTGCTCCAGTTTTCATTACGATTACCATTTTGATTCACTCCCTATAATTTTACTATTTAAGATATATTCCCTTATTCATTAAAATCATTATACAATATTTACATATTTTTTTCAAGATAAAATATAATATATTTAATAAAAATTCATTTATACTATTGATTCATACTTTTATAATAAACTAATATATAAACTTTTATATTATATTTATTATATTAATATTTGG
>JGI24712J26585_10002165_pt1 | contig 16267 bp, 11 predicted proteins | sample BioPla3DNA2_FD_26585 | JGI IMG/M metagenome (IMG submission 26585) | reverse complement strand
CTATTTGAACTATCAATAGAACAAAATATTGAAGAAGAAATATACAAAGACATTACTCTTATCAATCAAGTCATTGCCGACAATACTGACTTTATGTTAGCACTCACTTCACGAGCTATTTTACAATCAGATAAAATTAAAATATTAAAAGAAACTATTGAACCTCACGTTAACAAACTAACATTCAGGTTTTTAAAGCATGTCATCAAAAAAAGACGAGAAGAATTTATTTTAAGGATAATTCTTGAATTTATAAAGTGCTACAATAAAAGGCACGATATCATTAAAGTCACAGTAAAAAGTGCTAGCACACTTACAAACGAGCATGTTAGTAAAATAAAAAATATCATATCTGAGCAAACCGGTAAAACTCCTATTATGGCTTATGATGTTGATAAGTCACTAATAGGGGGTTATCAGGTTATTATTGATGACAAATTTTACGACATGTCAGTAAAAGGAATGCTAAATAAAATTGAAAAATCATTTTAATACACCAAAAATATTATTATGGCTCAAATTAAACCAGCCGAGATTTCGGAAATAATCAAAAAGCAAATCAGCGACATCAATATTGATGGTAAATACGAAGAAGTTGGTACTGTACTAACAATTGGAGACGGTATAGCAATTGTTTACGGTTTAACACAAGTACAAGCCAACGAACTTGTTGAATTTCCTAATGGCACTAAGGGTTTAGTGCTGAATCTCGAGGAAGATAGCGTAGGAGTAGTTTTATTAGGACCTACTGGCGAAATTAAAGAAGGCGACACTGTAAAACGTACTCGTAGAATAGCCTCAATTAATGTAGGACACGGTCTGTTAGGGCGAATAATTAATACTATCGGCGAACCATTAGATGGACTTGGCCCAATAACTGGAGAACTGTACGAAATGCCACTTGAGCGCAAAGCTCCGGGTGTAATCTTCAGACAACCGGTTAAAGAGCCTTTACAAACAGGTATTCTCGCAATTGATGCTATGATTCCAATAGGACGTGGACAGCGCGAGTTGATTATTGGTGATAGACAAACAGGAAAGACAGCAATTGCTATTGATACAATCATAAATCAAAAAAAACATTATGATGAAGGCAAACCTGTTTTTTGTATATACGTAGCTATCGGTCAAAAAGGCTCAACTGTAGCACAAATTGCTGCAACATTACAAAAACATGGAGCTATGGATTATACGGTTATTGTTTCTGCTACAGCCGCCGATCCAGCAGCAATGCAATTCTATGCTCCTTTCGCAGGAGCGTCAATAGGCGAGTTTTTCAGAGACACAGGAAACCACGCGTTAGTTGTTTTTGATGATTTATCAAAACAAGCTGTATCATACCGCGAAGTTTCTCTACTTTTAAGAAGACCTCCAGGACGTGAAGCATATCCAGGTGACGTGTTCTATCTACACTCACGTTTGCTTGAAAGAGCTGCTAAAATTATTGAATCTGATGAAATTGCTAAAAACATGAACGATCTACCCGATGTGTTAAAAGATAAAGTTAAGGGTGGAGGTTCATTAACAGCTCTTCCAATTATTGAAACACAATCAGGAGACGTATCAGCATATATTCCTACTAACGTAATCTCTATTACTGACGGACAGATATTCCTTGAATCAGACTTGTTTAACGCCGGTGTTCGACCAGCAATTAACGTAGGTATTTCTGTTTCGCGTGTTGGAGGAAACGCACAAGTTAAAGCAATGAAAAAAGTGGCTGGAACCTTGAAAATTGACCAGGCACAATATCGCGAGTTGGAAGCTTTCTCTAAATTTGGTTCTGACTTAGACCCTGCTACATTAGCTGTCTTGGATAAAGGTCGAAAAAATGTCGAGCTACTTAAACAACCACAATATAGTCCTGTACCTGTTGAAAAACAGATAGCTCTTGCTTATGCAGGTACACGAGGATTATTAAGAGATGTAAGCTTAAACAACGTAAAAAAATGGCAAGAAAAATATCTGTCATTATTAGAAACAAATGGAAAAGAAACTTTAGAAAGATTACGAAAAGGAGAACTTACGGTGGGAGACGAAGAAACTCTAAAAGCATTTGCTGAAGAGGCTTCAAAGAAACTTGTTTGATAAAATAGTTAGATATGGCAAACCTAAAAGAGATAAGAACCCGAATTACTTCGGTAACCAATACAAGACAGGTTACTAGTGCCATGAAAATGGTATCAGCAGCCAAATTGCGTAAAGCACAAGAAGCGGTTGCCAAAATAAGGTCTTATTCCGATAAAATGCTTGAAATTATTGATTCTGTTGGGAAATCAGTTACAGAGAGTTTCGATTCTCCCCTATTTAAACTTAAACCAACGGGCAGTACTTTAGTAATATTGGTTACCTCAAACAAAGGACTTTGTGGTGTTTTTAATTCAGCCATTACTCGTATGGCGGTTGACTGGGTAAAAACCGAGCGCGCCGAAGAACTTGAAAATAAACAAGTAACTTTTTTAACAATTGGAAAAAAGGGATTTGATGTTATTTCAAGAATGGGATTTGACATTATTGGGCGTAATGACAATTTAGTTAATAAACCATCATACAATCTTACAACATTTTTCACTAAAACACTATTAGAAAAATATAACAACGGCGAATATCGCGAGATAATAATATTTTACAATAGTTTTAAAAATGTTGCTACTCAGCAACCGCTAATGGAGACATTTTTGCCCATAAAAATTGAAAAGAACGATGATGAAAAACATGATGCACTTGAGTATATATTAGAACCCAATTCTGATGCGATACTCGAAGAATTAGCTCCAAAAATGTTGGAAACAGAAATGCATAAAATTATCCTCGATTCAATTGCCTCTGAACACGGAGCACGAATGACAGCTATGCATATAGCTACCGATAACGCAACTGAATTATTAGACACGCTAACGCTTAACTACAACAAAGAACGTCAATACAGCATCACAAACGAACTACTTGAAATCGTATCTGGAGCAAATGCATTAAAGGGCTAAAACATTTATTTGAAGGGATACAAAAATGTGGACAAGATTTGCAGGGATTATTCTAAGATATCGTATTGGTATATTGTCATTTATCATTCTTATCACAGCATTCATGGCATATAAAGCCTTTGATGCACGTATGGCGTATACGTATGCCCAAATGCTACCTGAGTCAGACACCACATTTGTAGAACACCTATATTTCAAACAAGTTTTTGGCGAAGAGGCAAATATGTTTGCCATTGGAGTTAAAGATCCCGACTTTTATACAAAAGATAGGTTCAACGCTTATTCAAAATTAACCCAAGAAATTAGATCACAATACGGAATTACAGATGTGCTCTCAGTTGGACAAGTTGTAAATCCATACAGAAACGATTCATTACAGATATTTGAATTCAAAAAACTATTCCCCTCAGAAGTTCAAACACAAGAAGAGCTTGATAGCTTAACTAACATATTTAAAAGTCTAAGTTTTTATGATGGTCTAGTTTATAACAATGCTGAAAATGTCTTTTTATTCGCAGTTACTCTCGATAAAAATTTATTAAACACAAAAGAGAGAGTAGGTATAATTGACAACGTTCACAAAATAGCCGACGACTTTGCAGAGAAACATAACATTGAGCTTAGTTACAGCGGACTTCCCTACATAAGAACAGAAATAAGCAAAAAAATTAAGGAAGAGATAAAACTATTTATTGCTTTAGCTTTTATAGTTACTGCAACCGTACTGTTTCTGTTTTTTAGGTCATTCAAAGCAGTCTTTTTTTCTCTGTTAATTGTAGGTATAGGTGTTGTTTGGACTTTTGGGACACTTGGATTACTTAATTATGAAATAACTATTCTGACGGGCATGATCCCTCCAGTGCTCATTATAATTGGAATCCCAAACAGTATTTTCATGTTAAACAAATATCACACTGAATATAAACGACATGGGAACAAAATAAAAGCACTGCAAAGGGTTATTTCAAAAGTTGGAAATGCGGTTTTCCTCAGCAATTTAACAACAGCTGCAGGATTTGCTACCTTTATATTAACATCGAGTGGAATATTAATTGAATTTGGAATAGTTGCCTCTTTAAACGTTATGGCACTGTTTTTAATAGCAGTTTGCCTAATTCCAATTATATTCAGTTTTCTACCACCACCGAAGTATAGACACGTAAAACATCTTGAAAAAAAACGCACCACATTCATTATTGACAAACTTGAAACTATATCTATAAAATACAGACCTACTGTTTTTATAGTTACTGCATCTCTCATCGTAATAGCAATTTTTGGAATTAGTCGCATTCACACAACAGGATATATGGTTGACGACATTCCCCCCGATGATCCCATACTTACTGACCTAAAATTCTTTGAAAAACATTTCGATGGAGTTATGCCTGTCGAAATTTTAGTTGATACAAAAGAACCACAAGGTGCTTTTAAGCTTGAAACACTTAGGAAACTTGATGCTCTTCAAGATTCACTCTCAAAATATCCCGAGCTATCAAAACCATACTCGTTAGCTGAAGCAGCTAAGCTATTAAGGCAATCGTACTATGATGGAGATCCTCGAAGGTACAGGGTACCCATAGAACGAGAACGCTTAGCTATGGCAAAATACTTAAAAACCGATGAGAAACAGAAAAATGTTCTTACAAACTTTCTAGATTCAGGTTTTCAAATCACACGCATGACATTACGAATGCACGATATTGGAACCGTACAAATGAAAAGCACCACACAAAAAATTGAAAACAATATAAAATCTATTTTCCCCGATAGCTTATACTATACACTTTTGACAGGAACAAGCATTGTTTTTGCAAAAGGAACACAATATCTTATCAAAAACCTTTTTACAAGCCTTGCAATTGCCATATCATTTATTGCATTGGTATTCTTATTCTTACTTGGAAGTTGGAGAATTGCACTGATAGGATTAATACCCAATTTAATTCCACAACTAATGACAGCAGCATTAATGGGATATTTTGGAATACCAATTAAACCCTCAACAATCCTTATTTTTAGCATTGCATTTTGTATCTCAGTTGATAACACAATTCACTTCCTATCTAAGTATATGCAAGAAATGAGGGTGTTAAATTGGAACACAGGAGAAGCGGTTAAAGCTGCCAGACGCGAAGTTGGAATAAGCATGATGTACACAAGCACAGTACTACTTTTCGGATTTGCGATCTTTGCAGCATCAGAGTTTGGAGGAACAAAAGCACTAGGAACACTTGTTGGTTTAACACTTTTTTTCGCTATGATTTCAAACCTAGTCATATTGCCATCACTGTTATTAACTTTTGAAAAAACAATTACAACAAAAGCGTTTAAACAATCAGCTTTACAAATGCCCTCGGAAGATGAAAACAACGGCTTTAACAATAATGAAAAGTAAAATATTAACATGAGGACTACAAACAAAAAATTAAAAAAGATATTAGTAACAGGAGGAGCTGGATTTATTGGGAGTGCCATGGCTAAACGGCTTATGGAAGATGAAAAAAACTATGTGGTCATCGTTGATAATCTTTCAACTGGTAATATTGGAAAAATTCCACCACTTGACAGCAGACCAAGAATGTGGAAATTTATCAAATGTGATGTTAACAACTATCACGATATTGCCGAAGTTATGCTTAGCTATAAATTTGATTATATTTTTCATTACGCTGCTGTAGTAGGAGTATCACGAACACAAGAAAACCCAGTTTGGGTACTTAATGATATCGAAGGAATTAAAAACATTCTTAGTATTGCGAAAAACACGGGAGTTAAAAGAGTATTTTACAGTAGCTCATCAGAAATATACGGAGAACCCGTAGAAATACCTCAACATGTTTATACCACTCCGCTTAATAGCCGACTTCCATATGCGATCGTAAAAAACGTGGGAGAAGCATTTTTAAGAAGCTATCAACAAGAGTACGGGCTTAACTATACCATATTTAGATTTTTCAACACATACGGTCCTAAACAATCTAAGGACTTTGTAATAAGCAAGTTCATCAACAAAGCTCTGCGCAACGAGGATTTGACGATTTATGGTGATGGTCATCAAACACGAACTTTTTGTTATATAGACGACAACGTAGAAACGTGTTACAAAATTTTTGAAAATGATCTGTTGATCAATGATGTGATTAACATTGGCGGTAGTGAAGAAGTTGCCATTTTAGATCTTGCAAAACTTGTTATCGAAAAAACCGGTAGCAAGTCGAAAATAGTACACGTACCACCTTTAAAAGATGGGGATATGAAAAGACGAAAACCTGAAAACACTCCAATGATAGAAATTTTAGCACGTCCTCTCCTTTCTTTAGAAGATGGTATTGAAAAAATTTTGAAAACTGGTTTGTTTGAAACAGACATTCAAAACTCGTAAAAAAATGTTCTTTAACTAAAATTTAATTCCAATTAAGAGACAATGAAAGTTTTAACATACACAGAAATACAAGAACATCTTAATAGATCACTTGAAGCTATTAATTACGGGTTTAAACCCAAAAACTTATATGATCCTATTCGCTATTCCATGTCAGTAGGCGGCAAACGCATAAGACCCATACTTACAATTTTGTCAGCACAAATTTTTGGAGCAAATTACGAAAAAGCTTTGCCAGCTGCACTTGCCATTGAGATATTTCATAACAGTACTCTACTACACGACGATATAATGGATAAATCATCAGTAAGGAGAGGGCAGCCAACTGTTTACAAAAAATGGAATACCAATATTGCAATTTTAGCAGGAGATGCAATGATAATTCAGGCATATAAACATTTATCAGATGTTGATCCCAAGTACATTAGCGATATTGCAAACGTATTCAACAAAACAAACTTGCAAGTATGCGAAGGTCAACAATATGATCTTGACTATGAAAATGAATTTTCTGTAAGAATTGAAGATTATATTGAAATGATACGACTAAAGACCAGCGTTTTACTCGCTGCATCTGCAAAAATTGGAGCCATTATTGGAGAAGCAACTGTTGAAGAGCAGGATATTTTATATGACTTTGGCGAAAATTTAGGGTTAGCTTTTCAACTTCAAGACGACTATTTAGACGCATTTGGAGACACAAAAACATTCGGGAAAAAAATCGGTGACGATATTATTACTAAAAAACGTACTTTTTTGTTAATCAAAGCATTAGAGCTATCAAAAGGTGAATATCATGATCTGCTTATTGGGCTAATAAACAACGAAAAAATAAAAGAAAAGGAAAAAATCGATAAGGTTATCGAAATTTATCGTAAATTGAACATCGATAAAATTACAAACGAATATATAAACAAACATTTCAACAAAGCCTTCGATAATCTAACAAAACTCAAAGAAAATGGTTATGATATTGAACCTTTAATTGAATATTGTAAAAAACTATCGGCAAGAAAAAACTAAAATATTAATCTCAAAATCTAACAGTTATGGCAGAGAATATTGGAACAATAATACAGATAATCGGTCCTGTGGTTGACATCAAATTTGATGATCAGGACAGTAAACTACCTGAAATATACGAAGCGCTGGAGATTGAACGTGAAGGCATGTTTCCTCTGATTGTTGAGGTAGAACAACATATCGGTCAAGATAGTGTGCGCACAATTGCTATGGATTCAACCGATGGACTATGCCGAGGTATGAAAGCCAAAGCATTAGGCAACCCCATAATGATGCCTGCCACAGACGATGTAAAAGGAAGACTGTTCAACGTTGTAGGAGAAGCAATAGACGGACTTCCTCAAGTGGACAAGGCAAACGGTTACCCAATCCACCGTGAACCCCCTAAAATAAAAGATCTAACAACTGAAGACGAAATACTATATACTGGTATTAAAGTCATTGACCTTATTGAACCGTACGTTAAAGGAGGTAAAATTGGGTTATTCGGAGGAGCAGGTGTCGGAAAAACCGTTGTAATTCTTGAACTTATCAATAATATTGCAAAAGCCTATTCAGGGTTGTCAGTCTTTGCAGGTGTTGGAGAACGTACCCGTGAGGGGAACGACCTATTACGTGAAATGATTGAAGCAGGCGTTATTAATTATGGTCCCGAATTTTTAAAATCAATGGAAGAAGGTGGCTGGGATTTAACAAAAGTTAAGCCCGAATATTTAGACGATTCTAAACTTGCATTGGTATTTGGTCAAATGAATGAACCTCCCGGAGCACGTGCTAGAGTTGCACTATCGGGTTTAGCCATTGCCGAATATTTTAGAGATGGCGGTGAAAGTGGACGTGGTAGAGATATACTTTTCTTTATGGACAACGTTTTCCGTTTTACACAAGCAGGTTCGGAGGTGTCAGCACTTCTTGGACGTATGCCATCAGCTGTTGGTTACCAGCCCACTTTAGCAAGTGAAATGGGCGCTATGCAAGAACGAATTACTTCAACAAAATCAGGTTCAATCACCTCTGTTCAAGCTGTTTACGTTCCAGCTGATGACCTTACAGACCCGGCTCCAGCTACAACATTTGCTCACCTTGATGCAACAACCGTTCTTAGCCGTAAAATTTCTGAATTAGGTATTTATCCGGCTGTAGACCCACTTGATTCAACATCAAGAATTCTTACACCTGAAATTGTTGGAGAGCTACACTACAATACCGCCCAAAGAGTTAAGGAAATTTTACAGAGATACAAAGAGCTTCAAGATATTATCGCAATTCTTGGTATGGACGAGCTGTCAGAAGAAGACAAATTAGTTGTGAACCGTGCAAGAAAAGTACAACGTTTCTTATCACAACCATTCCACGTGGCAGAACAGTTCACAGGAGTACCCGGAGCTTTAGTATCTATTGACGAGACTATCAGAGGGTTTAATATGATAATTGACGGGGAAGTTGATAAATATCCCGAAGCAGCATTTATGATGGTAGGAACTATTGATGAAGCTATAGCCAAAGGCGAAAAACTATTAAAAGAAACATCAATTTAACAAGATATGCAAATAGAGATTATATCGCCGGAAAGCACACTTTTTACGGGAGATGTAAAACAGGTAAGGGTGCCGGGTAGCATCGGCTCCTTTGCTGTATTGCATAATCACGCTCCAATAACATCGACATTAGAAAAAGGAGTTATAAAAATTACACAACACGACGGAGAAGAGGTAAATTTAGATATTTTGGGTGGTGTAATCCAAGTAAAAAATAATAATGTCAAAATATTAGTCTTCAGCGAAGAGAATTAATATTACACAGTGCGACTTTTTAATGTAATGAACAAAATTCAAAAGATTTTAGTAATCAGATTTAGTTCAATTGGAGATATAGTGCTTACAACACCGCTGTTGCGGGCAATTAAAAAAGAGCGTCCAGAAATAGAAATACATTTTTTGGTAAAAAGACAGTTCTACCCAGTTGTGGAACATAATCCAAATATCGATAAAATACACAAGTATCGAGGATATTTAAATGATACAATAGAATCTTTACGTGCCGAGAAGTACGACTTTATTGTTGATCTTCAAAATAATATACGTAGTCACAGAATTAAAAGAAAATTAGGCGTAAGGTCCGCGAAAGTAAATAAACTGAATATAAAAAAGTGGCTTTACGTAAACTTTAAAATCAACAAACTACCTGATATACACATTGTTGATAGATATTTTGAAACACTATCAACACTAGGTGTAAAAAATGATTTCAAGGGCTTAGAGGTTTATTCTGAACCTAATGCGGAAAAGATTTTTGAGAAATTAATCGGTTTCGAGAAAAAAAACTATGTAGTTGTAGCAACAGGAGCAGCCCACTATACAAAGCAAATCCCGAGTAAAATTTTAATTGAAATACTGAACAAAATTAACAAACCTGTAATATTCACAGGAAGCTCAGGTGATATGCCAAAAGCCAAAAAAGTAATAAAAAAACTAACATGTTCAACTTTTAATGCGTGCGGTATTTGCACTATTGGTCAAACTTCTGAAATAGTCAAACACTCGAAAGTTGTAATCACTCCCGATACGGGGGTTATGCACATTGCCGCTGCACATTACCGTCCCACCATTTCAATGTGGGGGAACACGGTGCCTGCATTTGGAATGTACCCTTATATGCCTCAAAATCAAGACTTATACTATATAGCAGAAGTCGATAATCTTAAATGCAGACCATGTTCAAAAATAGGTTATAAAAAGTGTCCTAAAAAGCATTTTAATTGCATGAAAAACCAAGATATTGACAAAATTGTAGATAAAATTGAACACTTTTGGCAATTGGAGTAAATTATTCATAAACGTAGAGCACTAATCATAATTAAGTCTATAGCTACTACATGAGATTAATCATACTTAATACACTCTACAACGGTAAAAAGCAAATATTTATATGAGCCAATCACAATCTAAAGTCTTATTGAACGGTCCTATAAAGCGAAGCGAGGTCGAACTTATGGCTCCTGCCGGTAATTTTGAATCGTTACAAGCAGCTATTCAGGGAGGTGCCGATTCTGTTTATTTTGGTATTGGTCGTCTAAATATGAGGTCAAAATCGTCAATAAATTTCACGATAGACGATTTGCCAGAAATTGTTAGGCGATGCAAAGAAAGCAATACTCTTACATATCTGACAGTCAACACTATTATATACGATAGCGATATAGATGAAATGAAACAAATAGTTGATGCAGCCAAAAAATATGGAGTTTCAGCAATCATTGCTTCAGATATTGCAACACTTCAATATGCATCGACACAAGGGGTTGAAATACACGCTTCTACACAAATGAATATTACCAATATTGAATCACTGAGGTTTTATTCGCAATGGATTGATGTGGCTGTGTTGGCACGTGAACTAAACCTTAACCAAGTATCATACATTACAAGAAAAATAAAAGAAGATAATATTCGAGGTCCAAAAGGAGATTTAGTTAGAATTGAGATGTTTGCTCATGGTGCATTGTGTATGGCTGTTTCAGGTAAATGCTATCTAAGTCTTCACGAAACAGGTGCATCGGCAAATCGTGGGGCATGCCAACAAACATGCAGAAAGGGCTACATAGTAACCGAAAAAGAGACAGGTAATGAATTAGAGATTGATAATGAGTATATTATGTCGCCCAAAGATTTGTGCACAATAGGTTTTTTAAACAAAATCATTGATTCAGGTGTCAGGGTGTTAAAAATTGAAGGACGTGCCCGTGGTCCCGAATACGTAAAAAAAACCTGTCAAATATACAACAAAGCGTTAGAGGCATTAGAAACCAATAGTTACACTAACGAAAATATTGAAATATGGAAACGCGAATTGTCAACAGTATTTAATCGCGGATTTTGGGATGGATACTATTTAGGGCAACGTTTAGGCGAATGGAGCAATGTTTACGGAAGCAAAGCAACCCACTCTAAAGCTTATATTGCTAAGGTAACTAACTATTTCTCAAACATTAATGTTATTGAATTAAAGATAGAAAGCGGATCTCTTTCCGTTGGACAGAAAGTTATGATAATAGGTCCAACAACAGGTGTGTATGAGTTTGTTATTGAGGAAATTAGAGTGGAAAACAAAAGTGTTGCGAAAGCGGTGAAGGGTAATGTTATCTCTGTGCCAACTAAAGAATTAGTCAGAAGGGGTGATAAGTTATACGCATTTGTAGAAAACGAAACAATTAAAATTTCATAAGCTAAATGCTTTTAAAGTCACATACAACAATATTGGATTAAAAATCGTTTTATGATTTTACGTATATTTATCAAATATTGATTATTCTATGCGCAATATATCTCTGTTTAACATACGTAACTTGTTCATGTTGGGATTGCTCACTATTGTGGCATCACTTCCATCATCGCCGTATTTCACGAGTATTGGACAGTGGATACTAGTTTTAGCGTGGTTAGCCGATAAAAACCTTATAACTAAAGTTAAAGGCATACTTAAAAACAAGACCCTTATTGCATTTCTAAGTTTTTATATATTACACGCATTGAGCCTGTTATGGACAACAGACTACCAGTATGGATTACACGATTTAAAAATAAAACTACCCTTTTTAATACTTCCTTTAATACTTGCCACATCGGCACCTTTAAACCCAAAAGAGTTAAAAGTACTCTTTTGGGTTTTTATTTTATCTGTTTTTACAGTGTCATTAATTGGAATATATACCATATCCTTTACGGAACAAGGACAAACTGCAGATTATAGAAATATGTCTCGTTTCATAAGCCATATACGATTTTCACTTATGTTGAATTTATCTATTGTGGCACTGCTATTTATTGCTTTTGAAAACCTGCAAACAAAAACGGTTCTAAAAGTAATATGTCTAATCCTATCACTTTACTTTGTCTTTTTTATATTGATAATGAAATCATTAACAGGAATTGTTGTTTTAGGAGCACTATTTTTGTTATTGTTTTTTTATTTTATTAAAAAAATTAAGTCTGAGGTTGGTAGGTGGGTTTTATATGTCTTTTTAATTTTCTCTATACTATTTTCTGTTTCATATGTTGTACGTTCTTACGCCAAATACTCATATCGTGCTGATGAAGCTTTTGATAAACTTGAAAAAACAACCATTAACGGCAACTTATACTATCACGACACAACTTCATCACAAAGAGAAAATGGATTTTTGGTTAATATAAACGTATGTCAAAAAGAGCTAAAGCAAGAATGGAATAAAATTGCAAATACTCATTATGACTCACTTGGAGCAAACAATTATCAAATTAAATACACTTTAATAAGATATCTCACCAGCAAAGGATTAACTAAGGATTCTGTCGGAATTTCAAAACTTACAAAAAGGGATATCATCGCTATTGAAAACGGCATAGCCAACCATATTTTCTTAAATAAATTTAGCTTATATCCGAGGCTATATGAACTATTCTGGGAATACGAATATTACAAATCGGGCAGACAAATAGGTGGACAAAGTGTTGTTCAACGGCTTTATTATATTGAGGCTGGTTGGAATATTTTTTTAGATAATAAAATTATTGGTGTTGGTGTTGGCGATGTCCAATCTGCATATGACAATTACTATATTACAACTGATAGCCCTATAGAACCTGCTTTTAGACTAAGAGCTCATAATCAGTATTTAACGTTTTTACTTACTTTTGGTATATTGGGATTTATTGTAATAATCTTTAGCCAGTTTTACCCTGCGTACAGGCTAAAAAAACAGGGGAATTTATCAGAATTGTTCATTCCATTCATAGTTATAGTCCTTCTTTCAATGTTAAATGAAGATTCTCTTGAAACGCAAGCAGGTGCGACATTTTATGCGTTTTTTTATTCTCTATTTACGTGGGGATTAAGAAAACCTGAAATTAGTTAAAAGTTTATAAAGATTTGACTATTTTAAAATTACAATTGGTATAACTTTCCGCTCTCTACTTCTAGAGCGTCTGATTACAACGAAAAATTAATTCTGTAAGTTACCATTGGTGTAAAACCTTGTAAAAGAGCTTCTTTAAAAGAATCTGATTCAACATCATAGGCTATGGTGTAGATGTTTCGGTGATTTGTTAGGTTTTGTAGGTCAACTGCCAGTTCTTCTGTGTAAGTCTTTTTATTTCTCCTATAACCAATTCGCAAATCTATTCTAAAATAGTCGCGTAGTTGCAGTTCATTTACACGGCTTTTATCTATAACTATCTGGTTTTGAGTGCATAGCTCCTTGATTACAGGTGTGTAGCGTGTTCCGCCCGCAAGCGAACCTTTGATGTCGGCAATGAGTGTCCGACCCTTTTTTAATGGTAACTCATAACCCGAAGCGAGATTAAATAGATATTTTCCATCGAAAACAGTACTCCACTCTTTTTTGTTAAATCCGTTTGTATAAGTTGACCTGTAAAACGTTAAGTTAAAGAGCAAATAATAGTTGCGACTCATGAATTTTTCTATAGTAAACTCTATGCCGTAGTTTTTGCCTGTGCCTTTGTTTACAAGATTTTCTTCGCGCATAATAACGTTATCACCTGCTCCACCTGCTTGCAAGATTGTATAAACTTCATTGGGGTCATTTTTCACGGGAATATTGTAGAGCCATTGATAGTAAGTCTCTGCTTTTATGTGCCAATCGGGTGCGAATGCCCAATCGTAAAATAAATTAGCGTGGACACTTTTCATAAATCCAAGTTTTTTGTTGGTATACTCAATATCGCCATCTGATGTAAGAGTTCTGATAAAATAGAAGGTGCGTGGAATCATTTGACTGTGCAGCCCTCCTGCAAATCCAATGGTGTGCTTTTCTGCAGGTGTATAGCGTGCACCAAGTCTAGGCTCAACGGCATATTTATTGTTCATATCAAGATACATTCCATGTAAACCGCCTGTTAGCACTAATTTAGACGCAATGTTTTGTCTGAATTGCGCATAGGTACGCCAAAGACCAAAATATCCATCTTCATCAACAATGGTAAAAAGTCCTATACTATCAAACGACATTCTTTCTAAATATTTTACGTCATACAAATCATACTTCGCTCCCACTTGAATTGATGTATTATAGGAAAAACGATGTTCTATTTTTGGATGAAGCGAATATTTATTTTCTATTGCTTTTTCTTCGAATATCGATATCCACTCAGCATTGGGCTGTGTTAATGACATAGTATCAACAGGCATATGGGTGTTACCCCTTACAAAAGAGAGTAAAGTGGTAAGCTTAGTTTTTGGTGTAAAAGTAACACTGTGCGTTGTTCCAAAAACAAAAGTTTTTGATTCAACTTTAACTCGTTGGTCCCTTTTATTGAAAAAACTACTGTCATCAACATCAATATATCCTTCAACTTCAGAAAATTTAAAGCCAATTTCGCTTATACCGAACAACGCTATTACAGAAATGTTATTTTTATCATTTATATCTAAATTAAGTTTCGTGGTTATATCTTGATATTTAGGTACTACACCTTTGTATAAACCAATGTGTGACATCAAATCGGGAATAGAGTATCTATAAGAAACGATGTATGATGAACCGTTCTTCTTTGAAAAATAACCCTCCGAGCCTACTTCAATGCCGTTAAAACCCATTTGTCCCCAAAATTCATGCTTTTTATTGTTTCCCTTTCTCATGCTAAGGTCGAATATTCCAGCCATCGCATTGCCGTATGGTGCAGGCCAAGCACTCATGTGAAAATCGGAGTTTGAAAGCAAGTTGGTATTAAGCAGTGTAACTTGTCCACCTGTCATTCCAACACCATTATAGAAGTGATTTAAGTTGGGGATTTCCACTCCATCAAGTACCCACTGAACGCCTACAGGCGAGTTACCCCTTATTATAATGTCGTTTCGAGAATCATTTGCAGGTATAACTCCCGGAAAACTACGAACCATACGAGCTGGGTCACCAAGCGAACCAGCAAATCTAAAGGTCTCTTCAGTGCTAAATGTTCTTGACCCTGCAAGACTTAATTTGTTAATTGCTCGACTTTTATCGTATCTTGCTACCACTGTAACGTCTTGCAATTCAACAGCAGAGGGTTCTAAAGTTATATTCAGAACAACTTCTTTCCCTGTATTTACCAATATATCAACGTGTTGTGAAAGAAAACCCATACAACTGAATCTCAACCTTTGGCGTCCAACAGGAACGCTGAAAGTAAAATTACCATGTTCATCAGTAATCGTTCCTATGGCAGGGTCACTCCCCTCAACATATATGGAAGCTTGAACCAACTCTTGCGTAGGATCACCTGAAACTATTACACCTCTTACTGTTTCTACTAAACCATTTTGTGCAACGCCCACAGATACTGACAAAATCATAAACAATGACACACAGAATTTTTGCATTTTTTTTAATTCTAAATTAACATTAAAATTTTTGCAAAATTAAATTGCACAGTCATAAAAAAACTTACCATAAGATAAGAAATGACCTTACAATATCTTTTTTCTAATTCTACTTAAACTTTCGGGTGTAATTCCTAAATACGATGCTATGTATTTGCTGGGTGTTCGTTGTAATATATGCGGTTGTTTTTTAAGTATCTCGATATATCGTTGTTCAGCAGTTTTTGTTAAAATATCGATTTGTTGTTCCTGTCTTTGAATAAACGAATTTTCGGCTGCTGTTTGGCAAATAATCTTGCCATAATCGGTCTGTGAAAGCTCGTTAAAATTTTTACGGCTCATTCTGAATAGTTTGCATTTTTCAAAACAAACTAGTTCAATACCAGTAGGTTGATCGGTTAGAAAGGACATGTAATCAAGCAAAAAATCACCTTCGTAACACAGTTCGACACAAATGTAATTATTGTTTGAATACAACAAAAGACCACCCGAACCTTCGAGAATAAAATAAAAATCGCCG
>JGI24712J26585_10002163_pt1 | contig 16287 bp, 14 predicted proteins | sample BioPla3DNA2_FD_26585 | JGI IMG/M metagenome (IMG submission 26585) | reverse complement strand
TTCATTATCTATGGGTAATATCTTACTACAAAGGCTCAATAAAGTTTATCTGTAATTTATGCCATGGCTTAATCTTCCTTCATGATTTCACCGTGCTAAATTAACCTAAAAGATTAACGGGTGCATATTACTATGGATTGCCGCCAGTCTTATAAATGGTAAAGCTATAAGGATTTGTACACCTAAATGGTCAGGAGTGTCAAAGGAGATATAAATGTTCGAAAATTGACATTAAATCAAGATAAAAATATAATATTTAATATAGAAGATTTTAAATATATTTTGTGGGAGGGTGTCATGGGAAAACTAAATGTGGTTGTTGCAGATACCGATGAGGCTTATGTTGAGAGCATAGTAAATTACTTTATGACTAACCATTCTCAGAGAGTTCAAATAAGTTCTTTTACAAAACATGAGTTTTTGTATGATTTTCTTTCAGAATTAAGAAAGATAGACATTTTATTGGTTAGTCCTGAGATGTATACCGAGTTATTGCCTAAAGATGGTATAGCAGAAATTTTTATATTGACTTCTGGAGAACTACCTGAGAAATGCAAAGGCTTAAATTATATTGATAAAAACCAAATAGGGGACGAATTTGTAAAAGAGATTGCCGACAGACATCTCAAAGATGAAGATAACGCTGCTGATGAATCTATTATTGGCGAACCTATCTTAGACGAGGAAACTATTGAGGAAACTATTAAGGACAGGAAAACAAAAGTGGTAGCTATATATTCTCCTTTAGGAGGTGTAGGTAAGACTACTATTGCGGTGAGCTCCTCAATATATTGCGGGAAAAGGGGACTTGAGGTGTTTTATCTGAATTTTGAGCCTTTTCAATCTACACCGCTTTTTTTCAATTGTAAAAATGAAAAGAGTTATTCAAAGTTATTGCAGTATGTAAAAGAGAGAAGAGATGATCTCCATCAGATGATTGAGGCATCAAAACAGTTAGATACTGCTCACAATGTTTATTATTTATCTCCGCCTGAAAGTATATTTGATATTCTTGAAGCTGAACCGAGAGATTTTAGAAGATTAATTAATGAATTTAAGTCCATGGGGATGTATGATATTGTAATTGTGGATATGTCAAGCGAACTGAGCGACAGAAATATAGCTTTGCTTGAGGCATGTGATGAAGTTGTTTTGGTATTGGCTCAGGATGCTATATCCAATATCAAAGCAGAATGCTTTTCACAACAGCTTGATGTACTTCTGAAAAGAAAGGGACTGGATTTTACCGGGAAGCTGACTTTAGTGCTCAACAAATATAACTTTCACATGGCACTTGAGGTTGAAACAGCGGATGTCAATGAAGAATTTATATCGATATACATACCGGCAGTACCTGGCATGACTGCAATTAAGGGAAATGCTCAGCTTGTTGATTTGCAGGGTGAGTTTGGTGCTAGCATACAGGAACTTATGGACAAATTTATATTGCAGAGTTGATTGCTTCCAAAACGGTTTTCAACGGGATAAGTTAAGGGGATGTAAGTTTATGAGTGATTTATGCGAAAAATATAGAATTTATATAATTGATGAATAAAAGAATTACTTCTAAGAAAAAATAGATGTGGTAAACTATAGATTCTTTTAGGAGTATTGAAATGGTGGGCAGATTAGAAAAAACCTATGGTAAGGCATTTAAATATCTTCTCTTTGCTGTAAATCCGTTTAAAAAAATGATTATTAAAACTGAGGGAGCCATTCATCAACTTATCAACTTACAGGCACTTGAAATACTTAAGAATGATAGATATATAGATGCTCATTGCTTGTTTAGTGATTACATTGAAGATATAAACAAGGGATCAGTATGGGCTGATTTAGATATCAAGAGTGTCAACCATTTTTATAACCCTATCAGAAAAAAAGGGCTGTATGGCAATGAAAATGCACTAACTCTTGCAGTTAGGTACTATGGCACTGCAAAGGAATATTGGTATAACGATGAACCTAATGCCTCTATGTTTTATCTGGGTGCGGCAGTACATCTGATCCAGGATATGACAGTGCCGCATCACGCAAATATAAGGCTTTTAGACAATCATAGACAGTATGAAAACTATATACGAAAAACATATGTAAACACACCTAAGTTTTTGGCGGAAAGAGGGGGTTATTATCTGTCGAGCATAGAGGAATTTATTACATGCAATGCCCGCAATGCAATTAAAATATATATGAGGCTCAAGGATATTGAAGATGCTTCAAAAAGGTATTATACTATTGCAAAATTTACGATTCCATTGGCACAAAAGACAACAGCAGGATGTTTTGTAAACTTTTATAGGGATATTTCAAAAAGAATAATCTAATCCACTAAACAAAAACTCAAGGGCATCGAGCCTTTTCGCTTTTTGCTCATTTTACTTCGTGAAATTCCACTAAATAATAGTCAGAGTAAACACCACAACGTGTTTACTCTGATATGAAATTATGTTGAAATAATACTAGCTTTACGAAACAGTGGGTGTGGCTGTTTTGATTAGCTGCATAACTTCTCTGTTGATTTCATCCATAGACCTATTGTTTGCCATGTCATTCATAAGCTGGGATATTCTACTCATTACATCCTGTGATTCGCTTGCAACTACGTTGTTTAAATTTGGGTCAATTTGCTTGACTTTTTCTATAACCATGTTTTTTCTGGCATTGGGATCACCTTGGGTATTTGCAGGACTGTAACCAACAAGGCAAGTGTTACCTGTTACCAGTACATTTACCTTGTCAATTTCAGGCATGGCATTAAGTTGGTTGGTTATATTATCTGATTTTTGTCTCATTTCCTCAAAACTCTGAAGACCCGGTGTGGGTACAGCCAGTTCGGCAGGACTTTCCATCGGAGTAGTGTTATTTCCTCCTAATAGGCCGTCGTTGTTTATGCCGTTATTGTTATTATCCATTGGGTTTAAGTCCATATTTAAAAACCTGTTTGGATTTACATTCTGATTATTCTGCCGGGCGTTTTCACCAGTTTCTCTCGGTTGGTTTCTCTGGTCATTGTCTCCACCCATATTACAACCTACTAGAGAGAATGATGCAAGTGTAAGCCCCAGCGTTAGAGATGCTGCTTTTAAAAATTTTTTATTCATTAAAACCACCTCCGACATTATTTTTGACAATGTTGTTTTTTTTATTAGAGTTAATATTTAATAATATAAATAATAATTTGCAAATCAATAAAAATGTTATTATCAAACCAATTTATAGTAAAGTTATTTTGTGTTGCACGNATCGATGCTTTTGCATAGTATAAAGTAAATTCATTACTATTTATATCGGGAGGTTTTTGAGCATGTACCAAAAAGAATATATGCCTTGTATGATGAATCCGATGGCAATGCCGCATCATTGCGAGCCAATGATGGCAATGCCGCATCATTGTGGGTCAATGATGACAATGCCGCAGCATTGCGGGCCAATGATGACAATGCCGCAGCAGCATTTGGAGGATATGTATCCTAAAACATATCATATAGTATATCCATGTGTTCAACATCATTGCGATATGTTGGATATGAATTATGGCTGCACTTATTGTCCCACAAAAGAACAGGTTGATGATATGTGTGACAGAATATGCAAAGAAGTAGAGAAGGATGTTGAAGCATGTATGAAGGATGAAATGAGAGAGGAAGAAGATAGGCAGATTGGATTCGGAGGAAGATTTTTATTAAGGGCTCTGGTAGGTACACTTATCATAAGGGAACTTCTAAGAAGGAGAAGAGGTTTTGGATTTCCATTCTTTGGCTCCCCGGGATACGGAAATCCGGGTTTCGGTTATTGAGCATGATTAAAAGGCACAGTTTCAATCTAGTTTTAAAATGAGCCAGAGAAAGCTTCCCTGGCTCATTTGCTTCAATCCTTTACAATCCTTCTGCACTCAAGGTAAAACCGTTTTTCTTCAGCTTCGCCCATCGAAAAGGTTTTCCTTGGAAGCACTCCATCGAGTATTACCGTTTTAAACAGGTCATGCTTTCTCATGGCAGGAAGATAAAAACCGATATTGCCTGCTTTTGAGCCTAATCTAGTCACAACATCTTCGCCGTGAATATAATCTATTTTTGAATCCCCGTTGTTTTTGATGAAATCATCAAGAAAGCACTGAAGTGTGGCAACTTCGAGATTGTGTTGGGGGGTTCTTATTGTAAATACTCCAAATCCTGAAGCATCTACAAAACCGAAGTTATGGTGTGATCTATCCTTGGTCAGCTCGGAAAGTTTATTTTTCATGGATTCCAATGAGTCAAATTTCACAAAGGATCCGCCGTATTCTTTAAAATATTCTGACATGTTCATTAGTAAGGCTTCGGAATCAACGTTAAACAGAACTCTGTGAATTGGTTCAAAGGCAATACCGTCATCATGCACATTCACAACTTCTACCAATGCAAACCTAGCAGGGTGGTTTTCCCTCTCAAAAGCCGATAAATTCTTCTTTACGTTTTCCCAGTGTCCCTTTGCAGATGCTAGGGAATGGTTTCCGTCTCCTACCGCAAATAGAAGTAAGCCCTTGTCACCTGTCAGGCTGTATTTATCTTTGAAAGCTTGTGGATCCGCAAGCTTTTTTAAAGCTTTGAATATGCCATCTAAAGTTCTTGTGTCATCGATCTTATATCCCTTTATATGTCCACCGTTCATCATTAATTCAAAGTCATAAATCTTTTCGAAGGAATCCAGTTTTTGTGCCAGCGGTTCGATGACGGTTTTTTGAGGGTCATCAATGAGAAGCATCACGTGGGGAAGTTCTAAAGAAGCATTCTCTCGGATTTTTATTCTTGGAGGCAGCCTGTCGATTACTGTGTTTTCAGTTGCCCTGATAAGCGTTTGAGACCCCTTGGTATAATCATATTTTTCAAGATCAACAGAAAGGATTAAGCCTTTTCTGGATTGCACATGCGAAGTTTTTCTGTCCACAAGTATCATGCAGGGCTCATTGGAGACAAGAATACCTTCATTAATGTATTTTTCCATTCCGCTGTTAATTTTTTCAATCCTTTCAGCCTCGTTGTCATCTCCAAGATAAACCTCAGGAAAGGTTAAGTGGAGAGTTGAAGGGTTATTGCCAACAATTTTATTAACTTTATTCCAATATTCCGGTTCCGACGTGTACTGGTCGCAAGCTACTACCGACCATAGTGTCATGTCGACGTCTTTATTCGGAAGCATTATTGAAGGAATTTGTATCCCTAAGCTCTTGTCATATGAAAATGTATCAGTCATTTTGCACCTTCTCCATAATTTTGTTAAATTTCTGAAAAACAAATAATAAAAAATCAAAAGGATTTTTGATGATTCATCATACCGATGGTACAGACAATAATTTTATATGAATTTGCAATTCAAGTCAAATTAAAAGTTGGTGCTTGGGGCATTAAAAAGATGAACAAAAGCTCCGGGGGCATCGAGCCCCCATCGCTTTTTGGTCATTTCACTTCGTGAAATCCCACTAAAAAATATTCCCAAAACTTAAGTTTTGCAAGCACAGATCATCTTCACAATTATTTCATGCATCGGTTGCGTATTTTTTATGTTTATATTGAAAATAATAAACAATGAAAAAATTCCAACATACTAAATAAACCGAAGCAAAAGCAGCAATCAAAGTAGTTAATTTTGATAAGTCTGGTTAAACGGAGAGATGTTTTTTGCAAAGATATAGTGAGGTGATAGGACTTCCGGTGGTATGTGCAACCGATGGTAAAAGGGTGGGATTGATAAAAGATATTGTTTTTTGTCCAAAGGAGAAAAAGATGGTTGCGTTTTTAGTGGAACGCAAGGGCTACGAAATCTTGAAAAAAGTAGTTTTTATAAAAGATGTCTTAAGTTTGGGCAAAGATGCACTTATTATTAATGACCTAAATGATGTAAAAGATTTAAGGAAGGTACAGGATAGCCCTGAATTTAAAGAAAAAGGTGATATACTCGGTTTAAGAATATACACAAGATCCGGTGAAGAAATTGGAGTTGCCAAAGATGTTTTGCTTGACTTTACTCATGGCAAAATTGATGGCATTGAAGTCTCAGATGGATTGATTCAGGACATATTAAAAGGAAGAAATATACTGCCGCTTATTGGCAAGGTAGAATTTGGGGAAGAGAATATTCTAGTTGACAGTGAATCGGTAGAAGAAATGATGGAAACAGGTGGAGGAATAAAAAATATAATTGAAGGTAAAAAAAGATTTCAGGAAAGGGGTGATTTTTAGTGCGAAATAACTTTACCAGAGGACTGGTTATTGGAAGCATAATCGGTGCATCGGTGGGAATGGCTATGAATTCCGATAAGGTAATGAGCAACAGATCCAGAAAGAGAATAAAAAACAGAGGATTGGACATAATGAAAAAATCCGGATCTTTAATAAGCGATGTAGTAGAATTATTTCGATAAATACTTTCAAATCCTTGTAAAGACTGGAGAAATCCAGTCCTTACTACATAATTAACCGGTTAGCACAAGTGAATCAGACGGGCAGTGAAATAACACAAGTGAATCAGAGGGGCTGTGAAATAATTTATAAGGGGCTCTATACATGATTGCAATAAGGAAAGTAGTCAGTTACATAATATTATTTCTTATAGGTGCTATAATAATCTTATTTGTAACAACTTATCATGATAAACTTGTGAAAATATTCTTTCCCATCGTTTTAGCAGGGGTCTTGACCTATATTCTTCGTCCTATGGTATTAAAGCTTGAAAAGAGAAACATATCCAGAACACAAGGGATACTGTTGATTTATTTGTTTTCAGGTATAGTGCTTATCGCCTCTGTAATATTTATTATGCCGGTACTTGTAAACAATACTCGTGAATTTATTAATACATTTCCCCAAATAACACTGGAGTACAAAAATNATTTTAACAATGCAGTTAAAATGATAGATACGAGCAATTGGCCTATAGAAATAAAAAATGCTGTTTTTAATGAGATAAACAATGCGGTCGGCATATTAGAAATCAGGCTTTTGAACACATTGAGAAATGCATTATTTGGTTCGATGAATGCGGCCACAAGTATAGGCGATTTCATAATAGCAATGATAATTGCATACTACCTGATAAAGGATGCAGAGTTTTTTAAAAAAAATTTTCTTTCCCTTGTGCCAAGAAAATGGAGGAATAATATTATTGTTACATGCAGGGAAATAAACGATATACTGTCAAGCTTTATACAGGGTCAGATTTTAACGGCAGTTATTATTGGAATCATGGAAACAACAGCACTTTTGGTAATAGGCGTAAAATATGCACCGATTCTCGGGATAATTGGAGGCATATCAAATATAATACCTTATTTTGGACCCTTTATCGGGGCAATACCTGCAGTAGCTGTGGCATTTATTGATTCACCTGTAAAAGTTGTATGGACTATTACTGCCTTTATTGTTATACAGCTGATTGATAATGCATTCATTTCACCCAAAATAATTGAAGGGAGACTGGGACTTCATCCTGTTACAACTATTCTTGCGGTATTGGTGGGAGAAGAATTTTTCGGTATAGCCGGTATGCTGGTAGCTGTTCCTGTAACTGCTGTTATAAAGGTGATACTTAAAAGGTCAATAGAGACTATCGTATAGTTCTTGACACTCAGAGAATACTTATATATAATTTTACTAAATAATGCCTTGCAACAGAATTAAATTGGGGAGATTTCACGTACATTAAAATGGCATTAACACGCACATTAAAATGGATTTTGGCATTAGGAAAGATTATGAATTATCTTACTTTTAAGAAAACATTAAATTGGGATAGACTTGAAGAAACGCTTCCTGAATAAAACAGGGAAACGCTCTCGTGCCTAGGAATACTAGGAGGAGAGTTTTTATATTATAGGGTTAAGTAATGAGTAAAAACCGGGAGAAGGAGAATAAGATGCAGAAATTAGGATTAAATGAGCTAAGAGAAAGATTTTTAAGTTTTTTTGAGGGCAAGGGGCACTTGAGACTTCCAAGTTTTCCGTTAATTCCGCAAAATGATCCCAGTCTTCTTTTGATAAACTCGGGAATGGCTCCTTTAAAGCCGTATTTTATGGGGAAGGAAGAGCCCCCAAGAAGAAGAGTAACCACATGCCAGAAATGCATTAGGACACCGGATATAGAAAATGTGGGGAAGACTGCAAGGCACGGCACTTTTTTCGAAATGCTTGGAAACTTCTCTTTTGGTGATTATTTTAAAAAGGAAGCTATTCCATGGGCGTGGGAATTTCTAACAGAAGATCTTCGGATTCCTGAGGAGTTGCTTTGGGTCTCAATATATGAAGAGGATGATGAGGCTTTTGAAATGTGGAATAAGATTGTAGGTTTAGTCCCTGAAAGAATTGTGAGGATGGGAAAAGAAGACAACTTTTGGGAGCATGGTACGGGTCCCTGCGGTCCCTGTTCGGAAATCTATTTTGACCGGGGTTCGGATAAAGGATGTGGAAGTCCGGATTGTAAGGTGGGCTGCGATTGTGACAGGTTTATAGAGGTGTGGAACTTGGTGTTTACACAGTTTAACAGGGATGAAGAGGGAAATTATACACGGCTTCCTAAGCCTAATATTGATACCGGAATGGGTCTGGAGAGGCTTGCATGTGTAATGCAGGATGTAGGCAACCTTTTTGAGGTAGACACGATTAGAAAAGTGCTTGACTATATATGTACATTGGCCGGTGTCAGGTATGGGGAGTGTGCCAGGACAGGTATTTCCATACGGGTCATAACCGACCATATTAGAAGTACAACCATGATGATATCGGATGGAGTTATACCATCAAATGAGGGCAGGGGTTATGTATTAAGAAGACTTCTTAGGAGGGCTGCAAGACATGGGAAATTACTGGGGCTTGATAAACCGTTTTTGTATGATGTTGCAGAAGTGGTCATAAATGAGTCAAAACAGGCATATCCCGAACTTGTTGAAAGATCTGAAAACATAAAAAAGGTAATAAGAATAGAGGAAGAAAAGTTTGAAGAAACTGTGGATCAAGGGCTTGTTATATTAAGCCGATACATTGAAGAAACTAGAAAAAGAAATGAAAGGGTCATTAGTGGCGAAAGTGCTTTCGAACTTCATGGCACCTATGGTTTTCCCTTTGATTTGACAAGGGAAATAGCTGAAGAAAACGGACTCGGTGTGGATGAAGAGGGTTTTAAGGCTAAAATGAAGGAGCATCAAGTGCTTGCGAGAGAAGACTATAGAAGCAAGCAAGGCTCCGCTTGGGCAAATGACATTTACTCAAGCCTTGACGGAAGTATAAGTACTGAGTTTGTAGGTTATGGTGAAGAGAAGGTACATGCTAAAGTACTCTATATAATAAGGGAAAATCAAGTGGTTGATAGTGCTTCTCAGGGTGAAAGAGTCACGATTATACTTGACCGGACTCCTTTTTATGCTGAAAGCGGCGGGCAGATAGGAGATCAGGGTGTTATTAAGGCGGAAGGACTATTTATAAGAGTTGATGACTGTAAAAAGACCAACGACGGAAAATACCTTCATATAGCGGAAATTGAAGAAGGAAGTATTAAAACGGGCATGCAAGTTGTTGCTTTAATTGATGTAAAAAGAAGAATGGCTATAGCAAGAAATCATACAACAACCCATCTTCTTCACAAGGCTCTAAGAACTGTATTAGGTTCCCATGTTAATCAGGCAGGTTCATTAGTTGAGCCTGATAGATTAAGATTCGATTTTACGCATTTTTCTGCTATGACACCAGAGGAACTCAACAGTGTTGAAGCACAGGTGAATGAAAAAATACTTGAGAGCCTTTCGGTAGATATTCGGGAAATGTCCATTGAGGAAGCAAAAAAGTTAGGTGCTGCCGCATTATTTGGTGAGAAGTACGGAGACATAGTAAGGGTTGTAAAAATTGGTGATTACAGTGTTGAACTTTGTGGAGGAACCCACCTTTCTGTAACTTCTCAGGCGGGATTTATTAAGATACTTGGTGAAAGTGGAGTAGCATCAGGGATTAGAAGGATTGAAGCCCTTACGGGTGAGAGTGCTTTGAAGCATTTTCACGAAAGAGAAGAACTTTTAAACGGTGTGGCAAAGGTTTTAAAGTCCAATCCTTCAGACAGTGTAAAAAGGGTTGAACTGCTGATGAATGAACTCAAGACGGCTAAAAAGGAAATTGAGCAGTTGAAAGGGAAGTTGGTAAGCAGTTCTCTTGACGACGTGCTATCAAAGGTCATAGAGGTTAAAGGTGTAAAAGTTGTTACTGCACGTTTTGATCAGCTTGATATGGAAGCACTTAGAAATACCGGTGACACCATAAGAAATAAAATGGGTTCGGGTGTAGTTGTTCTCGCAACGGGTTTCGAGGGAAGAGTGGGTCTTGTTGTAATGGCAACGAAGGATGTTGTTTCTAAGGGAATTCACTCGGGAAATATTATAAAGGAAGCTGCAAAGGTGACAGGAGGCGGTGGAGGCGGACGTCCAGATATGGCACAGGCAGGAGGAAAGGATATTTCCAAAATTGATGAGGCATTAAAGGAAGCTGTTAAGGTCATAGAGGCACAAATTGTATAATATAATGAATTTATAGTAATTTTACTTATAGAATAAGAAATTTTATAACGAGGTAATAGATGTTTTACGCTTCTTATAGGCGACGGATACCGATTTGCCTTTCAGGCGGTGAGCATATTTCCCGCCTTGTTGAAACACTTGCTCTCGTTGGAGCACTTGCTTATATAAGGAAATTCTTTTACAAACGAAAAATTTTCTTTGAGCTCAAGTGTTATAAAAAGCGACAACTATATAAGATTTATGAACCGCTATACTATATAAGATTTATGAACCGCTATATTGTTGCTTTTTGGGAATCGGTTGGAATTTAATTAAAAATAGTACTGGTATTTAAAAAAAAATTGTGTTATTATTAAACCATATTTAGCAACAGTTGTATTAATAAAAACTTATGTATATTTAAATACTATATTTGGTAGGGAGAGAGTAATTTGGACGGATGTGTTTTTTGTAAAATAATTAAAAAAGAATTGCCATCGATTGTCTATTATGAAGATGACAAATTAATAGCCATAAAAGACATTAATCCTGTTACTCCAGTACATATACTCATTATACCGAAAGAGCATATTATTAATGTTAAAGACATCAACGAATCAAATGCACAGATATTGATAGACATCCATAGGATTGCAAATAAACTGGCAAAAGACCTTGGGATTGCCGAAAAGGGTTACAGGCTTATAACAAACTGTGGAAAAGAAGCAGGACAGACGGTCTTTCATCTCCATTACCATCTTTTGGGTGGAGTTGATATGGGGGAAAAATTATTATGATATTTTGTATATTCATAATTGAATATTGCAATAATATGTAAATTGTGATAAGATATTTTTAAGGTATGTTTTAATATTACTATAATGGTTTTAATTCTATACATCTCTAATATTTGTACATTGAAATGCTGAAGGCTTGCCAGAGACTTTAGCATTTAAAATAACAATTAGGAATTTTTAGGGGGGGCAAAAATGAAAAAAATCCATAACAAACAACTGCAAAACATCATCTGTAGTGTAATTGCTGTCGTTATGATTTTTGGTGTACTAGCAACTGTAGCTTATACCGAAGATACTCAGCCAGATACTTTTCAGAGGGTTATTTTGGAAGCAATTGGTCTTCCAGAGAGTCAGAGGGCACAGTTTGTAGATGACGTGCTTGCAAATCTTACTGTATCGAATTACAAAAGCTATGTAGATGACGCAAAAAGAATTCTTGGTATTGCAGTACCTGATGCTGATTTAGAACTTGCACTCAAGTCTTATGCAAATTATCCTGACATCCATAAGAGTACATTGAATTCATTAGTGAAGACTTTAGAATTGCCAAAAGATTCATACAATGTAGAGGGCTTTTCCGATATTGAACACAGAATAAATTTAGCTGTAACCGGTAATGCTTCAGACGACAGAGGATTCAAGCTATTTGTTGAACTGTTAAGCATGATGAGGACTTTCAATTCAAAACCCATATTATACGATGGTTCTTCCAGCAGGTATGAAATTGATATCAAGGTAGAAGGAAATAAGACTTTGAAGGCTGAACTTGATGTTCTTATTCTTTATATTGAGTCTCTTAATGCAAGGGGAATAACTGATCTGGATGGGTTTATTAATTATATTGAGAATGAAATCAATACTAATCCTTATTCTCAGATATATTCATTAAAAGTATTTCTTAAAGACGAACTTGGAGCAAGTTTTTATTCTGGTGAACTGCCAAAGCCAGATAAAATTGATCCTTTACAGGTTGTATTGCTACAGCTTTTGAACTTAACTGACGAGCAAAAAGAACAGTTTGTAGATGAAATACTTGTAAAGCTCACTCCTTCTAATTATACAAGTTACGTAATTAGTGCAAAGAGAATTCTTGGAGTATCTGTTTCTGATGCTGATGTAGAAGATGCACTTAAAGTATATGCTTCCTATTCTTCTACATATAAGAATACGTTGAATGAAATTATAAAGACTTTTAAATTATCTGTTAAACCATATTATACTGATAGTTTTTCTGACATCGAGAGAAGAATAAATCTCCTGATTACCGGGGATTCTTGGAATCAACAGGGCTTCAGGCTGTTCATAGAGTTGCTTGAACAGTTTAAGGCTTTTAATTCTAATCCTGTTTTCTATGATGATGCAACAGATAAATATAAGCTGGATATCAATGTAAACGGAAATGATGCATTGAAGAGCAAGTTGAATATACTTATTTCATCAATACAATCTCTTGAGTCAAAAGGCATTACCAATTTTGATGAATTTGTAGCTTATATGGAGAATGAAATCAATACAAATGCTTATTCACAGATTTACAATTTAAAGGTATTCCTTAAAGAAGAGTTTGGAAGTAGTGCATATTCGGGCAATTTACCAAAGCCTGATGATTTTGAACCTTTACACAGGGTATTGTTACAACTGCTAAACCTGTCAGCAGAGAAAAGAGAACAATTTATTAATGATATCCTTGCTAAGCTTACTCCAGCTAATTACAAGAATTACGTAATTAATGCAAAGAGGATTCTTGGGGTATGTGTTTCCGATGCCGATACTGAAAAAGCCCTTGAAACATATGCTAAATATCCTTCTTCATATAAGAGTACACTCAATGAAATGATTAAGACCTTTGCTTTACCGGAAGGTTCATACAATACAGCAGAATTCCCTGATATTACAAAAAGGATAAACTTCCTTGTTACAGGCGATTCCTCGAACAACGATGGCTTTAAACTGTTTGTAGAAGTATTCAAGAGCTTTAAAACCTTTAACTCTCAACCTGTATTCTACGATGGTGACTCAGATATATACCAGCTGGACATCAGAGTAGATGGAAATGTATCATTTAAAGGTGCAATGGATAAAATGTTGAAATCCGTGGATGCCCTTAATGATAGAGGAGTTAATGACTTTGATGGATTTGTTGAATATTTCGAAGATGAGATAAATGCAAATTCTTATTTAGAGATTTATTCCTTTAAGAAGTTTCTTAATGATGAGCTTGGTGCCAGTGCTTATGCAGGTAGTTTACCGGTGCCGAAAGATCCGTTACAACTGGTATTGCTTGCGGTATTAAATCTTCCGCAATCAAAGAGGATACAGTTTGTAAATGAAGTACTTGTAAAGGTAACTTCAAGCAACTATACTTCTTATGTAAATAAAGCACAAATAATCTTAGGAGTGTCCATATCCGATTCCGATATGGAGAATGCTCTTAGAGTATACGCAAGTTTCTCGCAAAGCAATAGGGCGAAAATTGAAGGATTGATTAAACTCTTTGACTTGACAGGGATTTCAATAAATACAAGTAATTTCTCAAGCCTGGCTGGTGATATTAACTATGAAATTACAGGAAACTGCAACGACAATACAGGTATCAAATTTGTAGTTAAATCACTGGAATATGTATCTGTTTTAACAGGTCCAATGGTTACAGATGGAAAGAGTAATATGTATAAGGTCGATTTCTTAAAACCTGATAATGACAGTTTGATAAGCAACCTTGATTATCTGATTTCATTGATTAAATCATTGGAAAGCAGGGGGGTAACAGATTTTGATTCCTTCCTGGCTGTAGCTGAGGACATAGTTAATGCAAATGATGACATTGAAATTTACTACTTCAAGAAGTATTTAAAGGATCAATACGGTAAGAGTGTATATATAGGAACACTTCCTTATCCTGGTGGAACGACACCGCAAAGTCCGAGTCCGACACCGACAAGCACTAAACCAGTGAGTCCGAGTCCGACTCCGACAAGTACTAAACCGCAGAGTCCGAGCCCGACTCCGACGAGTACAACACCACAAAGTCCGAGTCCGACACCGACAAGCACAACACCACAAAGTCCAAGCCCGACTCCGACAAGTACAGCACCGCAAAGTCCGAGTCCAACTCCGACGAGCACGACACCGGTGATTACGACTCCGACAAGCTCAGTTCCGACGAGCCCTGTTGCAACGTCGAAGCCTACATCAAAACAAACAAAGAAACCGTCGGATTCGACACCGACACCAACATCGGCAACGACTCCTGAAGTAACACAACCGGTACAGACAATGCCAGCGGCCCCATTTAATGATATTGCAGGTCATTGGGCTGAGGAAAATATTATCAGGTTAGCTGAAAGAGGAATAATACATGGTTATCCTGATGGAAGTGTCAAACCTGATGCTGAAATTACAAGAGCTGAGATGGCAGTTATAGTTGTACTGGCAGCCGGGTTGCAACCTGCTGAGACTATAACATTGAAATTTAAGGATACAGACCAAATTCCGTCTTGGGCAATAGGCTTTGTGCAGACGGGAGTTGATAACGGTATTATATACGGATATGAAGACAATACGTTCAGAGCATCCAATAATCTTACAAGAGAAGAAATGGTTGTACTGATAATGCAAGCATTTAAGTATGGAAGCTCAGAAAACCTTGAACTAGAATTTATTGATAGCGATGAGATCGGAGACTGGTCTAAACCGTTTGTCGTAAAATCCGTTGAAATGGCTTTTGTAGCTGGATACCCTGACAACACATTTAAGCCTAAGAGAAATGTTACACGGGCTGAAGCATTTACGGTTTTGTTAAAAGCTATTGAAGAAAAAGAAGCTGATGTTGTAGAGGAAGAGGATTCAGATGAATCGACAACTGAAGAAGAGACTACAGAAGAGGCTTCGCAGTAATAATTGGTTTGAAATTATTCAAGGCAGTTGGGCGAATGTCCAACTGCCTGATTCATATGGCGGGAGTAATTTTTTTATTAACTGCAGTGAATTGAGAGACGAATCTTCATATTTAATAAAATTTAGTTTTGTCGTGGCAGGAAGTAGCAATTGATATAACGTACTTATAAATATTTTCTAACATAATAAAAAAGGATTGAAAAAAATGATGGTAGATATACATTGTCATATTCTTGATGGGGTGGATGATGGACCAAGAACAGTTGAAGAAGCAGTTGTATTATCCAGAAAACTCAAAGAGAAAGGTGTTAGTAAGGTAATTGCAACTCCGCATTTTATTGGGGATTATGATTTGAAGCCAACACCTGAGTGCATTAATAAGAAAATTTCTCAATTAACCGACGAATTACATAAACAAGGAATTGAACTTGGTATTTACCCGGGCATGGAGGTTTTTGCATCGGATGATACGGTTGATAGAATAAAAAAGGGTGAGATAATTACCTTGAACAACTCGAAGTATGTTTTAATAGAGTTTTCCTTCGAAAATGTACCTAAATACATGTCAAACCTATTGTTTTCTATGCAATTAGAGGGGTACATACCTATAATAGCTCATCCTGAACGTTACAGTATTCAATATAGAAAAAGTGGTATTATAAAGGAAGCTGTTGAGAAGGGAGCTTTATTGCAGATTAATTCGGGTAGCTTGATGGGGGTTCATGGAAAAGAAGTTCGAAAGGAAGCAATACGGTTACTCAAAGAGGGAATGGTACATCTTATTGCTAATGATGCTCATGGAGGCAGAAGACCGATTCCCGCGGTAAAGGATGTTGAAAAGGTTTTAATTGAAATTTGCGGTGCTGAAAATACGGATATAATTTTTTATAAAAACCCTGTTCTGGTATTTGAGAATAAGGAAGTTGAAAGAATGAGTGCTGTAAATAAAGGTTCGTTTATAGTCGAAATGTTAAGAAGCCTGAGACCTAATATGTAAAAGATAATGGTATGAGTACTTAATATATAGTCAATAGTATAAATATGCTATTCTATTAATGGTTTTAAAGGAGTAAAGTAATGA
>JGI24712J26585_10002159_pt1 | contig 16312 bp, 17 predicted proteins | sample BioPla3DNA2_FD_26585 | JGI IMG/M metagenome (IMG submission 26585) | reverse complement strand
CAGTTTCTGGGGTAGGGGGGTCTAAATCTCTACCACTTTTCGCCCCGGAAACGGGCGGGGGGTAACGCGTGAAAATTCGCGGTTTCAAACAGTGCGGTGCAGCTCTGCGAAGCAAATGAAATGCTTTTTGATATTTAGCTTCGTTTATTAGTTCTCAGTGTGTTGCTTTTAAAATTGAAGACTTCTGAGACTATTTCAAATATGACTCAGTTCTAATCGAAATGTCTTATTTGTCTGTAAACCTAAACGTAAAAACAGGGCACCCTACGCTGACTTTCGTAGAGTGCCTCGTTTATTTTGTGCGCCACCCATGCGTATCTTGGCGGTGAAGGTCCGCTGTGGGGTCTGGCAGTTTCCAACCGCCAGCTGAATGCAGGGGTGTCCATTGGGAGGTGGAATCTGAAGGAAGCTGGAGGCAAAGTCTCGACCCGAGGAACACGAACCGTATCAGGCATCCAAAGTGGGATATGTATGCATAACAAGACAAAATCCAATAAACTGCAGGGACACGAGGATGTAAATGCGGCGGGCACATGGGATGAAGGTTAAGCGTCTTACCGTGGGAGGTCGGCTACTCAAATAATGGGTAGCCTCCTACCCAATTGTTTGCGGGAACATGTCAACTGTCCTTAAAGTGACAGGGTAGATGAAAATCTAATGCCTGTAATGTTTTAAATTATCGAAGGAATTATTTGATTGAAAAAGGTGATAGGAAAATCTATAATGAAAGTACATGGAAGGTTTTACTATGTACCATTTTATATAGCGGAGAAATCAAATTGTAAGTTTATAGTTTGAGGTGGACAGAAAAGTCTATATATTTGTTAGAATAATGTTTCGCAAATTGCCGGAAGTTGTAATTAATGTCCACTGAACAAATGCGTTTTACGAAACGCATTTGCAAAAAGAGCAAATCTGCTCTTTTTGACGGGCAAAACAAACCTTTTTGCCCGTTTCAGATACATTGATTGACTACCTGTGTGCAAGTTTTTTTGCCAAATACAACAAAAAACCTTACACCTGAACAATTCAAAAACGCTGTCAAAGTATTGCTATTGTTGCGTTATTGAATTGTTCAGCAGGTATTAATCCAAGCTGTTCCAAAGTCTGAGCCTGTTTAAGAGGAGGCTTCGGATTAAGAGAAAGAATCGGTGAAATATGCGCAGATGCAGGATATAAATTGTTATTTCTTATATCCGACAAAAAGACAAATGAAGAAGATATACATAGCTCAGTGAGTGGTCAGGTTGGATATTAGCATTAATCAAGCTTTTTATACAGTTCGCTTTAATGAGGTGAGTATGCATGTATGAAATTAAAACAGTATTAGATAAAGTTGTATCAGCATTGGCAGACGTTTCAGGCATCCAGGCTGTCGTGCTTGGCGGCTCGCGTGCAAGGGGCACGCATTCCTCTGATTCAGATATTGATATCGGTATCTATTACAAAACGGAGACACTTGACCTTGTGTCCTTGAACAAGGCGGCAAAACTTGTGGATGATGAACACAGGGATAAATTGGTTGTGCCTCCCGGTGCATGGGGAGAGTGGGTTAATGGCGGTGGCTGGCTTACTATTGGTGGATACCATGTTGATTTTATTCTAAGGGATATAGAACGTGTGGAAAATGTAATTTCAGAATGTCAGGAAGGGAAAGTTACTGCCCATTATCAAACAGGACATCCCCATGCCTACATGAATGTGATGTATATGGGAGAACTGGCAGTATGCAGGGTGTTGTGGGATAAACATGGTAATATCTTCGCTTTGAAGCGTGTTGCAGAAAAATACCCTCCAAAATTAAAAACAGCAATTATTGATTTCTTTGTGTTTGAAGCAGAATTCTCTTTAATGTTTTCAGAAAGTAATGCAGAGAAAAATGATGCTTATTATGTTGCTGCTCATATTGTACGGGCGGTCTCAGCTCTGAATCAAGTGTTGTTTGCAGTGAATGAAGAATACTGCCTGAACGAAAAAAAGGCAGTTAGCATGATAGATAGTTTTAACATACACCCGCCCAGATACAAAGAAAAAGTGAATTCAATTTTTGAAGCAGTAGGAACAGATGCCGCAGATGCCTGTGTACAGCTAAAGCAATTGATTGACGAAGTGAAGAGGCTTCTTTAGAATACAAACCCGAATTTTAGTTAGATAGATTAAACATATATTTCACAAGGAGAATTATAGTGGATTTATTAGAATTAATTATAGAGTACCACAAGGGTAACCAACGTCAGGGACCGGGCAGTGAAGAAACAACACTAAAAGCACTAAGCTATTTCCCTATTTGAATGAAAAAACTAAAATGTTGGATATTGGCTGTGGATCAGGAGGTCAGACAATAACCCATGCAAAAACACAGCTGCACAAGTCACAGCGGTCGATATGATTCCGCAGTTTTTAGAAATGCTTATGAAAAATGCAAAAGAGAATATTCTTATAGACCGTATTGTAGCTGAAGAAATGCTGATGGAAAGCTTAACCTTTAAGGAGAACTCTTTTGATGTAATATGGTCGGAGGGAGCTATCTACAATATCGGTTTTGAAAAGGGGCTGTCCCTGTGGAGAAAATATTTGAAGGATTACGTTTATATCGCTGTTTCTGAAATTTCATGGCTGACCGATACAAGACCGGATGAAATCGAGCAGTATTGGATGAATGCCTATTCGCAAATCCATTCAGGCAGTCAATCAAATGCATAATGAGAAAGTGTTATTCAGAGGACATTATATTATGTGACTGGAAATGAGGTGAAATAGAATGGATCTGAGGGAGCTTGAATCATTTATTCGTTCACTGGACCGTTCGTTTTTTGTCGAAGACGACATGAAAAAATACGCATATCTTAATAAGCCCCTGCCTATAGGATTTGGACAAACAATCTCCCAGCCCAGTCTTGTGCTGGAAATGACGCGGCTTCTGGCACCGGAAAAGGATAGCAAGGTGCTGGAGATTGGGACAGGCTCAGGCTTTCAGACGGCTATTCTTGCAAAACTGTCAGCTAAAGTTTTCACGGTGGAAAGGGTCGACAAATTAATGGAAAAGGCCCAAAAAAGGCTGGAAGCATTAAATTTTGCGAATATCTATTATAAAAGCGGGGACGGAAGCAGGGGATGGGAAGAATATGCTCCCTATGACAGGATTATGGTAACTGCGGCACCGTCTGTTCTGCCTGACGAATTGGTCAACCAATTGGCAGCCGGCGGCAGGATGGTTATTCCAATCGGCCCACCGAGTTTGCAGGAACTTAAGCTTATTACAAAGACGGATGACGGCGATGTACACATGGAGACCGTGGAAATGGTCAGATTTGTAGAACTTAAAGGGCAGTATGGCTGGACAAAATGACTTGTGCTTCCGGTAAGACAGGGTATGGTTGGATGCATCCAAGTCGCTTTCCGGCTACTTACGGATTAGACTTATTAAGCAGACTAAGTTAGTGATGCAAATTCCGTTTGCTTTGGTGATTGTGGAGCGGTCTGGGTTTAGTGAAGTTACTGTGATGCTATATGATGCATCACGGACATACAGTTCAGACGAATATATCTTCTTGATACCTTTTCGGGAAATGGAGCTGACCTTTGGACTACACTGGATACTCGTTTAATAGGAAGGAGGCGAGCTGAGGACAACAATCCTGCTATAATACCTAAGGAAATCCAAGCTGTGCAGAATGGAAAATAAAGCCGAAGCAGTGTTACAAAAAACGAAGAAAGCAACCAAAGAAAGAAGTGGAAACTCAAAATAGCCTGATTGAAATCAGTTTGGCAAGAAAACAGAATTGATTTAAATCACATAAAAAGGAGATAAAGATATGGATAACATATTTTCCACTCAAAAGGTCAATTGCGGAAGGCAATTGGAGCTTGATGTGGCAAGGGGACTTGCGATTGTTTTTATGGTACTGGTACATATCTTTCAGCTTTTTATCGGGTATCCTTTTCCGAAAACCGTCTCAACTCGAATTATAACATTTCTTGGTTCGCCCCCGGCAGCGCCGGTATTTATGTTGCTGATGGGAGTTGGCATTGCCTATTCAAAAAGAACTTCTGCTGCATTTTTATTTAAAAGAGGTATCATTACCCTGATTCTGGCTTATGTGCTGGGTTTTTTCCGCGACGTATTTCCTGGATTTATAAGTTACCTTATATATGGCGATTTGGAAGTATTAAAAGATGGCGTGCTTGAAATGCTGGGGGTTGATATTCTACAGTTTGCTGGCCTTACCTTTTTATTTTTCTCTTTAGTTATAAAGCTGAGATTAAAAATATGGCAAATTGTTTCCTGTATGCTTGCTTTTAGTGCCCTAGGCACAATTTTAGGGGAAATGTCTACAGGAGTTTTTGAGCTTGACGTATTTGCAGGACTCTTTTGGGGTGCTTGGGATAGAGCATGGTTCCCCTTTTTTTCATGGATATTCTTTCCTGTTTCGGGGTATGTTTTCGGGATTTTTCTAATGCACTGCAAAGATAAAACAAAGATGTATAAGAGAATACTGATAATAAGTGCTCTTTTACTTATTCCCCTTGTCATTCTTAGCTGGAACTATAAAATTGAATTTGGAGCATTTGGAGAATATTATCAACAGCAATATTATCATCAAGACCTGTTTGGGAATATAATAATTACGATTTTTTCGCTATTCTGGATTAGCCTGCTGCATTTTGTGGTTCTTCTCTTTAAAAACTGCAGTTTTAAAACTCTAAAACGGTGGAGTAAAAATGTGACTGAAATATATGCTATTCACTGGATTATATTGGGAATTCTTTGTTATATTATAATATTAAATCCCTTGGATGTTTGGATAATTGTTTTAATGACTGCGGTCATATTAATAGTATCTGATTTAATTGCACATCTATATTTAAAACTGAAAACGAATTATCTGGCGAACAAAAAATACAAATAGGGGGGATTATATTATGTTGGAAATAGCAAAGGTAAAGAATAAAAACCTGTTTATAAGATGGGGGATCGTATTATTGGCAGTTTTGGCGATACTGATATCCTGGGTTGTTATATCAAACAGAAATCCACTTCCCGACGGTTTTGTATATATTACCGATAAAATTCCCACCGCGATTCTTGAGATACGCTATTTTAGTGAAGACAACTTTATCGGCACAGTGATTGATGGATATCATGCGCCAAAGGCGATACTTAACAAAGAGGCGGCGCAGGCGCTTAAAAAAGCCGCAGATAATCTATATGAGCAGGGATATTACATAAAAATTTTTGACGCGTACCGTCCACAGAGAGCAGTTGACCATTTTATACGCTGGGCAAAGGATTTAGATGATATTAAAATGAAGGAGAAATACTATCCCGATTTGGATAAATCCCTTTTATTTAAACTGGGATATATTGCAGAAAAATCCGGCCATTCACGGGGGAGCACCGTTGATTTGACATTGGTTGATATATCCACAGGGGAAGAATTGGATATGGGAAGCGGGTTTGACTTTTTTGGTGGGATTTCAAATCACGGTACTGATTTAATAACAAAAGAGCAGGAGAAAAACCGGAATATCCTTCGTGACGCAATGCTTGATGCCGGTTTTGAAGTTTATCCAGAGGAGTGGTGGCACTATAAATTAAAAGATGAGCCTTATCCGGATAAATATTTTGATTTTCCGGTAAAATAAAACGCAAAACCACAGGGAGGGTTATTGCAGTTCGTCCCCAAAAACGATTATGGTCGCCCGCAGGCTCCGATATGCCGGCTGCATTTATTTATCGATAATATGGAGCTTGGCACTCAGGATGAGCTGATGGCTCTCGGCGTAAATACGCCGGGATGTTCACGAAGCAGGTGGGGATTTAAGTGAATCTTGCTGACGCGTAGAGTTTACATAGTCGAATACTCCGCCAATGAAGCCGGATACTATTTCCTGGCTAAAATAACAGAGTGTGGAAAGTCGGGCAGAGCTCATAGAAAAGAGCAGGCAATGCCACTATGGTTAACATAATAATTTGCCTTTGGAAAAGGAATTGCAGAAGTGAGAAATATAGCTTGAAAAAACACTTAAAATCCATATAATAGAAATGTGAAAGATATTACAATGATGGAGATGGAAATCCGGCTATTGATGTGAAAGAGGGAAAAATGTCTACACAAGTCGATTATTCAGGAGGTCAGAACACTTCCCTCACATACGCCAATATGTTATAATTATAATAAATTTGATATAAAACAGGAGGCAAGAAAATGCAAGAAGTCTATGATTTTTTAAAGAAATGCGAAACTTATTATTTGGCTACGGTAGAAGGAGATCAGCCAAGAGTCAGGCCGTTTGGCACAGTGGATATTTTTGAAGGTAAGCTTTATATCCAGACAGGCAAGGTAAAAGATGTATCTAAGCAGCTACAGTCAAATCCCAAAGCGGAAATCTGCGCTTTTGCAGACGGAAAGTGGCTTAGAGTGGCAGGCAAGCTTATAAGAGATGACAGAATAGAGCCAAAAAAGCAAATGCTTGATAATTATCCGCAGCTTAAAGCTATGTATTCAGCGGAGGATGATAATACAGAGGTCCTCTACTTTGAAGATGCAACGGCTACCTTCTATTCATTTGCCGGTGAGCCAAAGGTAATTAAATTCTAGAAAATTATTATCTGGCTGAACATATAAGCAAAGATTATTCTATGGAAACATACGCATCTGTACAGTTGAGCATTCAGAGATTTTGTGCTACGGCATTGTTTTCATAGGATGAAGGTTTAATATGGACTTATACCCTTGATATGTGTTTGTGTGAACATATCGAGGGTATATTTGAGGATAAAACTCAGCCTGGAATTGTTCAGCAGGCATTAATTAAGAAGATTTATATCTTATTTTATGATCGCTGGCTCAATGGCGAGGTGGGAGTTGGACAAGAGGGCGGAAAACTAAATACTGCTTATTTTTTTGCTCTGGTAAGTCGTGTTACTGATTACTGTAGATTTGTTTCCATAAATATAAAGGCATATGGGTGATGTTATTGAGTATAAACAATTATTAAGTATCAAGCCAATAAGATCAAGCACCCTGTTTGGAAATATATATATGGAGGAAAAGCCGCCGGGGCTGGGGTTTAAGCTGTTCCCTTTGTCATTTTATCAGAAAAACGATTACAAGTATAAGAGCTTTACGGTAAAGGTATGGAATAGGTGGGGTTAGAATGAATAGGGGAAGTAAAAAGACTTTACTGAAAAATGGACACAATAGGCCCACGAGTGGCCCAAAAGGAGGAAAAAGTCATCGGCGTTATTGTGGTGGCGGCGGTGATTTCTGATGCAAAAGCAATCACTGAGATTGGTAGAAGCAAAAACGTCGGGATAAACTGTGCAGATGTGGGAGATTGCGGGGGGCTATATTTTAACAGATTGTAATAATACATAGACTGCTATGAATGTAATACTGTAGAGAAAAAGCAATATATTGCCTATGCTTATATGGCAAACGGGTGTTTGCAAGGCTTTTATTAGTTGTCAGTTTACGCTATAATAAGAGACAGTCGTCCTCTTCGCGTTAAAATGATAACAGCGTTGTACCATACAACAACGACTTTTATAAACAAATAGCATAAGTAGCAAAGGAGCTGAAATTCAATATTTAGGTTGTTGTTTGAAAAATTAAAAGAATCGTCCTTTTCAGTAATTCCTATCGTTATTTTGGTTGTGCTCTTAAACTACACTATAGCGCCAATACCGTCATGGAACCTTATACTTTTTATAGTCAGCGCTTTAGTATTAATCATGGGAATAACTACATTTAATCTGGGAGTTGATATATCGCTGATCCCCATAGGGGAGCACATTGGCTCCGCACTGGTAAAGACTAAAAAACTCCTGTTGATTATAGTTTTAACATTTTTCATTGGCGCCTTTATCACAATGGCAGAACCGGATTTAATAGTGTTGGCGGGGCAAATAAACGGAGTGCCTGACGCTATTATTATCATTGCTGTTTCACTGGGCGTTGGTCTGGCGTTGGTAGGTGCCTTTTTGCGGATATTATTTCAGTTTCCGCTTTCGTATATACTTATTGGCTGTTATGTGTTGGCCTTTATTCTATCGGCCTTCACCGGCAAGGATTTCCTTTCTATTGCCTGGGAATCGGGGGCGGTCACAACGGGCCCAATAATGGTGCCCTTTGTAATGGCTCTGGGCCTCGGTTTGGCGTCGGTTCGTGCTGATAAAACTTCGGAAGAGGATAGCTTCGGTCTTGTTGCTCTTTGCTTAATCGGCCCTATTCTTACAGTCTTGATTTTAGGTATGTTCTTTACTCCCGCCGGGGAAAGTGTGATGGCGGTTCCCAAGCTGGAGTCAGTTTCAGATATTGTATTGCTTTACGGGTCTAATTTACCGGAGTATATAAAGCAAGTAGCGGTAGCATTGGCACCAATAGTTTTGACTTTTGCCGTTTTTCAAATCATTAAGATTCGTCTGAAAAGGAAAGACATTTTGAAAATCACCATAGGAACGATCTTTACGTTTATAGGTCTCGTACTGTTTTTAACCGGTGTAAGTGTGGGATTTATGCCGGTCGGCTATCAACTCGGAGGTATCCTGTTTGATAATAATAGCGGCATCATACTGATTTTGGTAGGAATGGTGATTGGATATTTTGTTGTTGCTGCGGAACCAGCCGTATTCGTACTTAAGAGGCAGGTGGAAGAGGTAACAAGTGGAGCAATCTCGGCGAGAGCGATGGGATTGGGATTATCGGTGGGAGTAGCGGTATCAGTGGGATTGGCTATGCTGCGCGTTATTTCAGGGCTGTCTCTTCTATATTTCGTTATTCCAGGGTATGTGCTCGCTCTTCTGCTTACATTCGTTGTACCACGTCTTTTTACATCGATCGCTTTTGATTCCGGCGCGGTGGCTTCAGGTCCATTGGCCGCAACATTTATGCTTCCTTTAGCCATCGGAGCTTCTGAAGCAAAAGGTGGAAACATCTACATAGATGCATTCGGGATTGTGTCTCTGGTAGCCTTAACGCCGGTTATTACGCTCCAGCTGTTTGGTTTGGTCTATTCCATAAAATCAAGACTTGCAAAAAGAGCAATGGTTGTTCCCAGTTTGGAAGATACCATTATAGAGTTGGATTATTCATCATCGGAACAAGAAGATGAAAGCCCGGTTAATGGTATGGATGAAAACATTGGCGAAAACCCTGATACTGGCATGGACAATGCGGTTTCTGATGGGTTACAATAGAAAGTAATAATTGCCAATGTAATAGAATGGAGGGTAATGATGGTTAATAACCCTGAAACAAGGCTAGATGCGTTGATTACAATAGTAGATTATCGTTTAAGAAAAGTACTGCTGGATGTGTATAAGAGTAACAATGTCCCTATAACATTATTGACTCATGGAAGAGGAACAGCCAAATCAGTTATATATGAAATTCTCGGATATGATGGACTGAAAAAAATCGTTTCCGTCAGCGTTCAAACGAAAACTATGACGAGATATTTGTTAAAAGAAATAAGCCGCAAGATAGACTTTAGCAAACCCGGCACAGGAATCGCTTTTAATATAAACATAAGCAGCGTCAGCAGTGTTCTTTCCAGAATATGTATTCAGGCACAAGAGAACTTGAAGTTAGGAAGTGAGGATATGGCATTAACGTCAAGGGAACCTTATCATTTAATTATTACCATCGTAAACAGCGGATTTTTTGATCAGGTTATGGCGGCGGCAAAAAAAGCAGGAGCTAAAGGAGGAACCGTAGTTCATGCCCGTGGTTTAGGATCAAAGGAAGCTCAGAAATACCTTGGTATAACCATACAACCGGAAAAGGATCTTGTTCTGATCTTAACGCCGCGAGACAGGAAATCGCCTATTATGGAGAGTATTATGCATGAGGTAGGACTGAATACGGCCGGAACCGGTATCTGCTTTTCTCTACCGGTAGACAGCGCTATAGGAATTGGAGCACTTATTAAAGCAGATAAGCCACAGGACGATTCTGTTTCTTAACCATCAGGCAGGGGACGGTTAGCGTGATGCCCTGTTGGGCATGATGCGTTCTTCTGCCTGGTTCTGATAAGACATACGAAAGCTAATACAAAAACAGCCGGAGCGTTTAACGGGTGTAAACAGAACGACCGACCATATTATAGCAATATTAACCAACGACTGCCATAATCAACGCGACTGGAAATATTGCTATGAGGTGAAAACGAGGCTTCGCATCAGGTAGCCTTGTTAAACTGCGCTTAAGCCTAAGGCACGAAGTCCTCCAGTTTGATATGATTGCGGATGAAATCAAAGAATGAAGGATTGTAAATGAGAATTATAAACATGACTCAGCTAAATAAAGCACAGATAAACCAGGCGGCACAAATATTGACTGAAAGCATTCCTAGCGGTTGGCCAACACTTCAACATGCAATGGATGAAATAAAAGCACTCTTGATTCCGGAAAACACTTTGCTTGCAGCCATTGAAAACGAAACTGTGCTTGGTTGGGGCGGTATACTTGCTCCTATCTATAATGGAAATGTCTTTGAGCTACATCCGCTGGTTGTCCACCGTGATAGGCGAAACCAAGGTATTGGCAGAGCCATTGTCACAGCTCTTGAGGATGCAGCAGGAAAGCAGGGTGGGTTGACTATATATTTGGGCGCCGACGATGAAAGAGGCAACGGCGAAACATCTTTAGCGAATGTTGATTTATATGATGATTTACCGGGTAAAATAAACAGTTTTTCTCCTGGCACGCACCAATCCGGTTTTTATCTGAAGCTGGGATATAAGATTATCGGGGTTATGCCTGATGCAAACGGAACAGGAAAACCGGATATTTATCTGGCTAAACGATTATGATTATAGGTGGAGCGGCATTCTGCCGTTCCTTTTTTGTTATGCAAAGAAAAACTATCGTTACGCTTGGAAATCACTGAAGAAACATAAGAAATGTAATCCTGAGCCCTGCGGAAAATCACATTTTACTCCCGAAGGAATAATGTCCACTGGATAAATGCGTTTTGCAAAACGCATTTGCAAAAAAGCAAATTTGCTTTTTGACGGGCAAAACAAACCTGTTTTACCCGTTTCAGATGCATTGATTGACTGCCTGAATGGATTTGCTTAATATGCCGCAAACCCATTGTACTACAGGCATTAATTTAAACATGATAAAAAAACTGAGCAATGCTCAGTTTTTTCACAGGAGGTCAATTAATATGGATAGGATATTCACGGAGATGTTTTCAAGACAGCCGGATGAGATAATAAAGGGTGATTATTTTTATCGCATTCCGGATTGTTGGGAGTGGACGGCTGAATTGAGAAAAATAGCGGAAGCTTTACTTAAAGAGCATAAAAAGAAGCGTGAACAGATAGAAAACAGACCGGATTTTAAACTTTGTTGGGATAGAAAAACTCTTCATGGTGAGATTGACTATTTTTGAGATGACCCCTGGATAGAAATATTTAAAGGAAAAAACAAGGATTTAAAGACTGTGGAAATAATCAATGAAATCGCCTCTGAAGGTAAACCTTTCATGGATATAGCAAGCAGCGAGAGTATGGGGTTTGCCCCATACCTCATTAAAATGAATCCTGAAATGCCGTGCTTGGTAACGGATATTAATGAGGCTGTTATAAAAAACTGCGTTCATGTGTAGACGAATATTTAACGGAATATAACATAAACTTAGCTTCTTTTGATAATATGGATATGCCGATCAGGGATGATTCATTGGATTACATAACAAGCATATACGGAATTTCAAGTTCATCTGAAACACCGGCAGGTGGTACAAAAACGAATATTTATCAGTATTCCGCCGTTAAGGAAAAGCCGATAAATGAAGTTTACCGTGTGCTAAAACCGGGCGGACGATTTGTTACCCTTGAAATGAATAGAGAATGCGATTTCGATTTAGAGAAAGTTTATGACCACTATAATAAAAACGGCAACCTGTTTGGCATATATACTTATGATGAAATACAAGCTGTACTGGGATTACTAAAAGATGAGCCGTGGCGCGAGTAATTTACATTGGCGGGGTAGAGGTTGAAAAAAATTATTATAAAAAAATTTCATTTGGGCAGGTTATGAGCTTTTTGCGCGGATTTTGTAGCTATCATGCAATCCGTCATTGGGAAAAAGGAACCTGGCGTGAACAACGGCGAACGGAAAATCAATGGAATTATAAAGACGAAGCAAAAAAAGCAGAAGATAGCGGAATTGATTTTTACAAAGTTGATATTTTTTATATTTTGCGCAAACCGGATAAAAAAGCATAGACCGCTAGATCCGTCTCTGCGGTTTTATTAGGAAAGGCTATAACAAGAAACGGGTCTATGTGTAAGCAAACAGACAAAGGGAAATTTGCAGAACAGATTTGGATTTGTTTAGAGTTTCTATATCGCAACCGCGAATATATTCAAAGGTTTCCTGTCTATATAAATGAAATCTTTTTATTAGGCAGAAATGGAGGCAAGCATGGAAGACCGGCAGATTGTCGAACAATACTGGTCGCGCAATGAAGCCGCAATACAAGAAACAGATAAAAAATACGGGTGGCTTTTACATAGTATNGCGCGGAATATCCTGTCAAACATCGAGGACAGCGAGGAGTGCGTCAGCGACACATACCTGAAAGCATGGAATTCAATACCGCCGGAAAAGCCCGGTCATCTGGCGGCATATCTGGGGCGTATCGTGCGAAACCTGGCAATCAATCGTTGGCACAAGAACCGTGCGCAAAAACGATATAATGGTGCGGAGACGCTGCTCTCCGAGCTGTCAGATTGTGTTCCTGCTTCGGATAATACTGAAATGGAAGTGGAAACAGATGAGATATCGGAGGTCATCAGCAATTGGCTGTACACACTGCCGAAGGATGACCGGGTACTGTTTCTGCGCCGCTATTGGTACGGCGATTCATTGAAAAAGTTAGCAGATGAGTGTGGTACCACGCAGAACAGGTTGGCTGGACGTATGTATCGTTTGCGCCAAAACCTTAAGGGCGCATTGGAAAAGGAGGGTGTGATAATTTGAAAGAAAAGAAAATATTTGATGCTATTACAAATGTTCGTGATGAGCTTATAGAAGAGGCGAGAGAAACAAAATCCAGAAGGAAAGTCTCTGTGTGGAAAAAAAGTGTGGCTGTCGCAGCTTCCATTTCACTGATCATTGGCTTGGGATTATTGATTCCCAGAGACAAAAATAAAAGCACAGGAGCCGGTGCCATATTGGATGTAATTTATCCGCAAGCTTATGCCTTTGAAGACTATGACACGCGGAGACAGGTGCGTGAACAAAACCCTGTTGAAGAGGGTTTTATTGAGGCGATTAATGGTTTTTCGTATAAAACAGGCGCCCATATACTGGCGGGTGCGGGCAGGAACGTCAATTACTCACCTCTCTCACTGTATTTTGCACTCTCCCTTGCGGCCTATGGCGCAGAAGGTGATACGGAAGAGCAATTGCTTGAGCTGTTGGGTGTTTTTGATAAAGAAGTCCTTGCTGAGCAGTGTGGAAACTTCTATCGCACCCTTTACAGAGATAATGAGATTGGAAAGCTTAAAATTGCAAACTCTATATGGATGGACCATGAGGTTAACGGTGAACCTGTTGTATTTAAAAATGATTTTGTAAGACGCGCAGCAGAAAATTTCTACGCAAGCTCTCACAGTGTTGATTTTTCAAAGGATGAAACCGGTAAAGAGATGGCTGACTGGATTTTAAAAAATACCAACGGCACACTGTCGCCCTCGATAGAAATAAACCCTGAGCAAATGCTGTCTATAATAAACACGGTTTATTATTATGATCAATGGATTGACCGTTTTGACATGAATAAAACCTCGGAGGATGTATTCTATCTGTCAAATGGCGGTGAAGTAAAGGCTGACTTTATGAATCGGACAAATGGGTCAGCCGGGTTTAACAAGGGCGAAGGCTTTACCCGTGCCGGTTTAGGGCTGAAAAATGCAGGTCAAATGGTATTTATACTCCCCGATGAAGGTGTATCTCCTTATGAGTTAATGGCCACCCCTGAGAAAATGAAGCAGGCTTTTGAAGGAGGAGAGGGCTTCTTCGGCGAGGTAGTATGGAAAATACCCAGGTTTAGCTTTGGCTCAAAGCTTTCACTGACCGATACCTTGAAAAATCTTGGCGTAAACTCTGCTTTCACAACAGATGCGGACTTTAGTGGGATAACAGACCAGATGGCCTTTATTACCGATGTGCTGCAGGAAACCCATATAGCCATCGATGAAGATGGTGTCGAAGCGTCGGCATTCACTCAAATTAACTATATAGGAGCAGCGCTGCCCGAGGGCCGTGCGGAAATGATTCTTGACAGGCCCTTTATTTACGGAATTACAGCACAAGACGGCACTCTACTGTTTGTCGGGGTGTGCGAAAATCCAAGCCGTGGGGGCGGTTTTCGCGGTTGATGTCCATTCCGGTTGGTAAAATAAAAAGCCGGTGTTTGATTTTTGACAATTATCAAAATCAAGCACCGGTTAAAGATCATATTGGATTACAAATTGTGTTCAGCCCGAGAGATGATGTCTTCCTGCATTGCAGGAGTCATATCCACGAAATATGCGCTGAAGCCGGCAATTCGAACAACCAGGTTATGATAATCTTCGGGTTTTGCCTGTGCTGCCCTCAGTGTGGCAGCGTCAACTATATTGTACTGTACTTCCATACCGCCCTGCTCAAAGTATGTTTTGGTTACATCTATGAGCTTGTTGACGCCGTCCTCGCCTTTCAGCGATGTCGGGTGGATTTTCAGATTGAGAGCCATACCGTCCATAAAACGTGAATGGTCAAAGGTGGTGGCTGATGTAAATACGGCGGTTGGACCGTTTACATCTCTGCCCTGCACAGGACTGCAAGCGTCTGCAATAGGCGTGCCCGTCTTGCGCCCGTCCGGTGTTGCCCAGGTAATCTCACCCTGTACCACATGATCTGACGCGCCGAATGTGCCGCATTTATATACCTTGCAGCGGTGTGTCGAGAAGGCTCTGGAAATATTATAATACAGGTCAAGAAGATACTTCATTTCAGCGTCGGCATAAGGGTCCGCGTTGCCGTAATGGGGAACTTCGTTGAGGATTCTCTGGCGCAGCGGCTCATAGCCTTCCCAGTTGGCCATGACCGCGTCATACAGCTCCCTTGTGGATATCAGCTTTTTATCAAAGCACATGTATTTAATCGTTGTCAGGCTGTCGGCGGTGGTTGCAAGCCCGGTTGCTGTGCCGCCATAAGAATTGTACTTTGCGCCGCCTTCAGATACGTCCTTGCCGCTTTCCATGCAGCCCGTGGTAGAGATGGAGAGGTTCGGGAACGGGAAGAGCCTGGGATATTCATGCTCTGTGTAATTGTTTAGTGTTGCCGACCATGTAAGCATCCATGTTGCAATCTTTTCAAAGGCGGCACGGACCTCATCCATGGTTTCCATTTCATACAGGTATCCTGAACGCAGTTTCTCAGGCACCTGAGCCCCGTTTATGGGGTTAATGCCGTTGTTTATCGCCATAAGCAGTGCAATGGCCCAGTATATACCGCTGTGAGACATGGATGAGCCGTTAGGAGCCGGATAGTCATTTCCTGAACCGGTGATTTCCTGGCAGCCGATAAACGCAAAGTCTCTTGCATCCTCCAAAGAGAATCCAAGCTCACTTACAATTGCAGGAACGATTACTTCATCATTCTGAAGCAGCGGCAGACCGCCTACACGCATAGAAGTTGCCATTGCGCATTCCCAGATTTCCTTTGGTGTGTTTTTGTTGATACGCAGAGACACTGTCGGCTCATGGAGTTCAAGGCGAGCCATAGTTTCCAGAACCATAAAAGAAACAGGGTTTGTTGCGTCCTCGCCGGTCTCGGGGATGAGGCCGCCGATGGTGGTGTGCTGGCCCAGGTGTCCGATACCTGCGGTCTGTTGCATCTTGCCGAAGCCGCCACCATAGAAAGTGTTGATTTTGAGAAAGAACGCGTCCACAAGTTCCTGTGCCTCGTCCATCGTAATCCTGCCTTCTTTAAGGTCTTTTTTCAGATAGGGCCATGTGTACTGGTCAAATCTGCCCAGGCTTGTTACGCCTGGATCATTATCAACCTTGAGGAAGACATTATACATCATTACCTGCTGACAGGCCTCCCAGAAGGTGCGTGCCGGCTTCTCTGCGATCCAGTCAAGCCCCTCAGCCATCTTTTCAAGTTCAGCTCTTCTCTCGGGAGTCGGAGCCGTCTTTGCCTTTTCTCTTGCACACTCGGCATAACGGCGGGTCAGGGTGATTGCGCCGTCACAGGCAACAGTGGCAGCCTTATAAAATATATACTTGCCCATATTG
>JGI24712J26585_10002158_pt1 | contig 16316 bp, 15 predicted proteins | sample BioPla3DNA2_FD_26585 | JGI IMG/M metagenome (IMG submission 26585) | reverse complement strand
GTTGGTTTACAAACTCATCTTAACAGGTTTCGCATGCAGGGGGAATAGGTTTTGCTATTCCTCCTTTATTTTTGCCAATTATAATTTTACACTAAGGTCAAAACGAACCGGGCCACATATAATATAACAGCCTCTTATGAGGCGGGGTTTAACATATTTGACACATATGGGATTTGTGAATTAATGGAGGAGCAGGCCAGATGAAAAGCAAGTCACCCATTTCCATAAAAGCTCTGGAAGAAAAAAGAAAGGAGCTTTGGAGAGACAGCGGAAAAATTCTTCTGCAAGTGGATATAAGCTTTTTAAAACTTCACTGCAGCAAAGGTAAACCCGGATATGCGGGCGCGGCGCGTATAAACAGGTACTATCTTCATATGAACAATCAGATAATCCGCTATTGCAAAAAGCGGCTGCTTCCCAGGGCAATAAAAGCATATAAGTCGACCGCTGAGAGAGGCGAAGCCTTCAGGGAGATAAGAGTATTTGCCAAATCACATCTTACATACAACGAAAACGGAATTTTGAGCATTTATACGGATATAACTGAGAATTCGAAATATGGCAGTATTACCATACGTTTCGGAGACGTCTGGGACCTGAAAACCGGATGCCCCGTTCCCCTTTCCGCTTTTTTCCCCCATACAAGAAATTATAAGAAAAAAATCAAGGGCCTTATCATTTCCGAAGTAAGCAGACTCAGAGACAGAGGACTAGGTTCATACTTTGACAGGATTAAGAGAAACTGCTGTAAATATTTCTCATCGGATAATTTTTATTTGATCGATGATGGTCTTGTTGTATTCTATCAAATGTATACCATTGGACCAAAATCCGAAGGAGTGCCTTCCTTCACTTTGAAATGGAGTGAAAAAGGTCCCTGTAAGCCTCAATGAATGTTGTAAAAATCGCCTTATTATGCTATAATCCAATAATCTAATTTATGCTTGGTTTCTTTTGCTCCACTTTATTTGGGGACAAGCTTTTGCTTTATGTATTCCCGCAACGGGAAAGGAATGATAATGAATTGAAAACTATGTTTAGACGAGGATTTATTCCGGCTATATTAATTATGCTGGCTCTTATAATGTTCAGCTCCTGCCTGCGCAAAGAAGGAGAACCCCAAGACACGGCATCCCCTTCCCCGTCCACAGCGGAAACTGCCGCGCCCACCTCACCGCCCACAACGTCACCTCCTTCCGATCCCGTATCTGAAACGGAGAGCCCGGCCATACCTAAGACAGCGCCTCCGGAAACGCTGCCTCCGGAAACATTGCCTCCGGCAGAAACCCACCCCCCTTCCCATTCAGACGCAATTCTGACTGAGACAGAGGACATGGGCCAGGAGTATATTGATAAAATAATCTTCCTGGGCGACTCGACTACCTATGGAATGAAATACTACGGTGTGCTCTCCGAAGGGAAAAATACCAAACAGGTCTGGACTCCGGCCAGCGGAACCCTGACACTTTCAAACCAAAGCTTTGCTACAATTGTTTACCCTGTTACCGGTGAAGAAATCCCCATCAGGGATGCCGTAGCTCTTGAGAAGCCTGATATTATGGTTATAACCCTGGGGGTCAACGGTGTTTCCTTCATGGAAGAGGATTATTTTAAGTCAGAATATAAAATGCTTGTGGAGGATATCAAGGAGATAAGCCCCGATACAAAAATTATTCTCCAGTCAATTTTTCCCGTCGCCTCAAATTACGAATATCAGAGAGATATAAATAATACCAAGATTATCAACGCCAACAGCTGGATACTCGATGTGGCTGAGGAGACTGGCGTAAAGTATCTGGACACGATTTCAATTCTCCTGGGTGAGGACGGATTTTTACCCCAGGAATACCACAATGGAGACGGCCTCCACCTTAATGAAAGCAGCTTCAAGCTGGTGATTGACTATATAAGGACTCACGGCTACAAGTAACAGGTTTTACCTGCTCACTCAAAGCATGGAATGGAAGGTTAATATGAAAACTATAAGATTTATTATTCCGATTGTATTGTCAGCTTTGCTCCTTGCTTCATGCTCATCCAAAAACACAAATGTCAGGGATGACGTTGCTGTTTCCGATATAGCCGCGGCAGTGGACACCAGGCTTGAAGCCGAAAACTTTGCGTCCATGAATGAGAGCTATCTTAAAGGCGCCATGAAGCTGGACACCTCCCTTTTCAAGGAATATGAAGTGAAAATCAATGCCTTTGGCGCCAATATTGACGAGTACGGTATTTTCAAGGCTGCGGACAATACCGGAATCAAGGATGTGGAAAAAGCCGTGAGGGACTATCTTCAAATGAGACTTGATACCTGGATGGAAGAATATATGCCCGAAGAAAAGCCAAAACTGGAAGCCGCCGAGACTGTGACCATGGGCTCATATGTTATGTATGCTATCCTATCAGAGGAAAATAAAGCTAATGTATTTGAAGAGTTTAAATCCATGCTGACCCCCCCGGTAAAACAGACATCGTAAATCTGTATTGCGTCAAAAATGCCACCCGAAGGATTAGCAATTTTATCATTTTAAGGTATATTTTTCATCTTCCGGTTAAGAATATCATTGACAGGAGTCATTATTTTACCGGGAGGTTTTTATTTTGAAAAGGAAAATCCTTTTTCGCATCTTCGTAGCGGTTTTGAGCATAACTCTGGCTGCGTCGCTGACGCCCGTAATCTGCGCTGTTCAGATTGAAAGCGTCAAGGTAACGGAAGAAGAGAATGCTCCAATGAATTACGCGCCCATCGCTGAAAATCTGAACTATACCACTTATAAAGGCGTGTCCATAAACGGAAACTTCCAGGCAGTGGATCCCGAGGGAGACATGCTGGGATTCAGGGTGGTTACACCGCCCAGGAAAGGAACCCTGCAGATATCCGAAGGCAGCTTTGTCTATATCCCCGCGGAAGGTAAAAAAGGCAAGGATTCTTTCACATATGTAGCCATTGATACGGCCGGTAATATTTCGGCTGAGGCCAAGGTCAACATTTTGATAGAAAAGCAATCCACAAAAATAACTTATTCGGATATGACCGGCAACGGTTCTCACTACTCGGCACTTCGACTGGCTGAAAAAGGTATCTTTGTCGGAGAAAAAATAGGTGATGGTTATTTCTTCAATCCTGACAGAGCCGTAACCAGGGGTGAATTCCTCACCATGTGCATTTCCCTGGCTGGAATTGAGCCTCTTGAGGATATAACCAAGACCGGCTTTGCCGATGATGAGGAAATGCCTCTGTGGGTAAAGCCCTATGTCTCAACCGCGCTGATGTCCGGTCTTGTCAAGGGTTATGAAACCCCGACAGGCGCCATTGTTTTTGACGCGGCTTCTCCGATTACGAATGCCGAGGCCGCCGTGCTGCTGGATAATGTTTTGGGTATTTCGGATGTGCATGTGTCAATGGTATCCGTTGAGCCCGCAGTCCCCGCCTGGGCTTCACAGGCTGCCCTAAATCTTAGCGCCTGCAACATCATAACACCAAATACAATCACCATGGAATCTGCTGGCACTTACCTGACCCGGGCGCAGGCGGCGAACATGCTGTCCCCCGCAATAGATTTCATTGAAGCTAAAAAGAGCAACTCCTCTCTTCTGAGCTGGGCCTGGTAGTATTCTCCCCCATTAAGAATAGCCCCGTCGGATATGGTTTTCCGCCGGGGCTATTCTTTAGTTTTTATTATATAAAACTGATATTTCAATTGTTATCAAAGAATGATATAATAAATATAAACGAGGATATTTTAAACAGTGTATACAGAAACTTCAGGAGGCAATCAGTTATGTATAAGCTTGATCCCATTACTCCCCGAGTTTCCGCAATGCGGGAAAAATACCGTAATACCAAGCCCGAGATATGCATAGCCCGCTACAAACTAATAACCGAGTTTTATATGCAGCATCCCGAGCTGGAGGGCATTTTAAAACGTGCGAAAAACTTCAAGCACATATGTGAAAACATACCCGTCCGCATAGATGAGGGCGAGGTTATTGTGGGTGCCCAGTCCGGAAAATACCGGGCCACCGCCATATATCCAGAAAACTCTGCAATATGGATAAAAGAAGAGTTTGAGAGCGGACTGGTTTCTACAAGGGATGTAGACCCATACATAATTTCCGAAGAAGACAGGGCCTATGTGCTTGATACTATTGACTTCTGGCTAAAAGAGTGCCTTAGCGGCAAAATCATGAACTTTATGCCGGAATATCTCAAGGAGCATGGCATGAACGGAGTCACCATGTATGGCCTGTTCGGAGATAACGGACAGCAGTGCGGTTCACCTGTGGGGCATTTTTGCGCCGGTTTCGAAAAAGCCCTCCAGGTAGGCTTCGGTGCCATAAGAGACGAGGCTCTTGCCAAGATGAGAAAGCTGGAGGAAGACGGGATTTTCGGTCAGAGCATCGACAGTTACAATTTTTATCGTGCTGTTTCCATTGTATGCGATGGCATGATAACCCTGACAAAGCGTTATGCGAAGCTTGCCAAGGAAAAAGCGGCTGTCGAAAAAGACCCCCAGCGGAAAAAAGAACTTCTTGAAATGGCCGACACCCTTAATTGGTGTATGGAAAAGCCCGCCCGCAGCTTCCACGATGCCGTGCAAACCATATTTCTCTATCAGACCTGTATGTGCCTGGACGCGTGTATGCACGGCATAAGCTTCGGAAGGGTGGACCAGTATCTGGGTAAGTACTATCAGGCGGATATTGCCGCAGGGCGCATAACTCACGAGCGTGCCCAGGAGATTCTCGACCTTTTCTACCTGAAGGTTGCGGAGATGAACAAGCTTTGGAGCTATGGAGCCACCAAGTCCGGCCCTGGCTACACCAGTGGCCAGCTTATGACTCTGGGCGGGGTGGACAAGGACGGAAATGACGCCACAAACGCTGTTACATATATGATGCTCCAATCTGCCGGCCGCCTTGTACTGCACGACCCTCCCCAGGCTCTTCGCATCCACAAGAATACACCCGATAAGCTATGGGAAGCGGCAATAGAAACAACGAAAATTGCCGGCGGCGTTCCCTCCTTTGAAAATGATGATGTTATCATTCCCGCCCTTATGTCCAGAGGGCTGTCCCTGGAGAGCGCCAGAAACTACTGCCTTATCGGCTGTGTGGAGCCCTCCGGCTGTGGTGACGAATGGCCTGCCTGCGGCGGCTCCGGCACGGAAAGCTATATGAACCTGGCAAACGCGGTCCTTCTTGCCATAAACGATGGATATTACAATGCTCCCTCTCTTGGCGGGAAAAATCCTCCCGTTCGTGGCGGTGTCCCCACAGGATACCTGTATGAAATGGAGACCTTTGACCAGGTTCTGGATGCCTTTAAAAAGCAGGTTGAGTTCTTCGTCAAGCTCCATGCCAGTTGCACAAACGCATTTGAATACCTGGCAAGACAGATACTCCCCCTGCCCGTAGCCTCCTGTACCATAGACGGATGTATGGAGAAGGGTATGGATGTCATGTATGGAGGCGCCCGCTACAATTCAACAGGTATTTCCGGTGTTGGCATTGGAAATGTGGCAGACAGCCTGTATATGATAAAGCATCTGTGCTTTGATACAAAAAAATGCACCACCAGAGAGCTGTATGATGCCCTTATTAATGACTGGAAGGGCTATGAGGAGCTGCAGAGGTATATTAAAAACCAGGCTCCAAGATACGGAAACGCCATAGCCGAGGTGGATAAGTTTGCCGGATGGGCCGCAGGAATATTCGCTGATGCCTGCAATTCCTGCACAGGACCAAGGGGACGCTTTTCGGCAGGGCTCTACCCTGTTACTACCAATGTCATATTCGGCCAGATGACCTCCGCCACGCCCGACGGGCGAAACTCAGGTACCCCCCTGGCCGACGGTATATCACCGGTCCAGCAGATGGATAGAAACGGCCCCACATCCGTACTCGTTTCGGTCTCCAACATTGATCAAAGCAAGTATCCCAACGGCACCCTGCTGAATATGAAATTCAGCCCCTCCTGCTTAAACGGTCAGGACGGGGTTGAGAAGCTGAAAAAGCTGATTCAGACGTATTTTGATATGGGTGGAATGGAGGTACAGATAAACGTCGTCTCCGCTGAGACCCTTAAGGATGCCCAGAAGAGACCGGAGCAGTACAAAAACCTGGTGGTTCGTGTTGCGGGTTTCTCCACGTATTTCGTGGAACTGCACGCGGACAGCCAAAACGACCTTATCAGCAGGACCGAGTTGGCTATTTAAAATTTAAGGCAACGATATAAAACTCAAAGGCTTCCGATAAACTGCTTCGGAAGCCTTTGTTATGCGTCTGCGGATTATTCCGTCATTTTTTGTTTTTTATTATTTCCAGCAGGGCTTCCATACTAAGCGCCGGAGTCGTCAGGACGGGGACCCGGAGATTTTCCAGAAACGGGAGCGCCCTGATTTGGGACATTTGAGACAGTACAATTGCATCGCACTCCTTCGCCAAGGCTTCGGCGCATTCGCAAACGAGCCTGTTGTGGGTCTCTGCATCCCCCCGGGCAAGAGCCTCAAACGCTCCCCCCGCCAGACGGATATCGGCCTTAGCCGTAGCTGGTTTTAAATTTTCAAGGACGGCTTTTACGCTCCTTAGAGTGGGCTCGAAGGTTACCACAACACCGATTTTTCATATAGACTGGCAACCCTTTCAAATGCCGCCGTGTCGGCGGCAACTAGGGGAACCTGGGAAAAGCTTTGCAGCATATCTGAAAAAGGCGAAAAGATTGTGCAGGAAAGCAATATCCCGTCGGCGCCATATTCATTTGCGCTGTGAATGTGCCCTGCCATGCGGCACAGGTTTGAGGGGGTTATCCTCCCCCCGCTTTCCTTTGCCATGAGGGACATGGATTCGTCCAGATAGTGAATTATCTCCACATCGGGATAATGCCGGGCAGCCGTCTGCTCCACCGGCGCAAGAGAAACGCGGGTAGCGCTTATAACTGCAACCTTTGTCATAAAAACACTCCTCTATGCGAGCTCTGCAGGCTTTTAACCTGTTCTTCCTCCGGCGTTACAAACAGGGTCTTGTAGTTTGTATAAATCACCATGCCGGGCTTTGCCCTCGGGGTTTTTTTTACATGCTTAACCTTCGTATAGTCCACAGGAACATTTTTTCCGTCTCTGGCCTTTGAAAAATACGCCGCCAGCATAGCCCCTTCCAAAAGGGTGTTATCATCCGGTTCCCTTGAGCGGATGATAACATGGGAGCCGTGTATTTTTTGTGCATGTAGCCATATCTCTTCTTTACCCGCTATTTTCAGAGTGAGAGCATCATTTTGAAGGTTGTTTTTTCCCACAAGTATCTCCGTGCCCGAGGATGAGACAAACCGCATCGGAGGAGATTTTTGGGGCTTTGTCTTTTTGCTGTTCCTTTTCTCCTTCAAATATCCTGCCGACACAAGCTCCTGCCTTATCTCATCCAGATCCCTCTCACCGCCGGCTCTGGATATCTCTTCCAGGACGCTTTCAAGGTAATCCAGCTCCATTTCGGCCGTTTTTATTTGCTCTTTCAAAATTGTTTCGGCGTTTTTTGCTTTACTATACAGCTTGTAATACCTTTCCGCATTCTGAGAAGGTCCTAGCTTTGGGTCCAGTTTAATTTCAATTTCCCTCTGATTTTCGGAATAAAAATTTACGACCTTTAACACAGTCATGCCTCTTTGCATATTATGGAGATTGGCCTTTATTATATCTCCCATCTGCCTGTATTTTTCCCTGTCATAGGTTGCCTTCAACTCCTCTTTCCTGATTGTAAGCTTCCTGGCTGTTCTGTCCCGCAAATTCTTTATGTTTTTCAGCAGACTCTGGCTTCGCTGCCTTGTTCTCTCCCGCTTTTCCCTGAGGGTATAATAGCTGTCCAAAAGCTCCGAAAAGCTGCCGTATCGTTCGGCTGTGACCGCTCCCTTATACTGCTTAACCGGCAAAAAGGTTATGTCAAAAAGCTCGTCTCCCTTTAAAAGCATGAATGGCTGCATTTTCCTGCCCAGGACAAACTCTTTAAAGGTAAAAAAAGCGGTGGCGATGTCCTGATTTTCGGATTCTGAAATCCTGATGTCCTCCCTTCCGGCCACACTGTGAGCTATCTCCCTGCAAATCAGCGGAGATAGTGCCGTAAAAGTGTTCAGAAGCCAGGACTCCAGCTTCATTTCCCGTGGTGTGTCCTCAAGGAGCAGGGCAAACTCTTCCTCTGTCACAGCAAAAGGCTCCAGCTTGTTCTGGGGCGGCGGGAGCCTGTAAAACATGCCCGGAAGTACCTGTCTTGCCTCGGACATTTCCGCGTCCACCTTGCGCAGGCAATCAATAATTCTGCCATCCCTGCCGCACAGTATGAGGTTTGAGCGCTTCCCTATCATCTCCACGATAATACGCTTGCAGCCTGATGTGCCGATTTCATCGGAAGCGGCAAACTCCAGCTCGATAACCCTTTCAAGATGGGGCTGGTTTATTCCCATTATTCTTGCTCCGGTCAAGTGCTTTCGCAAAAGCATGCAGAACATAGGCGGAGTCTGCGGGTTTTCACTGGGCAGCTCCGTCAAATGAACCCTGGCACTGCCGACTCCCGCTGACAGAAGGAGCCGGACAGATTTGCCAGGCTTTCTCAGGGCGAATATAAACACATCCTTTTCAGGTTGCGTTATCCTGTCTACACGCATATCACATATACTTAAACTCAGCTCCTCTGTCAGAGCTGAGAGCAAAATTGCGTCAAGTGGCATTTTATTTCCCCATCATAATTTCAAACAGATTGGCTATTCTTTCATTTTCGCCCTTAAGATAGAGATATCCCATAAGAGCTTCCAGTCCGGTGGCGGAATGATATTCCGAAATATGGGCGTTTTTTGGTATTGAGTTGACCTTCGCATTACGCCCTCTTTTAAACACTCTCATTTCCTCATCGCTGAGAAAGCCAAGTATCTTTTTTGAAAATTCCGCCTGAGCGTGGGCGTTTACATAGCTCACTGCAGTCTTGTGCATATTTTCTGATGTCAGCGCCTTGTTTTTGCATGCCCATGTCCGTATAAGCAGCTCAAAAACTGCGTCACCCACATGAGCAAGGGCAAGGCTGCTCATACTGTCAATTTCTTCGTCTGAAATATCTGGCCTGATTAAATCTGTCATATCCTCTCCAGTGCCTCCGCAATATCGGAGATTATATCCTCCGCGTCCTCAATACCCACCGACAGTCTTATCATATCCTTGGTTACACCAGCGGCTATAAGCTCGGCTTCGCTCAGCTGTCTGTGGGTTGTTGCCGCGGGATGCAGAACACTGGTCCGCGCGTCTGCCACATGGGTGACTATGGCGGCCAGCCTGAGACCGGCCATGAATTTTTCCGCCGCCTCTATACCGCCCTTAAGGGAAAAGGTTACAACGCCGCAGGTCCCCTCCGGCATATACTTTTTGGCCAGATTATAATACTTGCTGCCCGGAAGGCCGCTGTAATTGACCTTTGAGACCTTTTCATGGTTGTTTAAAAACTCAGCCACAAGGCGGGCGTTTTCGCAGTGCTTTGGCATGCGCACATGCAGGCTCTCCAAACCGATATTGGTCAGAAAAGCGCTCATGGGTGACTGTATTGCCCCCAGGTCACGCATAAGCTGAGCCGTGGCCTTTGTTATATAGGCACCCTCCAAACCGAATTTCTCCGTATATATTACACCATGATAGCTTTCGTCCGGCATGGTGAGTCCGGGGAATTTATCCGGGTATTCAGTCCAGTCAAATTTCCCGCTGTCAACTATGGCTCCTCCTATGGATGTGGCATGCCCGTCCATATATTTTGATGTAGAATGGGTAACTATATCGGCCCCCCACTCAAAGGGTCTGCAGTTAATGGGCGTGGCAAAGGTATTGTCCACTATCAGGGGCACACCGTGCTCATGAGCGGCTTTTGCAAAGCGCTCAATGTCAAGTATCGTCAGAGACGGATTGGAAATGGTTTCCCCAAATACCGCCTTTGTGTTTGGCCTGAACGCCGCCTTTAGCGTATCATCATCACAGTCAGGGCTTACAAATGTAAACTCAATTCCCATCCTCTTCATTGTGACAGCAAACAGGTTATATGTGCCTCCGTATATTTCCGATGAACATACCACATGGTCCCCGCTGCCGCAAATATTGAAAACCGCTATAAAATTTGCCGCCTGTCCCGAGCCTGTGAGCATCGCTGCGGTGCCTCCCTCAAGGGCGCATATCTTCGCAGCCACATAATCACAGGTGGGATTTTGAATTCTTGAGTACAAATAGCCCTCTGATTCCAAATCAAAAAGCTTGCTCATTTTCCCGCTGCTGTCATACTTGAATGTTGTGCTGTGCACAATGGGTATTACCCTGGGCTCTCCGTTTTTTGGCGTGTAGCCTGCCTGCACGCATTTAGTATCCTTTTTATATTCCATTCGTACCACCTTTAACGCGATTAATAACCGCTAGTTTCCTAGTTTTAATATATTAATATAATGTCCGCTGAGCAAATGCGTTTTGCGAAACCCATTTATTAAAAGAACAAATTTGCTCGTTTCAGATACATTGATTAACTGCCTGAATGGATCTGGTTATACGCCGCAAATCCACTGTGCTGCATACGGGCATTAATATAGGATAATGGATTCGTCCTTTTCGATTTTCTCGCCAATCACATCTCCCTCAACCGATATAGTGATATAATCGGCGTTGCCGGTGTCGATTATCGCGGCCGCGAGAGCCTTCATTGCCAGGGGGACATTGAGGGTCTCTCCCTCCACACTGAATTCGGAACTTAGATCCAGATAGCACACACCATCCCTGGTGAATATCGAGTTGAGCCTTGTGCCCGCGGGAATTATTGAGAAATACCCGTATTTATTCTTTAGCGCAAGCATTGCCTCAACCGCGTTTTGCTCCATTGAGACAGTATAATTTGCTTTTACAATCACTGGAAGGGCCACAAGCTTATCCCTGTTAACAGCCATATACACGGTTAAAACCCTCTCTGTCATATCGGGATTGTTCTGCCATACGATATCCATGTCTCTGGTCAGGGGCTCATATAAACTCATAAGATAATACTTGTCAATTTTTTCACCTTCAACAAGAATCTGCACCGCTTCTATCCCTGTTATTTCGGTGATTGAGTTTACAATTGAATATATCGCAACTCTTTCCCCTGCCGCGGTCTCAGGCCTGTTTAGCAAAAACTCCTTTGACAAATTAACTATACATATGTTTTTCTTAACCTCAATTGACAGTATTTTAGTTCCCTTTGGAAGGGTTTCTCTAAGGTTGTCATTTTGAGGCCCGCGTACCAATTCGTCAATTACATATTCCACAAGCTGTCTGTTTTGGCCTATTGTCAGCAGATGCTTCTCCTTTTCCAGGAAGCTGCTGGCCGTATCGGCAAAATAGAGCGTAAGCTGCTTTTCATATTCGGTTTCTTCATAATTGGGAAGTATAATGTCCTCGGCGGTCAGCTCGCTTTCAAAAAGCGCATCCTCCACATAGATAGAAACGGCGTTTATATCCTCAAACCGGCATAAGGTAAGGACAAGACAGGCGTTTGCGACGGTTCTCTCAACGGGGCTCATACTCCTGTAGCTTTGACTTAGATTTACGGAAATGGTATCATCCTTCGGCTCATATGATAATATTTTCACATTATCAGGAAATGCCGAAATCATTACCTCCGAACCCGGGTTTTCCATCAGCTTTGCCAGCGCAATGTGCAGCTTATCCCTATCGCCGGAAACCGGAACATCCAGACTGCCTATCAGCTCGCCTTTGTTCCGGTTTTCATTCGTATAAGCATAGTAAACCTGCAGGTATCCCGATTTGTCCTCAGCGTTCCTTTTTCCGCACGCGCCGAAAAGGATAATCAGCAGCAGGACAATAATTCCAAGGGCTCTTTTCACTGTACCATCTCCCCCGGTGACAACTTATAGAGCGGAAAATCAACCTTAAACCTGGTGCCCTCATGTTCTCTTTTGGAAACGTTCACACTTCCGTTGTGTTTTCTTACCATGTCATAGACAATGGAAAGGCCAAGCCCACTGCCTCCTATTTCACTGCTGCGCGCCTTGTCCACCCTGTAGAATCTGTCAAAGATAAAGGGAAGCTCATCTTCCGGAATACCCACTCCCGTATCGTCTACAATCAGTCGCACTTTTTCTTCTTTTATAAAAAGAAGCACGGTAACCGAACCGTTTTCCCTGTTATACTTTATAGCGTTTTCAACCAAATTGAAAACCACCTGATAAATATCATCGGTGTTTGCCCATATTATGCAGCCCCCGGCAATCTTGGTTTCAAGGTTGACTCCCTTTTTCTCCGCCAGGGATTGAAGCAGCGTCTGAGCCTGCCTTACTACCTTCCCCATATCTATCGGCCCGTCATCGGTTTCGGCTTTGCTGTCTATCCGGGTCAGGTCCAGCAGCCTTTCGGTAATTCTGGTGAGCCTTTCCGCCTCTCTGCCGATATCATAAATAAACTCCCTGGCAGTCTCGTTATCTATGTTTTCATTTTGAACAATACTGTCTGTTAAAAGCCTGATTGCGGCAAGTGGTGTTTTCAGCTCATGGGAAGCGTCGGACACAAAGCGCTGTCTCATCTCCTCTGTTTTCTGCAGGCGCTTGACCAGGTTATTAAACTCACTGCCCAGCTCGGCAAGCTCATCCTTTCCATTTTCAGGCGCCCGGGAATCGTATTTACCCTTTCTGACGTTTTTTATGGCTTTTAATATTTCTCTTATCCTGCCGGTTAAAATCCTGGAGATGACGAGGGCCAGTCCCACTGTTATAAAGAGGGCAAAAACCGATATCTTCATCAGGTCGCTCTGCAGGGCCAACACAAGCCTTGCCTGCTCGGTTTCATAGTCATATATGTAAACCGCGCCCACTACCGTATTTTTGTTCATTATGGGAACCGCAGATCTGCTGATGAGAGCACCGTTTGAATATCTGGAAAAAAAAACATCCTTGCCGGACAGGGCTGTTCCAATCTCGTGGAAAAGAGCATACTTGCCCGTATTCCCCTCATTGTCAAAGCTGTCGTATACTATTTTCATATTGGAATCAGTGATAACCAGCCTGGTCATTTTCATATCATCCAAAAACTCCATAACCTTGGAGACCTCTTCCGGGTATAGTATCGTCCAGTCGGAGAGGGTTGATGATATAACCGACGTCTGGTTTTGCATGGATTCGTGCTTTGATTCAAACAGCATGTCCCTGAATCTGGCAATGGGATATGTGTTTATAAATATAAGAATGATAATAATTATGGCTATATAACTGGTGGCATATTTCAGCTGAACGCTGTATTTCAAATACATTCCTGACGGATTAATCTTTGAAATAATAGCCAACTCCCCATTTTGTCATTATCTTTTCAGGTTCGGCGGGGACTATTTCAAGCTTTTCTCTCAGCCTTCTGATGTGAACATCAACGGTCCGTATATCCCCCTGATACTCATATCCCCAGATTATCGAAAGCAGATTGTCCCTGCTGTATACCTTGCCCGGGTTTTTCATTAAAAGCTCTATAAGATCAAATTCTTTTGCCGTCAGCTCAACATTTTCCCCATTTTTTTGCGCTGTCCTTCGTTCCGTATCTATTTTTATATGACCGCTTGTTAAAACCGTCGAGCTGGCCTTTTGATCGCTGATGGCGGATCTGCGGAGCAGCACCCTTACTCTCGCCTTTAGTTCAAGAATATTAAAGGGCTTTGTTATATAGTCGTCCGCCCCGTATTCAAACCCTATAATCTTATCAGTATCCTCGCCCTTTGCCGTCAGCATGATAATCGGAACCTTTGAGAACTCCCTAATTCTCATACAGGCTTCCAGACCACTCAGCTTCGGCATCATAATGTCCATGATGATAAGGTCAATATCACCGTTTTTAGCTATCTCAACAGCCTCTTCACCGTCATAGGCAACATCAACCTTATATCCCTCGTTCTCAAGGTTAAATTTTATTCCCTTTACAAGCAGTTTTTCATCGTCTACAACAAGTATTCTCATTTTGCTCCTCCTGAATCCTTTCGATAGCTATCGTACCGTCATGTTATCTTTATTGCTTTCGTATACAGCCTTCCCGATCCCTTTTACATTCATAATCTCAAAGGTATGGCTAAAACCTCCGGTTTCTTCCCTGTATTCAATAATTCTCTCTGCAATAACAGGACCTACTCCCGTAAGCTCACAAAGCTCCGCCACAGTGGCAGTGTTTATATTAATCTTTTCTGCCGCCGGAACCGGACTTTCAGTAGTCATAATATGCTCGTTCGGAGACGGCGCCTTTTGGAGAGTTATATAAAAGCTGTCTTGTCGATAATGCCGTCCAAAATAGTAGCCGAGGATAAAAGCTGAGAATACAATGGTTAATCCAACTATAAAGAGCGGTCCCCTTTTTAGTTTCTGCAACTTTATAACCCCTTACATTTTTGATGCGGAACTAATATTGCAATTTTTCGCTTTATTTTGTTATAATTAAATTATATTCTTTTAAAAGCATTCGGGAAAATCTGGAATGTTTAATCGCGATCGAAGAAACTGTGCATACGGTACCATTATATGATATCTGATAATCAGGTTAATAATACCTAATATGTAGGTATTATATCACAAATACAGGAGATTTCTATGAAAAAAATAAATTTTCTATTTATATTGTCAATATTGTCGATATTCATTCTTTCAATAAACGCCGAAGCTGTTGAACCTATTGATATTGACGCTAAAGCCGCCCTTCTTGTCCATGCTGACACCGGTGAAATCTTCTATTCAAAAAACATTTATGATCAGGTGTATCCTGCCAGCACCACAAAAATAATGACTGCCTTACTGGTACTGGAGGCCTGTGAACGGGGCGAGGTTTCGCTGACCGATATGGTTGAGGCATCAGATACCTTTCAGGAGGGCCTCATTTGGGACGGCAGCACTCAAAACATACAGCCCGGAGAAATAATGAGTCTGGAGGACCTTTTATACTGCCTGATGGTTACATCAGCCAATGAAGCCTGCAATATTGTTGCCGAGCATGTGACCGGTGGGAGCATTTCCGATTTTGTGGAGCTTATGAACACCAGAGCTGCCCAGCTCGGCTGTACAGGTACGTCATTTACAAATACAAGCGGCATCCCCGACGAAAATCACTATACAACCGCATATGACGTATATCTGATTACCCGGGAGGCACTGAAACATCAGGAATTTTTAAAGCTATCCAATACTACATACAGAGAAGTTCCGGCAACGAATTTATCGGAGGCCAGGCATCTTAAGACAACAAACAGCCTTATTGTGCCTGACAGTGAAAAATACTACTATAAATACGCAAAGGGCATAAAAACCGGCAGTACAAATGCCGCCGGTTTTTGCCTTGTTTCCTCTGCCGAAAAAAACGGTATAAAACTCATTTCCATAGTGCTGGGAGCCCGGGCTGAGGAGCAGGAGGATAAGTCATACCTTATAAAGAGCTTTACCGAAAGCAAAAGGCTCTTTGAGTGGTTTTATAATAACTACAGCTATAAGGACATTCTTGGAACCGACGACCTGATAAAGCAGATACCTGTTGAGCTGGGAGAGGATGCCGACAGCGTTGTAGTTCGCTCCAATGAAAGCTTAAGCCTGATTTTGCCCAACGAAGTGACTCCGGATGATTTTTCCCGAAACATCGTAATTTTCAGTGAGGAGGAAAACGCTCCTCCTCTGCAGGCTCCGATTTATGAAGGCCAGGTATTGGGCGAGATTAGCCTTACATATTTGGACAGAACCTACGGCCCCTTCCAGCTTGTAGCCAACACCGATGTGGCTCTTTCCAAAATTGCCTTTATCAAAGCAAAAATATCAGAAACTCTCAGACAGCCAATTGCCAGAATAATCATAGTCGCCATCGTGCTTCTGATAGTGTTTTATATAATATTGATTATTCGCTATAATGCTATTCGGAAAAGGCGCAGGAAGGCTATGAACGACACTCGCAAATTCCAGCCGCGACCGATTGACAGGGATTTCCGTTAACAAAACACCATCTCAGTAAAGTTAAAGCAGGCTTTTCAGCCTGCTTTAATTATTGTGCAACTTTTGTATGGTTACGCTTCTTCGTTGAGGGCCTTGGCTTCTTCAATTATCTTTGCCTGGATATTCGCCGGAGTCTCTTCATATCGTTCAAATGTCATTGTAAATGAGCCTCTGCCCTGGGTCATTGAGCGAAGGTCAATGGCATAAGAGCTCATCTCGGCCATTGGCACCTCAGCCTCAACCTCCTGGATACCGTCTCCCACCGGGTTCATACCCAGAACTCTGCCCCGCCTCTTATTCAGGTCTCCGATTATATCACCCATAT
>JGI24712J26585_10002157_pt1 | contig 16317 bp, 17 predicted proteins | sample BioPla3DNA2_FD_26585 | JGI IMG/M metagenome (IMG submission 26585) | reverse complement strand
AAGGCCGTTGGAGGATACATAGAGATGTTAAGACCCCACAAAGCGATAGATGAGGGACTGTTGAAGTCTGACATAATACTAATAGTAGATGAAGAGGGCATTTTGAAGAATAAGGAAGTAAATCTGATAGCGTCAGCGTTATTTGGAAGTATACTGGTAGGGGATGTGGTAATAACAAAGGAAAAAGGGACAGAGGTAGTCAATCTCAAGGAAAACGAACTTAAGGCTGTGGAAAAATTATGCGGGAGAATTAACTATCATATGGGAGCATTTAGGGTATGAGTAGTGATAAAGTTTTAGCTAAGATACTAGTATATGGAGATATACATACATCATCTAAAAACTATGGATCTCATAGGTATTATGCTGAGGAAACCTTAGAGTATTTTACAAACATAACAAATGCTGTAGAGGAGCACCGGGCAACACATTTAATAGGTNTAGGTGACTTCTCATACGGGAGGTATCACAACCTAGAGTATAGGTTAAAAATAGAGGAACAACTAGAAAGACAGTATAAACTGACTAATGGCAGACGATGGGAGTTAGAGGGAAACCATGACTCGGCTACATATGGAATGACCGAGTATCAATTCTATGTGCAAAAGGGATTATTGAAACGGGCTGATAATATAGTAGTAGAGAATGTCAATATATCAATGATAGACTATGGGAAACACTTAAAAATGCCTATAATTACACCGGATAAAGACATGGTAAACATAGTATTAGCTCATGATTATTTTAAGTTTAGAAATACACAACTACCTAACTATGGGAATGCTATAGAGTTGGATGAATTTGAGGATTGGTACGGCATAGATATACTAGTAGTAGGGCACGTTCATAACTACGAAAGATTCAGTGGAAGTATAAAAAAGGACGGGTCAGGTAAAGAGGTACTTGTAGTATATCCCGGATGTATGAGCCGACCATCTTATAGAGAGGGTAATATGCCTGAAACTGGTAAGTTGGTAGTCATAACAATACTAGAGGATTTGTCTGTAGATTTTAGTGAGATAGACTTACCATTATGGCCATTGGCTAAGTCATTTAATTTAGAGCAACGTTTAGAGCAGGAAAGTAAAAAGGAGTATAAAGTTGATGTATCAGATATTGTAAAGCGTATGGATTCTCATGAAAGAGTGGTGGGTAATCCTGAGGACATAATAATGGGAATGGAAAACATAGAAATGAAGTATAGAAACAAAGCTATAGAGCTATTAAGAGAAGGCAATAGATAGGGGGATATTAATTGAGTACTGCAGTTAATAAAAACTTACCGGAATTAGATGTGGAGGCTATTAAGAATTATAATGAATTACTGAAGAAAACAGTGGCTAAAGCATCTAGAATTAAAACTGAACTAGAGTTCAATGTTAAGGAACTGGACAAAATCTGTAAAGAACTGTCAAGTGACCTTGGCATAGACGTAAATAGTGACAACATAGAGGCTATTTACGTACAATTGGTAGATAAAATCAATAGTAACCTGCAGGTGGGAAGGGAAATCCTTAACAGAATAAATCAAGAAGATTCTATAGAAGATACTGGAATAAGCATTTAATATAGGGGGAGATAGAATGAGGGTAGAACTAAAAGATTTCACTCAGGCAATTAACAAAGTTAGAAGTTTAGCTGAAGGCGTAAAAAATGCTCCTGGAATCATGTTAGAGATATCTGAAGATAAGCTCAATGTGTGTTACTCAGACGGTAAGAAATCATTGATAGAAAAGATTGATATACTGGATAATACTGAAAACCCCTTAGAGGGTCGGGTTATACTTAATATCAAACAAATACAGAATGTGGTAGAGTCATTACAGCCATCTGGTGTTATTTATACAGATGAAATTGAATTAATAACTGAAGATAATGGTCGAATGAGAATACTCGGAGATAAGAAGGTCAGGTTCGGAGGGGAAGATTCAACAGAAGAAACTGTAAGATCTAAGATGAATTACAGTATAAACTATTATAGACCTGAAGAAAGCGTTAAGTATGGGGTAATTTCCCGTATGAATTATGAAGGTATCTTTGATAGTGATGAATATGATGTGTGGGCAGTTAATGAACTGCGGGATATACTTGAAAGAACTAGCGGAGAGAAGAATAAGACAATTTATGTGTCTTCGATAACTAAAACAGCTTTTGTGGTAAACCTAGCATATGTAACTAATATACCTATTACATCTTGTGAAAATCATGGGTTTGTTATAAACACACTAGTGGCCAAAGCTGTTGTAGACATTCTAAGTAAATTGGATGCAGAAGAAGTTAAAGTTTGGGTACAAGATAAAAGGTATGTTAACATGATTTCTGGAGATAATAACGTAGGAATATGGTTTGAGATGTCTCCGGGAAGTAGAACAGACCTTAATACACTTCAGAGATATGAAGGTAAGGACTATAATAAATATCTGTTGGTGGCTAATAAACCAGTATTACAGGATGTTATTAAAGCGTCATTGTCATTGGATGATAATGAGAAAACTAAGATTACATTTGTGGAAGTTAACGGCGAGCTAGCTATGAGAATAGTGGGCAGCGCATCGGGAGCCTCGTCTATCAATGATTTTAATATCATTCTAGAGATGCATCAGGATAACGTAGGCAATATACTTGAGGTAAGTATACCAGTAAGTTTAAAGGTTATCTTGGATATGCTAAATAAATGCGTAGAAGATTATGTAGCAATACATATAGAAGTAGACGAAGATAATAAGTATATCAGAATAGGTGATATAGTAGACGATGACACTATGAGCTTGGGAACTGTGAATTATACCATATCATCTAAATAAGAGGAGCTAAGGATGTTAAATTCTAACCTGATAGAGAATATGAATAACTTCATAAGGGATGTTGAAGAATTAGAGCTGGAGCAAGCAACAAGGTTAAGGACTAAAGAAAGACTTGCAGATAACGTAAAAGAATTGCAAGAAGCAAATGCGAGTAGTTATTCTGACCTTGACCTTGTTACTAATGCTATAACAATATTACGAGAAGTAAGTGATGAGGCTGTACAGAACTCTTATGAATTCATAACGGATAATATAAATGCAGCTCTGGAACGCATATTCAATAGAGCTGTGCGTAAGATTAGGCTGAAGGAATACACAAGGGCAGGACAGTATCCTCAGTTGGAACTGGAGTTAATTGTTGAAAATGGTAAGGTAAGATCATTAAAGAATGATAGTGGACATGGGTTAATGCAAATTATATCNTTACTATGTGTACTATCAGTTATAGTATTAACTGGGAGCAGGAGAGTATTCGTCATTGATGAAGTACTTTCTGGACTTTCTGAAAACTCTAGGAAAATAGTAGCAGAAATATTATGGACATTCACGGAAATAGGGTTCCAGTTCATAGTCTCAGAACATGGATTTATTCCTAAAGGTTCTAAGGTATACCATTTGAAAATGACTGGGGGAATATCCGGAGTAGACAGGGAGTATATTGAGGAATCAGGAGTGTATATAATGGAGGATATGAAAGAAGATAGTATATACCGTGGAGAAGTTTCCGGTGAGCTGAAGAATGGTAATGTGATACAAATATAATAATAGATAGATGTACTAGAATACTGGCAGGTGGGGAAATGCTAAAGTTACTAAGACAGATACTAAAAAATCATAAGGAATTATCAATAAGCAAAAGAATTAGTAAGAATAGCTTCAAAATTTATAGCTTATACAATATTAAAAGTAAGAATAATTAGGTATTAGTTATAACTTTAAGCTGAAGATATGAGCAAATTCTGTAGAGTAATCTGCTTAGCTGTTAAATAACGTGATATGAATACACTTAAATACAGTCATTACCTAGACTAGGGGTAAATTGTTTTAGGACTGCAGTAGAAAGCTTAAATAAATAAAATAACAAAACTTAATAAACATTTTGGTAGGCGTATAGAATTATATACGCCTATTTTTAGCGGGCATTAATTTACTATTATTTAAGCTAGTATAACAACAGTATATTCCAGTGTAATTATAGAAAGTGATTGTGAGGTGGAACCAAGGTGTCGAATAATAAGGTATCTATTATAAATTTAGATAAGATGCTAACTGAAATGGTGCATAGACCTAGAATAGATGGGTATCCTTTATATACGCGTGTAGATAACCTCATGGAATCCGGCGATGGGACTACGGTAACTGATAAGGGAAGCAAATGGGAAAGAGCCTCAAAAGTTAGTTATAACTCACCTGGAAACATAAGAAGGTTATTTATAACACATCAGGGAGTATTTATACATTATTATGCACCTATAGTGGGAGATAAGAGTAAATCTTTAGTACAGAGGGCAAAGTTCCCTATACCATTAAATAATGTGTTAGAGAGCTTGATGGGTGGGGAAATAAAGTATAATGTAAAGGGATACGGTCTATCTATACTATATAAACCTTGGGTATGCTCAAATATTGAGGAGGTTTACTTTGATTGGGGAATCCTGATGAGTCAGGATATAGCTAACTTGGGGATGGGAGACCTATTCTCAATGTATACGGGCATCAATGCAGACAAAATGATAGATTTCCAACCTATAAAATATCTTTTCGAATCAATTTGTTTGAAAAATATATCTAATATGAGGGAAAGGTTTCCTAGGTTAAGGTGTGTTGGATACATTAGTATGTTGGAGGGTATATACGAAGCTGTTGAGAGAGATAGAGATAGAAGTAGTTCAAAGTTGTGGTGTAACAACGACATAGTNGTAAATGCTATAAAGGATCCTAGTATAACCGTATCTATATATAAATTAGACGATGTAAGAGATAGTAATANAAAGTTTTCGATTAAAGAAGGGCTATATTTATATGATAGGAACATATTAAAGGAGTATCAAAGCAGGTTTGAGAGTAAAATTAAAAAACAAGGGGAGAAGGTTGCTAGTACACCTCAAAGTGTCGAGGATAAGGTAAAGAGCGAAGTAGAAATCAAGTTAGATGATATAAGGGCAAAGTATGGTGTAAGTGTAGCTAAAATGATGTTCAACGCTGCTGTTAGCGGACTTGATAGTAAAGGAGTACATGAAGCAATAATTGGAATGAGCGATGAGGGCAGAAGTACATACGNTACATGGATAGGNAATGAACTAAAAGAGAGGTAGNAGCTATGGGTTATAACACTGATAAAATAATAAAGAGCAGAATAGATATATTAGACGGACTTATGAATGGCGGAGAGCAATTCGACGAAATAAGGGAGTCTATATATAAAAGTTACGCTACTATGGTACAATATTCTGAGTCAAATGACGATAGAGCTAGGGATGTTATCTTAAATAACAGTAAAGATTTCAAGATGATATGTGATAAATTAATATATACTTGGATATTAATAGATATAGCTAAGAGAGATAAACATTATAGACAGTTTATTGGGGATTATCCGGAACTAAGGGATCAGTTCGAGTCTAAAGAAAAATTGCGTAACAGCATAGATTCAACCTTGAAGCTAGTAAATAATTCTGGTAATACGGATGGTATTTTTATAACGTCTATGTATGATTTAGGGGTAGTACTGTCGAATATAGCTATGGGGTTAAAGAAAGTGACAGTAGATACTGATGATGAACTAGACATAGACACTAGTGGATATTTCGGGGATGAGGAAGGAGACGAGGGTGACAGCGAGGGAATATTAGACAGCGAGGGAATATTAGACAGCGAGGGAATATTAGACTATGAAACGGATGAAATAGATGATGGGCTAGACGAAAATATAGGGAATTACGTTGATACTGATGATGAAGATGAGGAATACGATAATCCCGAAATAATAGCTAATGTGCATAGGATTATGACGGTTTATAAAGACCTATTTGAGGTAGGATTTGAGCTACAAGTACCTTATGGCGTACTAGTAAAAGAGGGGATACTGAAACTAGGTAAGGGAAATCGTAGTAGGATAGAGCCCATTACATCTATGTCTAGGCTGTATGAGTTAATTAATGACATCACAGGTNATTACTTAGTGCAATCGCAAATAGAGAGTGGAACAGAGTCAGATAAACTTAGGGTAATGAGAATGCGTAAGGGAACGACCTATTATCCTGAGTTTCAACTAGGAAATCTCTATGGTATACTCAAGAATAAACAAGCTGATTCCTGGGATGTACTTAGTAAATTCCTAGAGGAAGAGCTAAAGGAAAATATAAAGATCAATTTACAGGAAGATAAAGAGATAGGAGAAATTGTAGATGCTTTAACAACCTGCATTGTAATAAGTGAATTTGACCCTAAGGTATGTATGAAACTTAGGATAAACGTAGGGAGTAGGCTGTTAAATCAGAATAGTTTGGAACGGGAGTATAATAAAAGAAAGAGTACTATATTAGCAGGCACTGGAGAGGTTTTCCATATATCGACACTGCCATCGGGGGTTGTGGAGCTGACACTTGTATTTAATAAGGCAGCGTTTAATGGGAGACCATTATTCGCCTATGAGGCCGTAAATGATCAGTTAAGAAGAGGAAGGCAACCTAGTATAAAGGAAATGATATTAGGGCAGGATATATCTGGTAAAATAGTGACAGCTAACTTAGATAGACAAAATGCAAGCATAATATTAGTTGGAGCTGGGCAGAGGTCAGGCAAGGGAGTGCTGACACTAAATCTATTGGGAACAATACTAAAAGATGGNCATCCATTAATATATGTTGATGGTAAACCTGATATGGCACCTGTATTATGGAGGGTGGCTAGACAAAATGGGGTTAAACCCGCAGTATGGGATGCTTTTGATTCTAATGGTTACCTAATAGGAAATGGGGCACCTGATAACATAGTTCGAGAATACAGTGATATATTCGGATTACTAGCATACTTAAAAGTAGTACAATTAATGATGGTAGCATCACATTTAAGAGCTACTAAAGGGGTAATGGTGGGGGGAGAAAATAAGAGACCCTTCTTTATATTTGATGAGGCATTAGCAGTACAGCAATCATTATCGGGGGTATGGCCTGGAATATTTGGGGTAGCAAAGGATAAAAAGGACACATCAGATGAAGCGGAGTGGTGTAGGGCTGTAGTAGGTTGGACAGAACAACTATCNAACGGATTGGCAAGTACAATTAATTCGCAACTGCCTAAGAGTGGTATATCAACTGTGTGGTTATTCCAAGTGATACAGCCAACAACCTGGAACGCCTATAAAACAGACGGATTTCACGGTAGTTTCAGTTTACTGAAGCATCCCTTAGCATCTAGAATGAGTATAAAGTTGCTGGGAAGGGGTACAGCAGACAGCGAATATGGTCTATCTAAAATAGCAGCAGACAGACAGATATCTGAGATGGTNCTGAGTGATTATGGAAGAAACTTTGCATATACTGAGGCTCAGAAGATAAATGATATAGGAGCAGTTAGAATATTCAAACCATACTTAGTGCTAAATAATTCAGAGACTGGGTCTAAAGAAGCTACTGAACTAATGAATAATGTATCTAGGGAAGTCTGGAATGTAATAGCACCTAGTGGAGAATTACCGGCAGAGGCAGGATTTGAAGGATTTGCCAAATTGTTAGGACAAGACGCAATAAAAAACCTAGAGCTGGGGAGAATTTTCCTAGAAGATGTAATGAAGTGTGTGGGTCTATATGATAAATATGGAAACGTGGATGATTACATCTATGATGCCTCTCCTGAATCTTTCCAAAGCTTAGGTACACTACTGTCTCAAGGAGAAGTTAACAATGGAGAAGAATATTATTACAGTGATATGGATATAACTGATCTCGATGATGGTGACAATATAGGCATAGATATAGATACGGAAGCTGGTATAGAAAATTACGTGGACACTACAAATGATTTGCAGGATCTGAATAACATAGCTAATAGGGTTAGCTACGATGAAGAGATACCAATTGAAGAGTTAGAAGGGTATGATTACGATACGAGAGACCTTATAGGGACTCCTATAAAAGTTAATAACCGTGAGGAAAATTACTATAGTATGCAGGGCAAGGGAGGCCGTAAAACAGTTGTAGATACCATAAACATGAGGGATTACATAAAGCTTAATCCAAATAACTGTATAGATGCTAGAAAAGCTGGTAGACCGGTTAATGGTATGTTCGAGAAAATATTAATAAATACACCTTATGGTGCCCAGAAGTATATAGATAGACTATGGACATCTATTCTGGATACAATAGTACTAGGTGGGTATAAACGTGTGAATATAACCATGGTAGCAATGCTAGGCGGACATATGTTTATAGGTAAGAAGATAGTAAATCTTGACGGTGTGCTTGGGGGATATGAGGAAGTCAAATTAAGAGATATAGTATCATTTAGAATCATGTTTAGAAAATTCTTTAGGCTAAGGGATTTAATAGTAGACGAAGATATGTTCAGAGTACTNATGATGGAGTATCAGGTTACGGAGCGGATATTTGTAGAGGCTAAGAGATTGAACAGATTGATAATCCAGAAGCAAAATGGGGAAAATAAGGTAATATATAGGGATTCTATTAAAGATAACGCAGATACTAATAGAGTAATGGAGACTAATAGTAAATTNAAGAATGATTTCGACTTGTATTGTGCTACACAGAGGAAAACCCGATGGGAAGATAATATAGNCGCAGATAATATTTGGGGAATGCGTTTAGCTAAAAAGTCATTCTCTGGGGCAGGTAAATTATTCTTTGAGAAGGACAAGCCTAAGGTAGGTAGATCTGCTATACTGTTTGGGTCCGGACTGGTCATAGCCACTTTAGGAACAGCTGCCTGGGGAGGTTATAAGCTATTAACTGGTACAGCTAACTTAATGATGAATCTTAGAAGATAACAAGTTTGTATATTTAGGTAAATAGTAATTATTGTGGGGGCGGAGATATGGGACATAGGGTAAATANNNTCTACATTGGTAGATGCTATAGATTTTTATAATCAACTATAGTTAATAAGTGAGCAGTGGGCAATAATTTAGTGAGCAATGGTGAAAGTGCCTTGTAGTGGAAATATAGTGATTTTTCTAGGAATGAAGCAGTTAGGATAATTGTATGATACATTAAGTAATGCAGTAGGGTAGATTTTCAGCTAAAAAGGTATTCAATTTTCGAGACGATAATATTATGGATGTAAGGAAGTGAAGCTAAAAGCAATTAAAATAATACAAGGACATTAAATAATAGTGTATAATATTTTACAAAGTATTACCGATTTTGACAATCAAATCGGTATTATTTTTGCTCATTATGGTCTATAATACAGATTATGGCAGCAATTATTGTAATGTTTATTGAGGATAATGGGTAAATTAATGAGGCAATATTAATACTTGAAGGGTATTTCTGGGTATTCAGGAATGTTTTTACTCACGAACTAGTGTGGCTATTCCTATAAACAATCATTACGAAGAATAAGTCTAAATATGATTTTGGAGTGGTGGGAGTAGTGACTATAGATAAAAGAAGCTATACAGAAGATATTGTTAAAATGGCATCTAATTATAATGATGTAACAGTTATTAATTGGGAAAATTACCGTGCTGGGAGTAAGGATAGACTAATAGCTTCACTTATATCGGATAACGTATTCATAAACAAAAAGAGATATGGGAAACACATTATAGATATAGGTAACANTACGGATGGAAATACACTAGTNTCTGATGTACTGTTAAGTTATTTGTCTTTAATATCAGTGATATATTGGTTAAGACTAAACGGAAATAATATAAATAACGTGGCAAGTGTAGAAATAGTTGAGGGTAGAGCTGATATAGGAGCTGTATTACTGGGGGCGGATAGTGAGAATGCTAGGTTGATTGTAAAAGAATGCCATCGACAACTAATAGAGCANTCAATACAATACAACAAGATAATGATGTCGGGCAGATACTTAACCGTGAAATTCAGAGTGGAAGATGTAGATAACTTAGAGATAAAGATGATAAACTTATTTAGTAAAGTGTTTTCTATAATAGATTCCTTCAGAATACGCTATGGTAAAAGTGATATATCAATATACGAATCAGCTAACACAACTTGTCTAATAGATGGGAATGAAATAATGCTACTTAGCGCTAATAGAGATAGTAAAGACAGTAGGGATAATTTCAGTAAGTTATTAGCTGATTGTAAATATAATATGAACTTGGGGGACTTTAAAGTAGTACATATGTTATAGCATTAATGTATAATTACGTAGTAATTTATATACTTTTTGAATACTGGTAATATTCGATATAGCGTATTATGAGAGGAGAAAGGCGGATGGAATTTTTAAGACTTAAAGATGTAGATGTTGGGGCGAATATAGGAAAGCAGTTAAATATCTCTTTCTTAGTTATAGAGACATCTGTAAGACCACAAAAAGATAATGGAAAATTTATGTCAATTATTATGGCAGACAAAAACGCAAAGCAAGAGGCTAAAATATTTTCTATAGATGAAAAATTAGAGCGGGAGGTTGTAAGCGGAAAAGCATACGATGCGACTATAAGCGTTAAGAAATACCGGGATGGATATAGTTGCATCATAGAAGGCATAAAAGAATCAAAAATACCTAAGGAAGAGTTCATGCACTGGGCAAATGATATAGAAAATTATAAGGAACAATTGATAACATTAATAGACAGTATTGAAAATGATATATATCAAGATATAGTTGTGGGACTAATAAATCCACACTTTGAAAAGTTTTGTACCTGGCCGGCTGGAAGGAGCCAGCACCATTCAGAACTCGGAGGATTACTAGTACATACAACCTCATTGACTAGGGTAGCAACCAGTATAGCATCTTTTTATAATAAGGTGTACGATGCAAATATATTCAATATCGATTTACTGACAGCGGCATGCTTATTACATGACTTAGGTAAACTGGTGGAGTACGAAATAGATGATACTATTGGTAGGGCTAAATTCTCTGCAGATGCAGCTTTAAGCTCCCACATAATGGAGTCATTACGTTTCGTAGATTCTATTGCAACTTCTATGGAAATAGAGGATCTGGAGGAAGTTAGACTATTAAAACATTGTATAGCAGCACATCATGGTAAATTGGAATGGGGCAGCCCAATTACGCCGGCAACACCGGAAGCATCATTATTACATAGAATAGACATGATAGATGCTGAGGTATATGTATATGATAGAGAATTCTGTGAGCTTAAACCGGGAGAAAGTAAAACAGTATGGAGTAACGGAGGCTCGTTTAACTGCTTTTATAAGGACACAAGTAAAATAAAAGAAATCAAAGTAAATATATAAGAGGTAAATTAGAGTGAATGTTCAAAAAGCATTAAATATACTTGGGATAAATATCAACGAAGTCACCGTGGATAATGTTAAATCTGTATATAGACAAAGAATGAAGAAGGNGCATCCAGATGCAGGGGGNAATGAAAAAGAGGCAAAATTAGTTAATGAAGCTTATGAGATACTACTCAAAGCGGCTGACAGATTAGGAAAAATATTAGGGGAGAGAGGGAAATCTGAAGGAGCGTATGTAATAACTATTAAAGATGTGATAAGTATATTTGGAGGTACGGAGTTAAATCTTAGTAACCCTAAGGGAGAGAATATAGTACTAAATAAGGATAATATAAACTTAACTTTCCTAATCGTATTGGTTGGGGCTGAAGTTAACATCAAGGGACAAAAGATATGTGTAGATACAACCTGCGTAAGAGATAGTAAAGATAGTTATAACTTATCTATAGATGTGGCTGACATAGAAGTATTTCCTGACACTGATGTAGAAATAATTATAGCAGATGAGGTTATAAGAACTAAAGCCTTTGATAAAAAGGTGTTAATTCCTGTAAAACTTCCTTACAATGTTAGGGTTAACCTTAGATTTAGTTTCGAACAGTTTAAGGGCTAGGGAAAGAGAGTTGTTGATTTATGGCAGAAGCCTATAACAGAAAAATCATAAGGGATTATATAGTAACTGAAATGACTAGAGGCAAAGAACTAGGGGAAGTTCAAATAGGACTGGAGAAGGAATTTGGAGTAAAGAAAAGTCTTACCTCTATACATGGAATATATAAACGTGCAAGCACGAAGCAAAAAGATGTAATGGATATACTGAGAATATATGCTCGTGGATATAATATCAGCGAAACCAAGGAAATATATAAACAACTAACGGGAGATGATAAAAGCTATTATGCAGTAAGGAAAATAGTGAATGATAACCAAGAGTCAATAGATAAAATACTGAATGCAATGGGAGTAATAGCTATTAAATGTATAGATTCTAAAATGAGCTTAGAGGAAATATCCAATGAGCTAACCTATAAAGGAGTAGTCATTAAAGAAAAATATCTTAACGATGTAATATGTTGGGCGTACGATAAGATAATCAGAAATAACAATATTAAACTGATTGCTGAGGCATATGAGTTAACTGGGGATAATGATGTAGTAAAAGATTTGATGCGTAGTCCAAGAGAAGGTATAACACTCGGAGAGATTAAGTATCTTGCAAAGGACTAACACTATGGAAGAGATCAAAGGAAGGGCGGTAGACGATATGGCAAAAGGAATATACGTAGTAGTTATTAATCCAGCAACTGGAAGAAAGAATAGAATACCTGTAGATAGCTTAAGAGAAGCGTCTATAATTACTAGGCAAATAATAGAGGAAAATTTCTATACTGCTGAGGAATGGTGCAGGGAAGGGGTAGGAGATATATATTATAATAATACTAGGGTAGCTTATGTGTCTTACAACGGTAGAATATGGACGGATCCTAATAATTTTAGGGAAATACCTTTGGATTATCCTGTAGATAGATTGATTAGGCAAGGTAGAATAATTTAGGTATAGGGTGGTAAACTATGCAGATTATTAAAACTAAATGATACAAATAATATATAGGGATATAAACTAATAACTTATAGAATAAAAATACAACCTAAGGGTTGTATTTTTTTACTTACAAGTAAATCTTAACTAGGCTATTATAAAAGCATCCTTTGGAATAATAATGAATATATAGCAGTGAGGGGGAGTTACATATGCTAAATAGTGAAGAGGTGTGTATAAGATACGCTAAGAAAAAGCTAGTGGGGGTGACACTACATTACAATACTGAGGAAAATAACTGCAAATACATACCTGTGGATAATAATTCCATAATTGTAGCTATAAGAGATGAAGCAGGAGATGAGATGAACATAGTGGTGAGTAAAAAGAGCAGACAGTCATTAATAGATTTAATAGCGACACTAGTAGTAGCCGCAAGAGATGGAGATACACACAGGGATTATATACTCGATTGGGTAACAGATGCAGTTAGGAAATTGGAAAAAGGCAGAAAGATTAGGGGGATATAGTATGAGAAGAGTCGGAGTAGGAATAGATTTAAATACTAGGGCACTAAATGGAAAGAGCATTAAATACGTAGATGAGTACATAAGAGGATTAAGAGAGCATAGGGTAATAAATGTAGATTTGATAGTGAATTACGTACTGGACGATAACAACAGGTATATAATAGATGCGATACACAATAATGGTCTAAGCGTTAGTTTACACAGCAACGGAATAAATGATATATACACAACATTCCACAGTAGTAAAGATGTTAACTCTAGTATAGAATTACAGCTAAACGCACTTAATAAGGCTAATGACATATTGAGGGGAATAGGGTTCGAGGGAGGAATACCTGTAGTATATCATGGTGGAGAGGTAGTGAATAAAGATAGAAAGATTGATATACAGTTGGCAGCTGAATTCTTCGAGGAGTTAAGTCGGAAGGCATACGTTTTAGATATGGAGATATTAACAGAGTCACTGTCTTTAAATCATCCAAAAGTAGATTGCATAGGAAATAATTGGATAGACTTACAGGAGTTAAATAGAAATATAAGCAGTAAAAACTGGGGAATATGTTGGGATACTGGACATACTAGGGGGAATGCAGAAGAGGAGGGTAAGATGACATTTCCGCCAATAAATATACTAGATAAAATAAAATTTACACATATACATCACATGGGGGAAGATAGTGTAGATCATCTACCAATAATAAGCGGAGAATGGCAAGATAATGAGGTAAAATTCTTAATACTGAGCAACTATAAAGGTATTTTTAGCTTAGAGTATGATTTTAGACTAGTAGATGAAGAAAATCATGCAGAGCTTATTTATTTATCGACGTATAGGTTAGCAGCCATGATTGATTATTTCTATAGAAATTCTAAGGATATCGTATTATTGGATAATATACGAAGGAGTAATCTAAGAGTAGATAAAAAGAGACCTATGAAAGTCATTCGAAAAGGTAAAGTACTTGACGAAATAGACTATCAAATATCTATAGACTCAATAATGTTCAAGAAAAGCGATATAAGAGATTACAATCAGATAATAATAGACGACGGTTACGTATTGAATGTAGAGTATCTAGGGTCTAGAGACGGAATGGCAATATATAAAATACAAAATAACATTTATAATTTAGATGAATACAGAAGAATAATAGATTTTATATTTGATATGAAGTGGGCATCGTCAGCAGAATACAATAGTATGAATATCTAATAGTAATCGATTATATCATTGGAGAATTAATGTAACAGCTCTAGGATATGTATTGAGTAACAGGGATAGATAGACAAATGGGGAGTAGTTGTATCTACTTCCCATTTTTTTATTGCTACAATAAATACTTTAAGATATATTGAGGTATAGGATTTGTCTAGTAGTAGGTTATTTTGAAGGCTAATAAAAAATAAGGGTAAACTAGATAGACAAGCTACTTGAAGTGTAAGAGTATAAAAATATACGGCATTAAGGGTATGTAGGGGTGAGCCCTCTGCCAATGGAGGGTACGCACTCTAGGCAAGATGACCCGCTGATAGGGGATTAAATAAAAAAAGGGGGAATCATAATGAAAAACCTTTTATACCTCATTGATACTCGAACCCGTTTTAGTGAAGTGGGAGCCTGGGCAGTTACGCAGACTGCATCAGGAGATTTGGTGCTTAGGAGAGCTATTTCCCTGGGCTCTCTTTGGGACCTTGCAAAAAAGGGGAGCATCGAATTCAACGGCATGGTTGCCGTGACAGAAGGAGGGTATAGGGCTATGTCCTCAGAGGGCTTTACCTCTGGGGGTGGAAACAGCTGGAGAGTGAAAAAAGTAGCTGCCACTATCGAAAGCGGCGGGAAAACCTACATAAGGGCCTTCCGGGTACACATATTCCCGGAGGGAACAGTAGTTTCGTTTCCGGTCAAGCAGCCGGTGCAGCTCAATCAGGCTGTCCGGCAGGCCGCCTATTCCGCGTTATTGCTGCGCCAAGACCTGGCTGGGAACGAATGGTATATTGTAGAGGGGCAGTCGAACACCCTCCAGTATGCCAAACTCAACTGGGTGCCGGCGGATGATCCGCCGGAGTTTGCTTTAGAACATAAGGAGTCGCTGGCAGAGATATGGGTCAGCAGAAACGAAGATGGTGTCCTCTGGTCGTTTAGGCCAGAGGCAGAAGTTGAGGAGGACTACCATGTCACACCTTAAACAACATGGTAGTCCTCCAAAAATAATAAAATCCCGTTAAATCGGGGAGAAGGAGAGTGAAAATATGATAAACATGAGTCATTGTCGCTTTCAGAACACAGAATTGGCAATTGAAGAATGCTTGGATGCTATGGCAGCAAAGGACATTGAAAATGAAAGAGAAAGAAATGCAGCAAGGAGATTGTTTGCAAAAGTATTGGACTTTTGNAGAAATGAAGGCATTGTNAGTGATTACGATAATGTCCATTTAAGGAAAGTGGTTGACTACAGTTACATCAAGGAACAGGAGGAGNTTGAGTGAACCAGACACTCCTGTTTAATGATGTATGCGAGCCAGCACCCCAGCCTACAGTAAAATCTTATACTTGGGTGCAGACAAGGTTAGTGCGCGAAGATGGTCCCTTTTATCGGGCCACAATTAAAAAGCCCGAAGAAGTAGTTGAATTACTAAACGACCGGTTTGATCTAGAAAATTGCGATACTGAAAAATTCATTGCAATTTATATGGATCGGAAAGGTCAAGTTAATTCAATTAGCGTGGTCAGTATGGGGGGTACGCACTGCGCCATAGTGCATCCCCGGGAAGTATTTAAGGCCGCGATACTCTCTAGTTCCGAGAGTATAATATTGGCCCATAATCACCCTTCTGGAGACCCTAACCCATCTCAAGAAGACATCGCTATTACCCGACGTCTGATTGAAGCGGGGAATATTGTGGGAATTGAGGTTTTAGACCATGTTGTTGTTGGTTACAACCAGCATAGGTCCCTCAAAGCAATGGGTTTAATGTAAGGAGGTAAGATTATGGGTTATTACAGC
>JGI24712J26585_10002155_pt1 | contig 16336 bp, 14 predicted proteins | sample BioPla3DNA2_FD_26585 | JGI IMG/M metagenome (IMG submission 26585) | reverse complement strand
AAATCTGTCCAGCTTCTAACCTTTGAAGGTTGTATCGGCTGACCTCCACCGTTAACACATCCACCTGGACAAGCCATTATTTCAACAAAGTGATAATCTGCTTCCCCTGCTTTTATTCTATCAAGAAGCTTTCTTGCATTGCCAAGCCCATGAGCAACAGCAGCTTTAAGTGTCAAATCACCAACTTGTATAGATGCCTCTTTAATACCTTCAACACCTCTAACTTGCTCGTACTCAACATTTTCAATGGATTGTCCGCTTAAAACCTCAGCAACAGTTCTTAAAGCAGCTTCCATAACCCCACCAGTTGCTCCGAAAATAACACCTGCACCAGAAGCTTCACCCATAGGATCATCAAATTGTCTTTCAGGAAGATTCTTAAAATCAATACCAGCTTCCTTAATCATCCTTGCAAGCTCTCTTGTAGTAAGAACAGCGTCAACATCAGGATAACCTGTTGCAGCCAATTCAGGTCTTGCAGCTTCAAATTTCTTTGCTGTACATGGCATAATTGATACAACATAAACCTTAGAAGGATCAATACCTTCCTTTTCAGCATAGTAAGATTTCAATACTGCACCAAACATTTCATGGGGTGACTTACAGGATGACAAATTATCTAAAAACTCTGGATAATAGTGTTCACAGAATTTAATCCATCCTGGGCTACAAGAAGTAATGACAGGTAATTTGCCACCGTTCTTTATTCTGTTTATTACCTCTGTTCCCTCTTCCATAATAGTAAGGTCTGCTGCTGTATCGGTATCAAAAACTTTATCAAAGCCCAAACGACTCAAAGCAGATATCATATTACTTGTAACCCTTGAGCCTATTGGCATACCAAACTCCTCACCTAATGCTACCCTTACAGCTGGAGCAGTCTGGACAACAACATGAAGATCAGGATTTGCAAGTGCATCCCAAACTTTATCTGTATCATCCTTTTCTCTTAAAGCACCTACAGGACATACATTTATGCATTGTCCGCACATTGTACAAGGAACTTCATTCAAGGATTTATTAAAGGCCGAGGATACTATTGTCTTAAAGCCTCTTTCGTTTGTATCAATAACTGATACGGTCTGGACATTTTTACACATGCTAACGCATCTTCTACAAAGTATACACTTATTTGGATCTCTTTCTATAGAAGGGGAGAAATCATCTAATGGTAACTTGTGTGTCTCACCTTCAAATCTTATATCTTTAATGTTTAATTCTTCTGCCAATGATTGCAATTCACAGTTTTTGCTTCTTACACAAGTCAGGCACTTCTTATCATGATTTGACAAAATAAGCTCTAGTGTAACCTTTCTTGCCTCCCTAACTGCTGGAGATTGTGTGAATATTTCAAGCCCTTCTGAAACCGGGTACACACATGCGGCCTGAAGACTTCTCGCACCCTTGATTTCAACCACACACATACGACAGGCACCAATCTCATTTATATCTTTCAAGTAGCAAAGAGTAGGTATATCAATGTTAGCAAATTTAGCTGCCTCAAGTATTGTAAAGTTCTTTGGAACTTGAATCTTACGGGTATCTATAGTTATATTAACCATTTCCATTATCTTATGCACTCCTTTCTTTAAACATTTTTAAATATGGCTTTGAACGGACATTTTTCCATACATACGCCACATTTAATACATTTATCTTGATCAATAACATATGGTACTTTCTTCTCACCGCTGATAGCACTAACTGGACATTGCTTTGCACAAATACCACAGCTTTTACAAGCATCAGCATCTATAACATACTTCATCATTGATTTACAAACTCCCGCAGGACACTTTTTATCCACAACGTGAGCCATATACTCATCTTTAAAATATCTCAAAGTGCTTAAAACAGGATTTGGTGCTGTCTGCCCTAATCCACAAAGTGCTGAAGCCTTAATATTCTTTGCAAGAATCTCAAGTTTTTCAATATCTCCCTCTTCACCTTTTCCCTCGGTAATTCTCTCTAAGACTTCTAACATCCTCTTAGTTCCGATACGGCATGGAGGACATTTACCACAGGATTCTTCAACTGTAAATTCAAGGAAGAATTTCGCTATATCAACCATACAGCTATCTTCATCCATAACTATAAGTCCACCAGAACCCATCATAGATCCCAACTGAATCAATGAGTCATAGTCTATTGGTGTATCTAAATGACTTGCAGGAATACAACCTCCAGAAGGTCCACCAGTCTGTGCTGCTTTAAATTTCTTACCCTTTGGTATTCCTCCTCCGATGTCATATACAACTTCTCTCAAAGTTGTACCCATAGGAACTTCAACAAGTCCTGTGTTGTTTATATTTCCACCAACCGCAAAAACTTTTGTTCCTTTACTCTTTTCAGTTCCTATGCTTGTGAACCACTCAGCACCTTTTAGAATAATAACTGGAACATTGGCATAAGTTTCAACATTATTTAGTATGGTAGGCTTATCCCACAATCCCTTAACCGCTGGGAATGGAGGTCTTGGTCTAGGTTCTCCTCTATGTCCTTCCACAGAAGTCATAAGTGCTGTTTCCTCACCACATACGAAAGCTCCTGCACCAAGTCTTATTTCTAAATCAAAATTGAAATCTGTTCCAAATATATTTTTACCCAAAAGTCCATATTCTTTTGCCTGTTCTATAGCTATTTGAAGCCTTTTAACAGCTATAGGATACTCAGCTCTTACATATACATAACCTTGGTCTGATCCAATTGCATATGCTGCAATAGCCATCGCCTCAATTAGAGAGTGTGGATCTCCTTCAAGAACACTTCTGTCCATGAATGCTCCTGGATCACCCTCGTCCGCATTACAACATACATATTTCTTGCCCTCAGGCTGTTTCGCAGCAAAATCCCATTTTAATCCTGTAGGAAATCCTCCGCCACCTCTTCCACGAAGACCAGATTTCTTCAATATTTCAATAACATCAGCCGGTTTTAGCTCAGTCAAAGCCTTTCCAAGTGCCTTGTAACCATCATATGCTATATATTCATCTATCTGTTCAGGATTTATAATTCCACAGTTTCTTAATGCAACCCTCATTTGTCTTTTGAAAAACTCAGAGTTTTCTAAGGAGCTCGATGCCTCGTCAGCATCCTTAGCATCATGTCCACTAGAGAGAAGAAGTCTTTTAACTATTCTCCCCTTAAGTAAGTGCTCCTCTGTAATCTCTTTAACATCTTCAACCTTAACCATTGTGTACATAGCACCTTCAGGATACACAACTATTATAGGACCTTCTGCACAAAGACCAAAACACCCTGTCTTTACTATTTTCACTTCATTTTGAAGATTGTTTCTTGCCAGCTGAACATCAAACTCAGCTATTATCTTCTCTGAGTTTGAAGAAGTACAACCTGTACCACCGCAAACCAGAACATGCGATCTATATAATTGCATTTGTAACCCTCCTTATACATTAAATAAAAAAACTCTAGAGACCTTAAATCTCTAAGCACTTGCCCCTTCAACACCGCAAATGGGCGTAGTCATAATTAATAGCAAAATTTATTTATCAGCTTCGCCAATTGTATAATCGGCACAAACTCTTCCGTTAACGATGTGCTCTGCAACAATACGTACTGCCTTTTCAGGTGTCATTTTCACATAAGTTGTCTTATTTCCGTCCTTGTCAATAACTTCAACAATAGGCTCAAGTCTGCAAACACCTATACAGCCAGTCATAGTAACAGTCACATCTGTCATGTTTCTTTTGTTTAATTCTTCAACAAATGCAGTCATAACAGGTCTTGCACCAGCCGCTATACCACAAGTAGCCATACCTACGATTACCCTCATACCATCATTACTCTTCCTAAGACTTATTTGTTCAAGGGTTTTCTTTCTTATTTCTTCTAATTCAGCCAAGGATTTCATTTAGCACCCCTCCTAAAATAATCTTTATTTCACTGTTTATATAGTCACGTATCCAACTTAATACTTCAAACTGTGTTATCGGTACTTCTTTAAGCTGTTCTTTTACCTCCATGGTAGTAAATTTGAAACAATCCTTTTTGTTACTAACAGATAACTCAAATTCAATATCAGGACTAGACATAATTAAAGTTACCATTGTTTCGGCTATATCACCAAGAGGTAACCTATCAATGTGAGATATTTTAAAAGATGCTTCTAATGTAGTACCCTCAAATCTTTTAGAATAGATTTTAAGGTCACCCCCCGCCATATTTGACGAAGCCATAAGAAGTGATATACCCATCCCAACTTTTCTAGTTTTCCTTGTAGTCGTAAAGGGACTAGTTATATCCTTAAGCAAATGTTCTTCAATACCCTCACCATTGTCTGTTATTATCATTGTCAATAAATCTGCTTCATTGTCAGCAGTTAAAAAAACACAAACTTTATCCGCTTTTGCAGAAATGGAATTCTGCACTATATCCATTAAATGCAAAGATAAATCTTTCATTATTCTTTATACTTCTTAATTATTCCTTCTACATCATCAGGAACAAGTCTTCCATAAACATCATCGTTTATTGTAATAACTGGTGCCAAACCACATGCCCCTATACATCTGCATGCCTCTAATGAGAACATACCGTCTTCAGAACATTCTCCTACTTCCAAGCCAAGTTTTTCTTTGAATTTGTCCAAGATCTGTCCAGAACCCTTAACATAACATGCAGTACCCATACATACTGAGATTTTGTATTTTCCTTTAGGATTTAAGGAAAACTGTGTGTAAAAAGTAACAACTCCGTAAATTTCTGATAGTGGTACATTTAATTCCTCGGATATTTTCTTTTGAACCTCAATAGGCAAATATCCATACACCTCTTGTGCCTCATGCAATACCGGAATTAATGCCCCCCTTGTATCCTTGTACTTCTTAATGATTTCCTGTAGTTTTTGATCTCTCGGATCGGCTCCACCACAGCAGCAGCAATTGTTTGCGCTCATTTGATAAAAAACCCCCTAACACTTAAGTTTTTTTGTATTATCTTTAAATCAAGCCTATGTTAACAAATTAACAATTTTCTTCATAATTATAGCAAATTTCGATATAACATTCAATAAAATTCTCAAATAAATATTTGCCAATTTTCTAAATCATAACCTTGAAATCTAGTGATTTTAAGGCAAAATGCAATTTGGTAAAACTAAAGTTTCATAACTAAATTGTATACAGTATTCTAAAACCTGATTTTTCTTCTATTTCTTGAGAGATTCTATGAGACATTCTATGCTTATCTCTTTAAGCTCAATACTACTTTCCTTTTCTAGAATTTTTCCAAGATCATGAGCATCAGAAGATTTCAATAAATTGTAAGTTGAAAGATAGGGATATTTTTTCAGAAATTCGTCCATTACACAATCTTTAGATATTTCAATATATTTTAAATTCAAGTAGTCTGGAACTATTCCAAGATTGGAAATTATACTGAAGGAATCCCTGTCCACATGGGCAGGAACAACAACTCCACCAAGCTTATCCACCTTTTCGAACACATCATCAATACTTAAATTAGTCGCTGTAAGAAGCATTGGTTTATAGTTACTTATAATATTGTCTTCTTGATCCATTATGAGTTGCTCACCAAAAATATCTTCCCTATTTTCAATGCTAGGAAGAGCATTGCTAACTTCCTTGTGCATTTTCATCACTTCTTCAAGACCTGGAAAAAGACAAATCACATGTACTTCTTCTCTAGTTTCTAGCTCCATCCCAGGTACAACAACAATTCCACGATTTTTTGCACAATTAAAAACTGCCTCGCAGTTTAGGGCAGCATTGTGATCAGTAACCGCAATTATATCAAGACCCTTGATATGTGCCATGTTCACTATGTTATTAGGCGTCATATCAGCTTGTGCACAAGGTGACAGTGCCGAATGTATATGAAGATCATAGAATGCTTTCATAACTAAAAATACCTTTCACAAAGTCCTTTTTTAGTTTTATAATCTTTATTCTATCAATGCTATTTTACTAGTGGAATAAACTTACTAATCTCTACTGCAATTTGATAAGCAGTCTTATTTGAACTCAAAATTGCAATCCCCTCTTCGTTCGCCTTCTTAATTGTAGCCTCTTCAACTTGTATTCCCTCAGGTACTAATATACACGCAACTTCAACTAATAAGGCTACAGCTACAATATTTAAATGCGTATGAACAGTAATCCAAACATCACCTTTATTAGCATGGGACATAACCCAACTGAGTAAGTCGCAAATGTATGCCCCTGAAATCTCATTATCCAAAGATTTATTGTCCGTTAAGATTTTCGCCTGAATTAAGTCAGCAAGCTGATCAATTTTCATCTTTATCTTCATCTCCCCTTAATATTTATCTTTTTTATCGGTCTTATCACTATTTTTATCATCCTTATCTAAAACAGGAGGCATCATTGATTCAATCTCCATCATTTGAATTGTAAGTGCTCTGACTTTTTCTCTCAATTTAAAGACACAATCGGTCTCATTCGCATTACCTCTTACAATATCTTCAGCAAGTGCCTTGCAATTAGGTGCACCACAAGCACCACAATCTAGTCCCGGTAAATCCTCACTTATTGTTCTGAGTGTCTCTAACTTCTGCATTGCAACTTCAAAATCATCGTCTAATTGCATAATAGGTTTGTGTTCCACATTCCTTGTCCAAAGTAAATCATATTCATAAATATTAGCCGAATTATCTTCTACACTGTTTTTCTTTGCCATATCTATAAATTTCTTAATCCTTGTTTTAGCTACATACAAGTTTTCTACAGTTAATGCTCCCCCAAGGCATCCGCCCTGACAAGCCAAAGTTTCTATAAAATCAACATCCTTAAGTTTGTCATTTTCCAATTCCTCAAGAATAGAAATAACATTATGAATACCATCTACAGCAAGAAAATTATCTGTACCCAGTGCCAAGCTCTCCCCACCAGAGCTTGCCCATCTTATTCCTTCAAATCCCGATTTTACTAATTGCTCTTCTGCTTCCTCTTTTACCTCACCAAGAGCGTTAAGTAATTTTAAATATATATCCTTTATAGATATTGCTCCATCAACACAAGACTTCTCGCTCTCGTAAGGTGCTTTAATGCTAGTAACTTTAGCTGCACATGGTGTAATAAAAAAAACTCCAATATCTTCAATACGCATATTCTCATTCTTCACTAACTCATCTTTTACAATCCTTGCAGCAAGTTCCATGGGAGACTCAAGCTTTAATATATTATCAATTAAACTTGGGAACCTTACCTGAATCAACCTTACAACTGCAGGACAGGCCGATGAAATTAAAGGTTTTCTAAAATTGTTCTTTTTCATTAATTCTCTCGTTGCATTACTTACGATTTCAGCAGCCTTTGCTACTTCATAGACATGATCGAAACCAAGCAACTTAAACGCTGTAAGCAAATGATTAGTGGATCTTGCAGCTCTGAACTGTCCATATATTGTTGGAGCAGGTATAGCAACTTTATATTTATAATTTTTAATAATTTCAAGAGGATCTGTAATAGCTTTTTTGGCACGATAAGGACAGACTCTGATACATTCACCACAGTCTATGCATCTTTCGGCTATAATTCTCGCCTTTCCTTTTCTTACTCTAATAGCCTCCGTAGGGCACCTTTTGATACAGTTAGTGCAACCTTTGCACTTTTCTTCATCTAAAGTAACCGAATGAAAATACTCATTCATTCTATCCCCCCCTATAATAGACCTAGATTGTGCCTGAGAAAAAGTCAAAGTCTTTTTCTCTATAAACACTGTAGTTGATTATTCTATAAAAGCACAGTGATTTGAACTCTAGTTCCTTTACCAACCTCGGTTTTTATATCAAGTTTATCGGCATATCGTTTAATATTAGGTAAACCCATACCAGCACCAAACCCCATCTCTCTAACGCTATCAGGAGCAGTTGAAAATCCTTCTTTCATTGCAAGTTCAACATCTGGGATTCCTGGACCTTCGTCATTAATTGTTATTAATACCTTTTCCTTGTCTATTGCAACATCTGCTGTTCCCCCTCCTGCATGAATAACAGCATTTATCTCTGCTTCATACATAGCAATAGAAACTCTTTTAACAGTCTTAGGAGGAACACCTAACTGATTGAGCATTTTTTTTACGCTACTAGAAGCTTCTCCAGCTAAAGAGAAATCGTCGGCAGGTATAATGTAATTCTGCCTTATAATGCTGTTGCTCAATCCCATACACCTCTTCCCGTAACACCAGAACTGTATAACTTGCCACATGCAATAAACATAGGATGTTTAGTAATAAAAATTGTTATTCCTTTATCCTTTGCAAATTCAATTACCTTTTCATCAGGCTTCTTACCTCTGACAAAAACAATAACCTTTATATCCATCATTTCCGCCGTTCTTACCACCTGCGGATTGACAAGCCCTGTCAACAATACAACATTTTCCTTGACAAAGGCCATAACATCACTCATAAGGTCAGCACCGCAAGCACAATGAACTTCCATATCAAGATTTTCTTCTCCCGTCAAAAGTTCCGCTTCGAGAATACCGGCGATTTCAGAAACTTTCATATAATCCCTGCCTTTACATTTCATTTTTTCGATCCTGTAAACCTATTGTTCGTAAAAACAACTACCCCCAACAAATTCTCTTATAATAGAATTTGCAGGAATCTCTTTCGATTCTATCGGAACAAAATTCGTTAAAAACTCTATCAATCTCCTCGCTTCAGAATATTCCTCTTGTGAACTGTCAACATCACTTAAGAGTGGCTCCGCAAGTACCTTTAAAACTCCTAATTCAAAAGGAAGTGCCGAGTTGAACATAATGTCCGCCTCCTCCTGAAAAGGAAAGATATTTTTTTCTTCTCCTCGCCTTACAGAAGGCCATCTTTTAATTGTATTAATTGCACTGCAACCTCTGAATTGGAAGTCTCTAACAATTCTACGAAGCATTCTTGAGTCGGTTGTCGGAATTCTATTGTGATCATCAATGCTCATTGAAGTAATAGCACTTACATAAACCTTAAACTTACTTTCCTTAGGAATAGAAGAAGTCAATCTTTCATTAAGTCCGTGAATACCTTCTATTATAAGCAATTGGTCTTCATCAATTTTCAACTTCCTACAAAAATCTTCTCTGCAGCCGTTTGGAAAATTGAAGATTGGTATCCCTACCTCTTCTCCCTTTATTAAGCTTGCTAAATGTTGATTGAAAAGAAGAAGGTCAATCGCTTCTAAAGCTTCAAAATCAAACTCTCCATTTTCATCCACAGGTGTACGATCCCTATCCACAAAATAATCATCAAGGGAAATGGTAACAGGCCTTAAGCCATTAACTTTCAATTGTATGGCTAATCTCTGTGCAAAAGTAGTCTTACCAGAAGATGAAGGTCCCGCAATAAGAACTACCCTTTTCTTGTGTTTATTAAAAGCAATCATATCGGCTATTTGTGCTATTTTTTTCTCATGAAGAGCCTCTCCAACTCTTATCAGCTCATTAACTTTATTTTCCTTAACAAGAGCATTGAGGGAGCCTACATTTGCGACACCAAGAATACGTCCCCAGTTTTTATATTCTTTAAATATACTAAAGAGCTTTTTTTGTTCTTTAAACTTCGGAATAATATCTGGGTTTGTCTTGTCTGGAAACATCATTATCAGACCCGGCGAATAAAACTTAAGTGCGAATTTCTTTAAATAACCTGTATCTGGTGCCATATAACCATAAAAGTAATCTTCAAAACCATCACAATTGTAGATAGTGACATAGGACTTCTTTCGGTATTCTACAGCACTAAACCTATCTAATCTTCCCGTTTTTCTAAAAATTTCTCTTGCTTCGTCTAAGGACAAAATCTTCTTTACAAAAGGTATTTTTCGCTCTATCAGTTCTCTCATTCTATCTTCAATTTTTGATACTTCTTCAGCAGTAAGCGGTGTATCACCATTGACCTCACAAAATATGCCTTTACTTATTGAATGGCTTATTATTACTTTTCTATCTGGGTAAAGGTCGTTAACCGCCTTTATTAGAACAAAACTAAGACTTCTCCTATAGATCCTCATTCCATCATCATTAGTCAAGTCAATAAATTCAATATTTGCATTATTATATAAATGGAAGCTCAATTCTTTAATATCATTATCAACTTTTGCAGCTACTATTACAGATTTATATTTACCAGTGAAATCATTGCTCAATTCGAGCAATGAAATACCTTCAGCAACTTCCATCTCGCTTCCATCGGGAAAAGTTAATTTGATTAAATCCATATTGCTCTCTCTCATATTATAATACCCCTCGTCTGTATATTTTTTAGTGTAATTTGAAAAAACCATCGGTCAAATTTGTGTTTAAAAATTAAATGATAGCCTAATAAAAACTATATTATTATTAACCTACTTAAGCACATATTAAATCAATTAATGATTAAGGTTATTTAATGAAACATAAAACAGCTATAATTTCCTTAACACCGAGAAAACCACTTAACTCATGAATTTTCTTGTTCGCAAGGGAACCCTATGGATCACTTCAACGGATGCTTCGCATCCCTAGGCTATAATTACAAGTATTCTATATATCAGAAAAAATTCCTCTTTTACTGTGAAAATTACTAATAATTCTTTAAGCACTATAAACATTAGACCCGTTTGTAATATGTGGTAATACTTTTTATGAATTGACATGATATATGGCTATAATATACAATAAAACTTGCTAAAAAACTGATGTTATAAGAGGTATTAATAAATGTCGAATATTAAGGAAATTATTTCTAAAGAAGTAGATAGAAGAAGGACTTTTGCTATAATATCACACCCTGACGCTGGGAAAACCACATTAACAGAAAAACTTCTTTTATATGGCGGTGCCATAAGACTTGCCGGTTCGGTAAAAGCAAGAAAAGCCAACAAACACGCAGTTTCCGACTGGATGGAAATTGAAAAACAGAGGGGAATATCTGTTACATCAAGTGTTATGCAGTTTGAATACGAAGGATTCTGTATAAACATACTAGATACTCCCGGTCACCAAGACTTCAGTGAAGATACTTACCGCACACTTATGGCAGCCGACAGTGCTGTAATGCTTATTGACGGTGCAAAGGGTGTAGAAGCTCAAACTATAAAACTATTTCACGTTTGTAAAATGAGAGGTATCCCTATTTTCACTTTTGTAAACAAGATGGATAGAGCTTCAAAAGACCCTTTTGAATTAATGGAAGAATTAGAAAATGTTCTAGGAATTCGCTCCTATGCAATGAATTGGCCTATCGGTACCGATGGCGACTTTAAGGGTGTTTATAATAGGAAGCTTAAACAGATTGAACTGTTCGAATCTGGTAACCATGGGCAATCTGCCATATCATCAAGTAAAGGAAGCGTTGATGACACAATTTTTACAGATCTTTTAGGAGAGCACTACCACAATAAATTGTGTGAAGATATCGAACTTTTAGATATGGCAGGTGACGAATTTGACAAGAAAAAGCTACTCAAGGGAGAATTAACTCCCATTTTCTTCGGAAGTGCCATGACCAATTTCGGTGTTCAGCCATTCTTAGAAGAGTTCCTTTCACTAGCTCCAAAACCAGGTATTAAGAACTCATCTATTGGTGATGTTGATCCTGAATGGCACAAATTTTCCGCTTTTGTCTTTAAGATACAGGCTAATATGAACCCTGCCCATAGAGACAGAATAGCTTTTATGAGAATATGTTCGGGACGTTTTTCCAAAGGGATGGAAGCAAACCATGTTAGGCAGAAAAAATCAATAAAACTGTCACAACCTCAGCAGTTCATGGCTCAAGAACGTACAATTATAGAAGAAGCTTATGCTGGTGATATAATAGGTGTTTTTGATCCTGGTATTTTCAATATAGGAGATACTCTTTGCGAAGCTAGTTCCGACCTCAGTTTTGAAGGTATACCTATCTTTCCTGCTGAACATTTTGCTAGAGTAATATCAACGGATACTATGAAACGCAAGCAATTTCTAAAAGGAATTAATCAATTAGCCGAAGAAGGTGCAATACAAGTTTTCAAACAAGTGGACATAGGTATAGAAGCTTTAATTATAGGTACGGTCGGAGTACTACAGTTTGAAGTTCTCGAATACAGATTAAAAACCGAGTATGGTGTCGATTTGAGAATACAACATTTACCGTTCAAACACGCTAGATGGATTGATAATTCAGGGATTGATCCAAGAAAACTTATTCTTACGAGTTCTACCATGCTTGCACAGGATGAAAACGAAAGGTATGTTCTTCTCTTTGAAAACGAGTGGTCAATACGTTGGGCTGAGGAGAAAAACAGCTCTTTGACTCTTTACGACATAGCCAAAAAAGAATAGTGATATTTTTATTGCAAAAAGGATCCTAAAATAGGGTCCTTTATTAAATTTCATATTCAGACAAAAATTCAACTCCTATAGCATAACTCAGTATATGCTATATTCAAAGTATCGTTTTTAAATGGGTTTATGCTAATCATAAAGAAGGCAAATCAAAATTGCACTTACATAAAACTTAAAAATGTGATATAATGATATTGCAACGAGTAGTTTTGATAAACGTAATTCCAGTTGTCAAAATTACTTTTTTTATGACCATCGAACTTATTTAATGGAATTTAAATAAATAAATTTTTTAATTTTAGAATAGGAGAGTGTAAAAATCATGTACAAGGTTGGAGATTTAATTATTTATGGCAGCTATGGTGTCTGTAAGATAAAGTCAATAGATTCACTAGATATTCCAGGTATCGATAATAGTAAGCTTTATTACACACTTTCTCCCCTCTATCATAATGAGAAGGTTTTTACCCCAGTTGATACAAATGTTTTCATACGCCCTGTGATATCTTCTGATGAGGCTGAGCGATTGATTTCCGATATTCCGTCAATAAAAGAGAACTTAGATGACATCGATAATATCAAATCACTTGAAGGTTTTTACAAAGAATCACTTAAGACACATAACTGTTCTGATCTATTAAGATTGCTTAAGACCATATACACAAGAGCCCGAATAGTTGAAGAGCAAGGAAAAAAACTTGGTCAGATTGACAAGCGTTTTATGGACATAGCCGAAAACCAGTTATACGGAGAGTTTGCAGTAGCTCTAAACATGCAAAAGGAAAATGTAAAGAGCTATATAGAGGAAAAGATTAAAGGACAAGATAATATATCTTCCGTAGGTATGCATAGTTAGATTATATTTTAGTTTTTTTAATAGTTTGTTAATCAAACAAATTTGTCACAAAAAGGTCTTATAGCGTATACGTTATAAGATCTTTTTGGTTTATAAATTAATTATTTATAGTGAACCTTTTATGAACTTATGACGTCTAATAATATATCTTACAAATTTGAAAGGAGTTCATTAATATGAATACAAAAAACACCAAAAAATTACTTTCTTGTATTTTGACAGTATCACTATTAACTATTCCATCAGTTAGTAGTTTAGCAAATGTAACTGAAGACTTTGAAACTACAAACCTCTTAGTTGACACCATTACCACTTCAGCAGAAGGTTTTGAAGACATGTTGCTGCAACCATCCTTCATGTCTTTCACAGGAACGATAAAAGAAATTAACGACTATAAAGCTATAGAAAATTCAAAAATAGTTCTTGTAGAAAACGAAGAAGGAATCATTGCAAACTTTATTCTATCAAACGATACATATATTGTGGATAATGAAGAAATTGCTTTAGGAAATGTTATAACGGGATATTATGATGCAAATGCACCAATGATTATGATTTATCCTCCACAATACAACATTAAAGTTGCCAATTTTTACAATCAAGATCAAAATGTTAAATTTGATAAGTTTGATAAAGATTTGGTCAGTTCGGATAATACCTTAAAACTAAATATATCTGATGACACCCAAATAGTCTCACAGGATGGAAAGACTTATGAAGGTGAAATCACAGACAAAAACCTTGTAGTTATTTATGGTATTTCTACAAGAAGCATACCTGCACAAACAACTCCTTCTAAAATAGTTGTTATACAAGAAAAAAATGTCGATACAGAAAGCACTACAACAGTAGAGTACACAACAAATGAAATTAAAGCAATTGGTGAAAAAGAAATAGTTGTTAATAGCACTGTCATTGACGCTCCTTCAGCATACACTAATGATCAGGATACTGTAATGGTTCCCCTTCGAGCAATCGCAGAAGCCTTAGGATACGATGTGAAATGGGATGACACAACCAAAAGTGTGCTAATTGGCAAAGGCATTTCCTTAACAATTGGTATAGATAATTATAACTACATGAGAACCACTCCTATTCAATTAGGAACCAGCCCTGAAATTATTGACAGCAAAACTTTCGTTCCCCTAAGCTTCTTCAAAGAAGTAATGCGTATAAATGACGTTAATATAAAAGATTCGAGTATAGCAATAAACGATACTGAATTGTTGGATTAGTCAAAATTGGGCAGTATGGCATAACTAAATGCTCGTCCTACAACACTATGAACCTTTGTTTGGAAGTTTATAGCTTCCAAACAAAGGTTTATAACTTAAACTTCGCACATCAATAATCCATATGCACCTTGAAAATTCAATATTTGGCTTTAGTCAAGTATCGTAATTTCTGTCCTTACGCACACAATGGAAGTCTTTCCTTAAGTTCTTTAGGAAGTACAGCCATGAAAGCTTGCAGCAATTGATCCAACTGCTCCGAAGTTAGTGAAAGCTTATCCGTGATTGTATCTAAGAACACCTGCATAAGCAGATGGAAAGCTTGAATCCATGAAATATCGGACATTTCATCCGCTATGCAGTAGAATATTTCGCCCAATGTCCGTAAATCAGAAGCCTGACGGTTTTCCACTGCCAACATCATGTATCTGGTAAAAACGACTGCTGTATGTGCAGTCATGGCATCATAAGACAGCGAATTGCATTCCTTGCTCAATTTCAAGTAGGATTTGCATACCTTAAAGAAGACTTCGATATTCCAGCGCTTTCCGTAAATGCGAATGATCTCATCCTCGCTGATGTCCATATCAGTAGTGATAAGCACCAGGTAGTCTTTGCGTTTGTTCTTGTTACGGACATATACAATCCGAGCAGGGATCGATTTCTCATCCTTAACAAGAGCTACTTCTACAGACAACAGATATCTTGATCTACCCCTACGCTTTTTGTTTTGCTTGTATATTTCTGTTAATGGCTGCATTTTTCCGTTATAGAGATAATGCATCTTTGGTGTCTTCTTCGCCATTGCAATAACATCATAGTCCATTTCCTTGATAGCAATCAAAGAAGATGGAGAACAAAACCAGGTATCAAACAGCACATGCGATGCAGGAATCATTGCTTTTTTAGCGGCCTTTAGCAACTCAAGAAATACAGTCGTTGCTTTGGTTTGGGCTAGTTTCCGCCTGGTGTAGCCAGCAGATCGCTTATCCAAAATGACAGCCTCATTGATACGGTTTTTCTCGTTTTCAGTGGATAGAAGGCAGCCGTTAACCGGGAGAAAGGTATTCCCATCTGACCAACCAAGTGTTAGAAGGCGGAACCCATATTTGTATGCTTTTTTAGCATGATCATATACCTTTGATAGTAATTCCACTTTCTTAGAGCTTGGGCGTTCGAACAGGGTATCATCAACAATAAGAACATTTACACGTTTTTCATCTGTCAGGCCAGCAATCGAATCTTTAATGATTTGAGCACTAAGCCAAGTGGTAAACCTGATCCAGTTTATATGAATGGAATTTGTGAATCTATAGACTGTATCCTTACCGAAACCAGCTTGATGCGTACCCATCAGCATATTCATATACATGGATCGATTCGTAAAAACAAGGCTGAAGAGGTATTGAAAAATTACGGCTACAGGAATACCCTTGCTCTTATAGGACATTGGCTGCTCTTAAGGCGGCGGACACTTTATATTTCTTGAAAAAGCTTTTGATCGATGATGAAACCTTCTTATCATTTTGGTAGTCTTGTGTTATACTTTTCATAGCATGAGTCCTTCCATCTGGTTTGATTGTTTATGCTAATTCAATTATACCAAGAATGAAGGTCTCATGCTATTTTATTGCCAAATAATATTGAATTTTCAAGGTGCACAAGTACTTTTATAAGTGCGAAGTTTTAGTAAATAAATCTACTTTTCTTCAAAAAGAAAAAAAATACGAAGAATCAATCAAGTGTTGTGATAAAGCATCAGAGATTAATAAGTCAAAAAATCCAAATACCGAGTCAAATATCTATACAAATAAATCGGCTGCTTTATTAGGGATGAAGAAATATAAAGATGCTCTTTTAGCAGCTGAAAGGGCTCTTGAGCTTAATCCAAAATCCTCCTTAGCATTAGTTAATAAAGGAAATGCTTTGTGTAAAGAAAAAAA
>JGI24712J26585_10002154_pt1 | contig 16338 bp, 13 predicted proteins | sample BioPla3DNA2_FD_26585 | JGI IMG/M metagenome (IMG submission 26585) | reverse complement strand
CATGCCGCTGGCTGAAACCGCATCCACCTTCTGCGAACTGCTCGTCAATTCCGCGGCCATGAAAGAAGCCGATACAGACACCCGCGCCGCCATCCTGGAAAACAGTATCGCCGGTGTCACACAAACCTGTATCGACATCCGCTCGCGCTTTTTGTTTGAAGACGCCGTGTTTGCCAAACGAAAGGAAGGATCGCTCTCGGTTGACGAACTGAAAGAATGCATGCAGGACGCACAAAAAGAAGCCTACGGCGAAGGACTCGATCCCGAAGTCCTGCATCCGTATATGTGGATCAACAAGCCGCATTATTTCATGCCGGGGCTGGACTACTACAACTTCCCGTATGCGTTCGGAAATCTGTTTGCCATTGGCCTGGGCCGGCTGTACCGGGAAGACCCGGCTGGCTTCCCCGAAAAATACGATGCCATGCTCGCATTGACCGGGAAAGCCAATGTAGCCGATGTGGCACAATCCATGGGAATCGATCTGACCAAGCCCGACTTTTTCCGCGCATCCCTCAAACAGGTGGAAGAAGAGATCGACGAGTGGATCCGGCTGACGGAGGTTTAGCATGAAGCTTCTGATTGTTGTCGACTTTCAGCAGGACTTCGTAGACGGCGCATTGGGTTTTGAAAAAGCCCGGCTACTGGACGACCGGATCGCAGAAAAAATCACCGCCTACCGCAAACGCGGCGATGCCGTCCTCTTCACAAAAGACACCCACGAAGAAAACTATCCGGACACCCAGGAAGGAAAGCATCTGCCGGTGATACACTGCGTGAAAGGCACGCCCGGCTGGGAGCTCTACGGCAAAGTGAAAGAACTTGCAGAAAAAGACGATCTCGTCATCGAAAAACCGGCCTTCGGTTCCGCCGAACTCTTTGATCATATGCGAACATCCTGCGACCAATACACCTCGGTAGAATTGGTTGGTCTGGTCAGTAATATCTGTGTCTTATCCAACGCCATCCTCGTAAAAACCGCCTGCCCCGAACTGCCCGTACAGGTCGACACCGCCTGCACCGCCTGTGCCGACCCCGACGACCACGCAGCCGCCCTGCGCATGCTGCAAAGCGTACAGGTAGAACTCATCTGAACACTAAAAAATCCCGCTGCAAAGCTTGCAGCGGGATTTTTCTTTGTATTGTATCTATTGGTTTACTTCGATCTCTGCCGGTTCTATGCCCCAGATTTCTTCGGCGTATTCTTTGATCGTGCGGTCGGAGGAGAATTTTCCGGCATTGGCCATATTGATCAGGCATTTTTTTGCCCAGGCCTGTCGGTCTCTGTAGGCTTTGTCTACTTCTTTTTGTGCTTCTTTGTAAGAGGCAAAGTCATGCAGGACAAAGTACTGGTCCGGGGATTCGCCATTGTTGGGTTTGACGAGGCTATTGTAAATATCTAAGAACATATAGCTTCCGGCGTCGTTTAGTTCGTCGCCTACCAGCGAATCGACCACGCATTTTACATCCGGCTGATTGTTGTAGATGCTGACGGGGTCGTACGAACCGCGTTTTTCCCGTATTTCTTCTACGGTGGCGCCAAAGATAAAGTTGTTTTCGGCGCCGGCTTCTTCTACGATTTCCACATTGGCGCCGTCCATGGTGCCGATGGTGGGTGTTGCGTTCAGCATGAATTTCATATTGCCGGTACCGGAGGCTTCTTTTCCGGCCGTGGAGATCTGTTCGGATATATCGGCCGCGGGGAAGAGTTTTTCGCCGTAGGATACGCGGTAATTGGTTACAAACACGACTTTGATTTTCCCTTTGATGCTTTCGTCGTTATTGATGACTTTGGCGATCTCGTTGATGTATTTGATCACGCCTTTGGCCCGGAAATAGCCCGGTGCGGCTTTTCCGCCGAAGATAAAGGTACGCGGCACCATATCCATATCGGGGTTTTCTTTCAGCCGCAGATACAGATCCCAGATATGAAACGCGTTCAGGAGCTGCCGTTTGTATTCGTGCATGCGCTTGATCTGGATATCGAAAATGCTGTCGGGGTCGATCTCGATTCCTTCTTCTTCCAGAATATACCGGGCAAGCTGCACTTTCTTCTCGCGCTTGATCTCGTTTAGCCGTTGCAAAAATTCGGTGTCATCGGCATATTGTTCCAATGCTTTCAGCTGATCCAGATCGGTTGCCCAGGTGTCGGTGCCCAATTTTTCGTCGATCAGCGCGGAGAGTTCCCGATTGGCAAATTTGAGCCAGCGGCGCGGGGTGATCCCGTTGGTTTTGTTGACGAATTTGTGCGGATACAGCTTGTACCATTCGCTGAGCACTTCGTGTTTCAGGATTTCTGTATGGATGGCGGCAACGCCGTTCACCCGGTGGCAGCCATGCAGGGCGAGAAATGCCATGCGTACGTGTCCGTCTTTGACGATCCGCATGCGTTCAATATGGTCGCTATGGTAGGAAATATCTGTCAGTTCGTCGACAAAGCGCTTGTCAATCTGGGTGATGATATTGTAGCAACGCGGGCAGACTTCTTCTACGATGTCGACCGGCCACTGTTCCATGGCTTCCTGCAGGATGGTGTGATTGGTAAAGGAGAAGGTGTCGTTTACGATGCTCCATGCGTCGTTCCAGTCCATATGCTCTTCATCCATCAGGATACGCATCAGCTCGGGCAGCGCAATCACCGGGTGGGTGTCGTTTAACTGCACGGCGTGGTATTCGGCAAATTTGGTGAAGTCGCCTTCTTTTTCCCGGTAGCGGCGCACCATGTCCTGTATGGAAGCCGATACGAAAAAGTACTGCTGCTTGAAGCGGAGCACCTTGCCGGAGCGCTGGCCGTCATTGGGATACAGCACGCGGGTGATGTCTTCGGCCCGGTTTTTTTCAGCCAGGGAGGCATCGTATTCAAAATTGTTGTATTTGGTGAAGTCGAACGGCTCCATGGGTTCGGCCTGCCACAGGCGCAGGGTGTTCACGTTTTTTGTATCGTAGCCGAGAATCGGAACATCATACGGGATGGCCCGCACGGTGGAGCGGCCAAAGCGCACCAGCACCTGTTCGGATTCTTTTCTGAGGCTCCAGGGGTCGCCGTTTCTCAGCCAGTCGTCTCCTTCTTCTTTTTGGAAACCGTTCAGAAAATGCTGGCGGAATATCCCCTGGGAATAGCGCACGCCGTAGCCCATTACGGGCAGGTTCATGCTGGCGGCCGATTCCATAAAGCAGGCGGCCAAACGACCCAGGCCCCCGTTGCCGAGCGCTGCGTCGTATTCCACTTCTTCCAGTTCGTTGAAGTTGATCCCGAGACTCTCGACAAAACCGCGAATCTCATCATACATTTCCAGGTTCAGCATATTGTTTCCCAGAGAACGGCCGATCAGAAATTCCAAAGAGAAATAGTAGGCCTGTTTCCCTTGCGCATAGGCTTCGTCGCTTTTGGCCCAGTCATTGGCCAAAAGGCTCATGATGGTGTCTGCGAGCGCATAGTATTTTTCATTGACGCTGGATGTTTCGATGGTTTTGGCGAAACGCAGCTGCAGCATGATTTCAAAGGTAGAGCGTAGTGTATCGATGGTCATCTTGTATCCCTCCCGAACCATTGGGTTCGTTCTTTCAGTTTCTTTGCCAGTGTATCGGTTAAAGCCTCTTTATGCATGCGCCAGGTCCAGTTTCCGCTTACGGTATTGGGCTGATTCATGCGCGCTTCTTTGCCTAAATATAATAAATCCTGTACCTGGAAGATGGCTAAATTGGCCACGGAACTCATCGCCCCGCGGATAAAGCCCCACTGGATGCCTTCTTTTTTGTCGAGATGAAAATAGCGGGTGGCGTAGTCGGTCACGGCCTGTTCCTGTGTTTGCATCCAGTCTTTCAGCGTCTGATTGTCATGGGTGCCGATATAAACGACATTGTCCCTTTCGTGTTTGTGGGGCAAATGCTCGGCGTTCATGGACGGGTCAAAGGCAAACTCCAGGATCTGCATGCCGGGGTAGCCGGCATCTTTTCGGATTTTTACCACTTCTGGTGTCATATACCCCAGGTCTTCCGCGATAATCTGCGCCCCGGGCATCTGCTCGTTTACCGCGCGGAAAAAGTCGGCGCCGGGGCCTTTGTACCATTGACCGGACGCGGCGGTTTTTGCCCCGTACGGCACGCCCCAGTAGTCGGCAAAGCCGCGGAAATGGTCAATCCGGAGCATATCCGTAAAACGATAGACGTTTTTCAGCCGGTCGATCCACCAGGCGTACTGCTCTTTTTTGTGTACGTCCCAATCATACAGGGGGTTGCCCCACAATTGTCCGTCGTCGGAGAAATCGTCCGGNGGTACGCCACCGACCATGGTGGGTATCCTGTTTTTATCCATGTGGAACAAATGCGGATTGGCCCAGACTTCGGCGCTGTCTTCGGACACATAGATCGGCAGATCCCCCATGAGATAGACGCCCTTGCGGTTTGCGTAGCGCTTCATGGCTTCCCATTGCGTGAAAAACTGCTTTTGCAAGAACACTTCAAAGAGGATCTCTTCCCTGAGTTGTTCTTTCGCCTGCCGGATAGCTTCGTTGTCGCGGTTTTTCAAAGGCGCGGGCCATTTGATCCACGGTTTTTCGCCGTTTTGCTTTTTGATCGCCGTATAGAGGGCAAAATCCGGAAGCCAGCTTTCTTCTTTTCGCATAAAGGCGAGCAGATCGGTTTCGTCGCCCCGCTCCAGTGCGCGCAAAAAAGCCTTGCGCAGCAAGGGACGGCGGTGTTTGTACAATAGGCCGTAATCCACATAGGAAGGATCGGTACAAAACGGCGTTTCTTCTACTTCCTGTACCGAAAGCAGTCCATCCGCACAGAGCAGATCCAGGTCGATAAAATACGGATTGCCTGCATAGGAACTGGACGATTGATACGGGCTGTCACCGTAACCGGTGGGCCCGATGGGAAGCATCTGCCAGAAGGTCTGGCCGGATGCATGGAGAAAGTCGATAAAATGAAAGGCTTCTTCACCCAGTGTGCCGATGCCGTGTTTCGACGGCAGGGAACTGATGGCCAGAAGCAATCCGCTGGCGCGAAGATCGGTTAAGTTTTTCATAAACATCCTTTTGATTTACTCTAATACTTTTCGTGTTGGCAGTGTATTGTTAACAGTACACATTATACCCCAACTCACTCCATATGAAAACTGTAAATTCGCCATTTGCTACGCTCTGCGTATTTTTTGGTATAATGTATTTATTATGAATCGAGGAGGCTCTTAAAGCCATGAAAACCATCTTCGTCTTCTACGGAGGACCCAGTGTGGAACATAATGTATCGGTCAACAGTGCAAAGGCCGTTTTGAATGCGCTCAACCGCGATAAATATCACGTACAGCCTGTGTACATCACAAAGGAAGGCGTTTGGCTGCGTCTCCCGGAAGCAAAGGAAGCGTTTGAAAACGTGGAGCAAATGAAACGGGAAACAGACGGGCAGAGTATTGCCCAGTCGCTTGCGGCGTTTCTGACCTCGCACGACTTTTCCGACGGCAAGACCGTGTTTTTCTCTGTTTTGCACGGTACCTACGGCGAAGACGGCGGGATTCAGGGTTTCTTTGAAACCGTCGATGTCCCCTATGTCGGCTCGGGTGTAACCGCATCCGCTGTTTGCATGGACAAAGCCCGCTCCAATGAGATTATGGAGCAAAACGGAATCCCGCAGGCAAAATTTGTCGTGCTGACCCGCCACCAGCTGGATACACAGGGACTGGACGCAGACGGTATCGTAGAAAAACTGGGCCTTCCCCTGTATGCCAAGCCGGCCAACTGCGGCAGTTCGGTGGGTGTGGTGCGCGTCACGGAAAAAGAACAGCTGCTAGAAGCGGTGGAAGAAGCCCTGCAGTACGATCATAAAATCGTGCTGGAAGAAGAAATCTGGGGCCGTGAACTGAATGTGTCGGTGATCGGAAACGAATCACCCCAGGGTTCCATCCCGGGGGACTTCGCCATGGAAACCGGCTATTTCGACTATGAACTGAAATACAAAAACCCGGACATTGTTCCCATTATTCCGGCCAAAATCCCGGAAGACCGCTTCTGTGACCTGGCCAATCTGGCAGCCAGAACCTATGAAGTACTGGGCTGCGGCGGCACCGCCCGCGTGGATATTTTTTACACCGAAGAGGGCGAACTGAAAGTAAACGAGATCAACACCATGCCGGGTATGTCGGATCTTTCCATGACGCCTGTGCTATGGAAAGCCACCGACGGAACCGAATACACCGAACTATTGGATAAACTGATCGACTGGGGCATCGATGCCCACGCCAAAAAGAAAGCGCTGGTGCGAACGTTCGAATGATACACATTTCTTTAGAAAAAATCGCCGAGATCACCGACGGGGAGATTCCCTGGCCGGAGTTTTCGGATGTTGTCATTGAAGGCATTGCCTATGACTCACGCAAAGTCGAACCCGGGAATCTGTATGTACCGCTTCCGGGGGAACGGGTAAACGGACACGCCTATATTCAGCACGCGTTCGAGGAAGGCGCTGCCGCCACCCTGTACGAAGAGTCGGAACCGGAGCCGGAAAAACCCATGCCCTGCGTGATTGTGCCTGATGGGGTCTTTGCCATGCAGGCTCTGGCCACCTGGTACATGAAACAACTGGACTGCAAAGTGGTCGGAATCACCGGCAACAACGGCAAAACCATGACCAAAGACATTACCGCAGCCCTTTTGTCCGACAGCTATGAAACCGTCAAGACCGCCGGGAATCAGAACAATGAGATCGGGCTGCCCTATACGGTACTGCATCTGCCCGAAGACACAGAAATCGCCGTCCTTGAAATGGGCACCGAACGCCTGGGAGAAATCCATACGCTGACGGCCATTGCCAAACCGGATGTGGCCGTGATCCTGAATGTAGGGGATGCGCATCTGGATTTTCTGCTGAACGAAGACAATGCCGCCACCGCCAAACTGGAAATGGCGGAGAATATGACAGAAGACGGCATCCTGTTCTACAACGGTGACGACCCCTGGCTGAAAAAGCATCTGCACGATGCGGTGCGTGTGCCGCGCCTGCATTCTTTCGGGATGGAGCCCGGCAACGACACGGTGTTTGAGGTAGTGGAAACCTCCTCGGAAGGGGTTACGATCCGCTTGAGCGACGACCCCGACGACACCTATACCCTGCCCGCCCTGGGTGCGCACAATGCCTGGAACCTGGCGGCCTCTGTCTTGATGGCCAAAGAACTGGGCGTAACGGAAAAGCGCATTCAAACGGCGCTCCCGCAGGTAAACTACACCTCTATGCGCCAGGAACTAAAGCATCTGGAAGGTTTCGATATTCTGGATGACTCCTACAAGTCCAATACGCAGAGTCTGGCCGCCGCGCTGGAAACCCTGCACATGCTGCCCTATCATTACAAAATTGTCGTGCTGGCGGACTTTTTGGGCACCGGTGACGACGAAATTGAAAAGCATGTCGGCATGAAAAAGTATCTCACCGAAGACAAGGTCGATGTCGTGATCACCACCGGCCCGCTGATGAAACACTTGCACGACGCTTTGGTAAACGAATACCCCGAAGGCGATGTGCTGCACTTTGCCCTTGACGAACGCGACGCGCTGATCCGTGCGGCGATCGACGCTGTGGTACCGGGCAGCGTAGTTTTAGTGAAAGGATCGCGCGACTTCGCCCTGGAAGATGTTGTCAAAGGACTCGAATCCGTCGAACTGTAAAAAGAATGGTCTGTGACAGGAGCCTGCTTTTCAGGCTCCTGTTTTTTGTATGGCGAACCCGTTTCGTTGCGAAGGGCTGTACCCGCATTGTCTGTGTTTGAAAAAACAACGAAAAGTTTTATTTATGATAGTATCATAATTCTTAATAGTAAATATTTGTCAAACTATGAATGTTCGAGTATACTATAGCTATTCAGGGCTCCTCATTGGAGCGATTATTTCTGTAAGGGGGAAACTATGAAAAAATCCGTAAAAATTACCTTGGCAATGCTCTTTGTATTGGTGCTTGCGCTGACGGCATGCGGCAGCCAGGACACGGCCACCACAACAGCCAACGAAATGCAGTACATGACCGCCGAAGAAACCAAAGAAGCAATGGATGCCGGATCCGACGAATACGTATTTTTGGATGTACGACAAGCGAAGGACTACGACGAAGCGACGGTAGAAGGATTTGTCTCGGCAGATATGCATGAAGCCAATAAAAACGGCAACAAAGAAGACGGAAAAGCAAAAATGACCGAAGCATTGGGAACCGATGCACCGTCCTCCGACAAAAAATATGTTCTGCTTTGCTACTCCGGCAAGAGCTATGCACAAGCCGGCACCGATGTATTAGTGGATGAGCTCGGTGTGGATGCCGGTAGCATCTATACCTTGGAAGGCGGCATGGAAGCCTGGAACAATGCCGGCGACGAATACAAAGCACTGGTTAAATAAAACCGCCTCTTCACACAAAGACACCGCGAATCCTGCGGTGTCTTTGTTTTATAGCGGGCTTTTCCGCCGGCGAAAAATATGGTAGCATAATAAGGGCTCTGCGTCGGAGGATGTGTCCACCGCCGCGGGCTTTTTTTGCGAAAAATCATCATTGCGGGAGGAAATCGGATGGAAAAGAATAAAAAGATCTTAGGTGAAGACCCGATACGGGATATTCGGGAACTGCCGATCGGAAAAACGCTGCTATTGGGCCTGCAGCATTTGTTTGCCATGTTTGGCGCCACAATCCTGGTGCCTTTGCTGACCGGACTGGACGTATCCACCACGCTATTGGGCGCCGGGGTGGGCACGCTTTTGTTTCATTTGATTACCAAAGGGCAGGTGCCGGCCTTTTTAGGGTCCTCCTTTGCCTTTTTGGGCGGCTATGCGGCCGTCGCACCGATGCTGGACGGACAGCCGAATGTAGAAATGCTTCCGTATGCCGGCGGCGGAGTGGTCGCCTCCGGGATTGTGTATATCATTTTAGCCCTGTTTATCCGCTCGTTTGGCGTCCGCCGGGTTATGCGCTTTTTCCCGCCGGTGGTCACCGGACCCATTATTGTATGTATCGGCCTGATCCTGGCCCCTTCGGCTATTCGCAATGCGCAAACCGACTGGCTCCTGGCCGGCGTGGCCATGGCAACCGTTATTTACTTCAATATCTGGGGCAAAGGCATGGCAAAAATCATCCCGATTATGCTGGGTATTCTCATCTCCTACGGACTGGCGATAGCGCTGGATCGCGTGGACTTCTCCCTCATGCATTCCGCCCGTTTCTTTGCGGTCCCGCTGCATCCGGAAGCATTTGCCAAGTTTGATATCAGCGCCGTCATTACGATCATGCCGATCGCCCTGGCGACCATTATGGAACACATCGGTGATATTTCGGCGATCGGTGCGACCACCGGGCAGAACTATATCCGTACGCCGGGTTTGCACCGCACCCTCATCGGCGACGGGATAGCCACCAGCCTGGCTTCGTTCTTTGGCGGTCCGGCCAATACCACCTACGGCGAAAACACCGGTGTGCTGGTTTTAACGCGGGTGTATGATCCCAGGGTCATGCAGATTGCTGCGGGCTTCGCCATACTCCTCAGCTTTTTTCCGGCCGTGTCGGTACTGATCCGCGCGATTCCCGCTGCGATTATCGGCGGGGTGTCTCTCATCCTCTACGGCATGATCTCCTCCATCGGCGTGCGCAATGTCGTGGAAAACCAGGTCGACTTCACCAAAAGCCGAAACCTGATCGTGGCTGCATCCATCTTTGTCTGTGCGCTTGGCTTTTCCGCGCCCGATATCAACGGGATCAGCTTTACGATTGCCGGCGCTCCGGTGAATCTCTCTTCTCTTGCCATCGCCGCTTTGGTGGGAATCCTGATGAACGCCATCCTCCCCGGCAAAGACTATCATTTCGACGAAGGCAGTCCGCCGGACACCGGCGTCGACTTTTCCGCCTCCTTTACCAAAAAAGAAGGCAAGGGTACACCAAACGAGTCCTGATTGCCTGATGCAGAAAGGCTTGCCTGCGTAAACAAAAAAAAGCAGGATTTCAACAATATGTGTTGGTATCCTGCTCTTTTTGTATTCGTACCACCGGCACGGGATCAGCCTTTTCAGTCGTAGGTAACCTCGATCTGTTCGTCATAGATCGCATCGGGGATCTCCCAGATACCTGCATAGGGTTGTTCGATATAGGTCTTGCCGTTTTTCTCATACGCATAAGCAATGCTCGGGCTTTTGGGAGCATCCGTGTGATAGAACTTGAGCGTATAGTAACTGTCTACATTTGTCGGGTTGTCATTGACCGATTCCGTCCGCGTTTTTTTACCTTGGGCCGTCAGCGCATCGATCAGTGCCGCCATATTTTCTTCGGTTTCCAGGATTTTCATTTGTGCCGGGACAAGGGAATGTTCAATCTGGATTTTGTCCAATTCCGCCGGTTCCGGCAGGACGATCGGTTCGCCCGCCTGCTGACACGCGGTTAGGGGAAGCAGAAGCAGCAGGAACAAACAAAGGCTCCATCGTTTCATGTAAGTAGTCTCCTTAATCTTATACCAGAAATATACCACAAACCCCGGCCTTTGAAAAACCGCAACGGCCGTTTTATTCCCGCAGACGCCTGCGGGCTGCCCTGCCGGATTGCAGGCGGTCGGCCGTAAAAAGAACGACCCCGATCCAGATGATCAGAAAAGAAACAAAGCGCAGCGTGCTGAAAGTTTCCTTATACAAAAGCACGCCCAACAGCAAAGAGATCGTCGGGTTCAGATACTGGGCAAAGGCGGTCACGCGCAAAGGGATCCGCTGCACGCCATAGCCATACAATAGCAGCGGGACAGCGGTAATGACACCGGTAGTGGCCGCGCGGAGCCAGTAGGCCTGCGGCAGATTTCCCGTGATGCCGCTGCCGTGCCATTCGCCATAAACCAGATAGAGAAGCGCAAAAGGCAGCACACAAAGCGTTTCGGCATACAAAGAGTCCATAGCGTTCAGCGGACTCTTCTTTTTTACAACCGTATAGCCGGCAAAAACAAGCGCCAGGATCAGCGCGAACACCGGAAACCGGCCCAACGCCACCATTTGCACCAAAACGCCGACCGCCGCAAAACCGAACGCGATGCCCTGGCGCCGGCTGAATGTCTCCCCCAGGAGCAAACCGAATGCGCCGGTGAGCAAAGGCATAATATAATACCCTAAGCTGGCCTCTAAAATGCGGCCGGTATTTACACTCCAAATGTAAAGCAACCAGTTGATGCTCACCAGCACCCCGCCTGCCAGGCTCGTTTTGCGATGCGTCGGATCACGCAGCAAAGCGCGCACATGGTTTTTCCCGCGGGTGAACAGCACAATCTGCAGAAAAACAAAGGACCATACGACACGGTGAACAAGAATCTGATACGGTGCAAGATCCGCCATCCACTTCCAGTAAACCGGCAACAGACCCCACAGAGTCTGCGCCAACACCGCCGCAATCAGTCCTGCGCGATTTTCGTTGTTTGTATCCCGTTTCATTTAAACACCCCGCCGCTTCAGCCAGTCCCGTTTTTGCTGTCCCTTGTAGAAAACACGCAGCCGCAGTAGTCTTGCCGGTACATGCCGTGTTCTTTGGTGAGTTCTACCGAACGTAAAAAGCCGCCCTTTTTCTTGAAGTCGGCATACAGATACAATACACCTTCTTCTTTTCCGATCTGCTCTCCGATTTCATTCAGCCGCTGCGCGTTCTTGTGCGGGCTGATGGACAGCGTCGTTGTGAAATAATCGAATCCGTGTTCTTTGGCCGCACGGGCCGCTTCTCTCAAGCGGAGCGCAAAACAAAGGGCGCAGCGCTCGCCGCCTTCCGGGTCTTTTTCATGCCCCTTTACGGCTTCGTAGTATCTTTCCGGTTGATACTTTGCCGCAAGAAATGTCACCGGATGTATCGTCTCCAGTGTATCGATCAGCTTCTTCTGCTCCGCTTCGCGAAAGAAGTATTCCTCTTTCGGATAGATATTGGGATTGTAATACAGGACATAGATCCGAAAGTGCTGCGACAGATACTCCAGCACATACGTGCTGCAAGGCCCGCAGCAGCTGTGCAAAAGAAGTGTCGGAACTTTCCCTTCTTCCGTTAGCTCAGCTATTGTCTGATCCAGTCGCTTTTGATAGTTTATTTTCATGATTTGCTGCTCACTTTCGTAATTTGCCCGCAAACCGTGCACCCGGGGCCTTCTTCGATCTGCATCGTCTTTTCCTTTCCGTGCTTTTTCTTGTGTCATTCTATTATACGCTATGTCTTCGGGGCTTTTCACAAACTTTACATCGAAAAACCGCACCGGCCGGGAGAAACGGGTATAGACTTTGTATATCGCTAATTATCAACCGACAAGGAGAGAGTATGAAAACCGAAATCTGGGCGCACCGGGGCGCATCCCGGGACGAGCCCGAAAACACCATGGCGGCGTTTGAAAAAGCCTGTAAAGACGGCGCCGACGGGCTGGAGATGGATGTGCAACGCACAAAGGACGGCGAATTGGTCGTCTTTCACGACGAAGCATTAGGGCGTCTGACGGGGGATCCCCGGCAGCTGAAAGATCTGACACGAAAGGAGTTGCGTGCGCTTCGCGTGGCAAATGCGCATGATATCCCCCTTTTGGCCGATGTATTGCGGTTTTGTAAAGAACAGGACCTGCGTCTGAATATCAAACTGAAAAACAGCGTGCATCTGTATCCGGGACTGGAAGAAGAGATTGCAGAACTGGTACGGGATGCAGGCCTTTTCTCCGACCGGATCATCTACAGTTCGTTTAATCATCTTTCTATACAAAAGATGAAGTCGATCGATCCGAAGGCTCCGGTCGGGCTTTTGTATGCAGGGATACTGCACGAACCGTGGAACTATGCAAAAACCCTCGGCGCGGACGCGCTCCACCCGATGCTTAACAGTCTGCAGATTCCGGACTTTGTGAAGCACTGCCACGTAGAGGGAATCCGGGTCCACACCTGGACGGCGGATGAAGATGCCCATATTCTGGCAGCGCTGGCGCTGGGTGCAGACGCCGTGATTACCAACGAGCCGGCCCATGCCGTGCGCCTGCGCGAATCTTTTGTGCGCGATCCCGCTGCCTACCGCCCGGTTTTACGCGAACTCGGACTGGAGGTGTAAGTTGGAAAACACAAAAAAGCGCAAGCTCAACTATCCGCAGACCTTTCTGATCGGCTTCGGGTTTTTAGCGTCGAGCCTGGCCTGGAGCATTTACAATTCCCAGGTGCCTTTGCTGTTATCGGAACGTTTTCTTATGACCAATGCCATGATCGGAACGATTATGACCATTGACAATTTCTTCGGCGTCATTTTTCAGCCGCTGGTCGGCGCCTGGAGCGACAACACCCGCACCCGCCTGGGGCGGCGCATGCCCTGGATCGCCATCGGCCTGCCGGTATGCGCGATTCTTTTTGCCCTGATCCCGCTGCAGCATGTGCTGTGGCTGTTCATGGCGGTGGTGATCGGTTTTAATCTGATAATGTCTTTGTGGCGCAGCCCCGTAATCAGCCTGATGCCGGATGTGACAGCGCGGCCTTTGCGCAGCCAGGCCAACGGTATTATCAATCTGATGGGCGGGCTGGGTTCGATCCTGGCGTTTCTGGTTGGCGGCATGCTGTCGGATGTGCGGGAAGACAAATTCTATGCCTTTTTGTTTGCAACCATCGTTATGCTTTTTGCCTTGGGTGTGCTTCTTTTGTTTGTACGCGAACCCGACAGCATACTCTATAAGAAACAAAAACAAATCCCGATTCGCGACCATTTGGCGAACCGCTGGGCACAAGAAGCGCTACTTGTGCGCGACGAAACGGAAAGCATCGATACAAAACCCGCAGAAGAAACAAAGCAACGCAGTCTGACCGCTTTTTTGGGATTACCCCGCGCGGAACAGGTAAGTCTGATTGCTTTGCTGTTCGCTATTTTCAGCTGGTTTATGGGTTTTAATGCGATTGAAACCTTCTTCACCTTATTTGCCACCAATGAATACGGCATTACCGGCGGCCAGGCCACCATTATGCTCACCGGCTTTTCCCTAACCTTTTTGGCCTTTGCGCTGCCTGCCGGATTAATCGGTCAACGGATCGGGCGCAAACGGACCATTCGCATCGGACTTGTCGGCATTGTCGTGATGTTTCTTCCCATCCTGATGCATCCTTCGCAATGGCTTGTGCAGATCCTGCTCTTGGGTGGCGGTTTCTTCTGGGCCTGTGTCAATATCAACTCCCTCCCCATGGTGCTGGAGTTCGCATCGGTGAAAACTATCGGCTCTTTTACCGGCTATTATTATCTGTTCTCCTTTACCGCAGCCATTGTCAGCCCGATTCTGTACGGCTTTCTGCAGGACTTGGCGCATTCGTACAGTCTGCTGTTTGTGTATGCGGTAATCTGCTTTGCTATTGCCTTTGTCTGTATGCTTTTTGTCCGGCATGGGGATAATTTGGAATTGGCTGTCACGGAAGGACGTAAATGAATCCTTTCCTATTGCCTCTTTCAGAAAGCCAAACAGAAACGAACCCCCTTTGTTGGTTGTTCCAACTTGGGGGTTCGGTACATCTGGATCCTGACATGCGTGTTTCGTCACTATCCGATTATTTTTCGTTTCTTATTTTTTTATTTCCGAACGGACAAGAATGTTTAATTCACCACATTGATCGGCTTNCCNTCTAGAAACGCCTGCAGGTTTTCTTCTGTTGCACGAATGATGCGTTCGCGGGCTTCTTTGGGTGCCCAGGATATATGGGGCGTAATGAAACAGTTTTTTGCCGTTAATAAAGGATTGTCTTCCGTTATCGGTTCCACCGACACGACATCCAGCCCGGCGGCATACACTTTTCCGGTTTGCAGCGCATCGGCCAGATCCTGTTCGTCGATCAGCTGGCCGCGGGCGTTGTTCAGCAGGATAACGCCGTCTTTCATTTTGGCTATGGTGTCCTTATTGATCATTTTCGCATTGTCTGCGGTTAAAGGCGCATGCAGACTGATGACATCGGCCCGGGCAAAAAATGCATCCGGTTCTACATACGGTTCGCCGCGGGACGNGTCGCCATAGGCCANCACCTGCATGCCCAAGGCTTTTGCAATGTTTGCCACCGCCTGCCCGATGCGTCCGTATCCCACAATGCCCATGGTTTTTCCNGCCAGTTCAATCAGCGGATAGTCCCAATAGCTCCAGTCCGGGTTTTTGGCCCATGCACCTTCCCGCACGCCGTCGGAATGATGCCCGATCCGATGACAAATCTCCAAAAGCATTGCGATGGCAAACTGCGCCACGGCCATGGTTCCATAGGTGGGAATGTTGGTCACCGTCACCCCGTGCTCTTTGGCTGCATCCACATCTACGACATTGTAGCCCGTCGCCAACACCCCTACATAACGCAACTTGGGGCTGCGGGCAAAGATCTCTCTTGTGAGCGGCGTTTTGTTGGTGATCACAATGTCCGCCTTGTCGATCCGGCTGAGGATTTCTTCCGTATCCGCATTCGGCGAACGATCATACACCGTCAGTTCGCCGATGCGTTCGATCCGTTCCCACGATAAGTCACCGGGATTGGTTGCATAGCCGTCCAGCACAACGATTTTCATTCGCTTTGCCCCTTTCTTTTTGTCTGCCTTAATTCGCCTTGCGAAGCTGCTGTATCGTTTCCTGCAANAGNGCGTANCCTTCATCNGGGTCTTCTGTATGCATCACGGAGCGTTCCATGGGGCAAATACCGGTATTGTCCCGATTGCTGATAAGATCAATCACGCGGCCGGCCTGTATCTGCACGCCGTTTTTTTGCAGGAAGGCTTCTCCCGCTTTGCTCATGGTGTTGGCGTAAGCCGCTTTGGCTCCGCCTTTCACGAGTATCATGGCCGCGGCTTTTCCGATCAGGCGGTCCACCACCAGCNCATCTTTAAACAGCGTGGGCTCTTCTTCGTAAATGGCAANCAGCGGGCTTACCCCACGGCCGTCGGCCCGGTGGATGATCTCTCCGTTTCGAATGAGGACCACGCTGGTTCCTTCTTTGGCGATGGCGTCCTGTGCCTCTTCATAGGCACGTCCGGCAAAGAGAAGTTCCGTTTGTTCTTTTCTGTTTGTTTCCATGCCCAACAATCGTTCAATCCCCAGTACAATCGGGGGAATCAGGATCAGCTGCAGGACGATGCCCGGTAAGCCCATGCTGACGGCGGCAAAAACGGATGCGCCCTGNAACGCGCCGTTGGTCCCCAGAACCAGCGCTGCAAAAATCANTCCGTACACCACACGCCCGGCCATCATCCCGCCTACCAGCGAGGGATACACCGCGCGGGTGAANCGGGTGCGGATCAAACCGCTCACCAGACCATAGGTCATCAGTTCGCCTGCCATCATGGGAAGCACCGGAAACGCCGGCGGCATGCCGGTTAATACGCTGGAGAGCACAG
>JGI24712J26585_10002150_pt1 | contig 16349 bp, 14 predicted proteins | sample BioPla3DNA2_FD_26585 | JGI IMG/M metagenome (IMG submission 26585) | reverse complement strand
GTCATGCAGATCGTATCCGGCGGATAAAAAAACGGGAGGCGTTGTGCCTCCCGTTTGCGTATCCGATTTTACAGATTGGATGCTTTTCCGTCGCAGCCGAGCACGTTTACGATTTTGTGCTTGACGAGTTCTTTGATAGCTGCGCGGGCGGGTTTCAGATACTGGCGCGGGTCAAAGTCGGCCGGGTTTTTCGCGAAGTGTTCACGAATGGTGGCCGTCATGGCAAGGCGCAGATCCGAGTCGATATTGATTTTGCAGACAGCGGATTTGGCCGCTTCGCGGAGCATTTCTTCCGGAATGCCGATCGCGTCGGGCATATCGCCGCCATAGGTGTTGACTTTGCGGACCAGTTCCTGCGGAACCGAACTGGAACCATGCAGCACGATCGGGAAGCCCGGCAAACGGCCGACAATGTCTTCCAAGATGTCAAAACGCAGCTGGGGTTTCTGACCGGGTTTGAATTTGAATGCGCCGTGGCTTGTGCCGATGGCGATGGCCAGGGAGTCGACACCGGTGCGCTCAACAAAGTCCTGTACCTGTTCGGGTTTTGTGTAGGATGCATCGTCCGCATCGACCGATACTTCGTCTTCCACGCCGGCGAGGGTGCCTAATTCGCCTTCGACAACGACGCCGCGTGCGTGGGCGTATTCTACGACCTCGCGGGTTTGGCGCACATTTTCTTCATACGGCAGGGAGGAACCGTCAAACATAACGGAGGTGAATCCGCCGTCGATACATTGTTTGCAGATTTCAAACGAGTCGCCGTGGTCCAGATGCAGGGCAATGGGAAGGTCGGTGACTTCCAGTGCGGCTTCGACGAGTTTTACCAGATATTCGTGATTGGCATACGCGCGTGCACCTTTGGAAACCTGGAGAATCAAGGGCGCGTCAACTTCTTTGGCTGCTTCTGTGATTCCCTGGATGATCTCCATATTGTTCACATTAAATGCGCCGATGGCATAGCCGCCGTCATACGCTTGCTTGAACATTTCGGTTGTGGTTACTAATGGCATAGGGGCCTCCTTATAGGTTCGGTAAAGTGAGCGGTTCACTATGCCCATTGTATTGCTTGCGGGTGAGATCGTCAAGTAAGACAAATTTTATTGACACAAATTAGGAAAAGAGTGCGATTCTTCTCTTGCAAGGGTATAATAGNGGTGTAACAAATTATAAGGGGGTACATGATGAAAAAACGTTATTTAGCGTTGCTGTTGGTTTTGGTACTGGCACTGGTTGCCTGCAATCCCGAAGCAACCGGTGACGCTACGGAAGCACCGGCAACCGATGCAGGGGAAGCGGAAGTTACCGAAGCGGCGGATACCGGTGATACGGAAGCTACCGAAGAAACTGAAGGCGACGAAACCGAACCCGCCGGCGAAGGAACCGGTTCCGACCTGAAAGTCGGTATGGTTACCGATGAAGGCGGCGTAAATGACCAAAGCTTCAACCAGTCCGCATGGGAAGGAATGGAGCGTGCGGAAGAAGAATTGGGCGTTGGCGTTTCTTATGTGGAATCCCACAATGAAAGTGACTATGCACCGAACTTTGACACCTCGCTTGAGCAGGGCAATCAGCTGATCTGGGGGATCGGATTTATGCTGGCGGATGCTTTGAATGCAGCAGCCGAAGCCAATCCGGAAACCAATTATGCGCTGGTTGACAGTGTGGCCGCAGAAGGCCTGAACAATGCGGTATCGGTTCTGTTTAAAGCCGAACAACCGTCCTTCCTCGTCGGCTATATTGCCGCGCACATGACCGAATCCAACAATGTCGGATTTATCGGCGGTGTGGAAGGCGACATCATCTGGGGCTTTGAATACGGCTATCGCGCAGGGGTGGCTTACGGCGCGAAAGAATTAGGCAAAGAGATTGAAGTCCAGGTACAATATGCGAACTCCTTTACGGACTCCGCTATCGGTAAAGCGATTGCGAAAACCATGTACGGGAATGGCGCGGACATCATCTTTTCCGCTGCGGGTGACGTAGGTACCGGTGCGATTGAAGAATCCAGAGAAGCACACTCGGAAGAAAAACCTGCCTACGCGATCGGCGTAGACCGCGACCAGAACTATCTGTCTCCGGAAACGGTTATTACCTCAGCCGTTAAACGCGTAGACGTCGGTGTCTACAATGTCATCAAAGAAACCGTAGAAAACGGCTTCCCGGGCGGCCAGGTTATCACCTATGGTCTGCAGGACGGCGGCGCGGTTGATATTGCCGAAACATCGGATCAGCACGTACCGGCCGAAGTTTTGGAAAAAATTGATCCGCTGAAAGAGCAGATCATCAACGAGGAAATTGTAGTTCCTTTCAACGAAGAAACCTTTGAAACCTGGTTGGCTGAGCAGTAAGCAACCGGCTGATGAAACGACGGGAGCTGTCATACAAACTTTGGCAGCTCCCGATTTTTATAGAAAGGAGGCTTTTGGTGAAAGAGAATGAGAGCAAAGGCGTCATCCCGGAAGAGGAATTGCCCGTAGCGGTTGCAGAAGATCTGCCTGTAGCGGATAAGGAAGCCCTTGACAAACCCGACACGCACGGTCCGATTGTCCACATGCGGGGCATAACCAAACGTTTCGGGAACTTTACGGCCAATCACGATATCGATTTTCAGGTGGAAAAACAGGAGATTCACGCTCTTTTAGGCGAAAACGGGGCGGGAAAAACCACGCTGATGAACATTCTGTACGGTTTGTACGAACCCACAGAAGGCGATGTATACATTCGCGGCGAAAAAATGCAGTTTACCGGTCCGACCGATGCGATCAAAGCCGGTATCGGCATGGTGCATCAGCATTTTATGCTGGTGGAGAATTTTACAGTGCTGGAAAATATTATGCTTGGCCGGGAACGCACAAAATCCTTAAACCGTCTGGATAAAAAANCGGCGGAAAAAGAAATACAGGCCTTGTCCGAAAAATACGGACTGAAGGTNGACTTACATGCAACGGTAAACGATATCAGCGTCGGTATGCAGCAGCGGGTGGAAATCCTGAAGGCATTGTACCGCGGAGCTGACATCCTCATTCTGGACGAACCGACAGCCGTTTTGACACCGCAGGAGATCACAGAAATTACCGGAATTATTAAAGATTTGTCCGAACAGGGGCGAACCATTATTATCATCACGCACAAATTGCGTGAAATTAAGCAATTGGCGGACAAGGTGACCGTCATACGCCGCGGCGAAAAAATTGATACGCTGGATGTAGCAACCACCACGGAAGAGGAAATGGCCAATATGATGGTGGGGCGGCAGCTGATGGAAGTGGTAAATCCGCGGGATGACAGAAAAGAAGGCCTCGTGCTCCGGGTGGAAGATCTTCAGGTACGCGACAATCGCAATCTGCCCAAAGTAAAGGGGCTGGACCTGGAACTGTACCGGGGTGAGATACTCGGGATCGCAGGAATCGACGGAAACGGGCAGTCGGAGCTGATCGAGGCACTGACGGGCCTGCGGAAAGTGGAAAGCGGTCATGTGTATATCGGCGAGGAAGAGATTACCCATAAAACGCCGCATCAGATCATTGACGCAGGGATCGGGACGATACCGGAAGACCGGCAGCGCCGCGGGCTTGTGCTGGATTTTACAGTCGAAGAAAACATGGTGCTCAAGGATTTTGCAACCGATACATTCTCCGATAAAGGAAGAATCAAACACAAGGCGGTCCATGATCACGCGGTGGATCTGTCGGAACGCTTTGATGTGCGTCCGAGAAATCCGGAGCTGGCGGCGCGGTCTCTTTCCGGCGGGAATCAGCAGAAGGTCATACTGGCCAGGGAGATTTCCCTGGGACCGGATGTACTGATCGCCGCCCAGCCGACGCGGGGCCTGGATGTGGGCGCGATCGAATATGTGCATCGCTTTTTGCTGGAACAGCGGGCACAGGGACGGGCGGTATACGCTGGATGTAGCAACCACCACGGAAGAGGAAATGGCCAATATGATGGTGGGGCGGCAGCTGATGGAAGTGGTAAATCCGCGGGATGACAGAAAAGAAGGCCTCGTGCTCCGGGTGGAAGATCTTCAGGTACGCGACAATCGCAATCTGCCCAAAGTAAAGGGGCTGGACCTGGAACTGTACCGGGGTGAGATACTCGGGATCGCAGGAATCGACGGAAACGGGCAGTCGGAGCTGATCGAGGCACTGACGGGCCTGCGGAAAGTGGAAAGCGGTCATGTGTATATCGGCGAGGAAGAGATTACCCATAAAACGCCGCATCAGATCATTGACGCAGGGATCGGGACGATACCGGAAGACCGGCAGCGCCGCGGGCTTGTGCTGGATTTTACAGTCGAAGAAAACATGGTGCTCAAGGATTTTGCAACCGATACATTCTCCGATAAAGGAAGAATCAAACACAAGGCGGTCCATGATCACGCGGTGGATCTGTCGGAACGCTTTGATGTGCGTCCGAGAAATCCGGAGCTGGCGGCGCGGTCTCTTTCCGGCGGGAATCAGCAGAAGGTCATACTGGCCAGGGAGATTTCCCTGGGACCGGATGTGCTGATCGCCGCCCAGCCGACGCGGGGCCTGGATGTGGGCGCGATCGAATATGTGCATCGCTTTTTGCTGGAACAGCGGGCACAGGGACGGGCGGTACTGCTTTTGTCGTTTGAACTGGACGAGGTTATGGACCTTTCCGATCGGATCGCCGTCATCTACGACGGCAAGATCGTGGCGCAGATGCCCGCGCAGGATGCAAACGAACGGGAACTGGGACTGTTGATGGCAGGAGGCGCGTATGAAAAAGCAGAATAGGGTTCTTTTAACGCTGTTCTCCGTGTTTTTGGGGATTTTAGTGGGTGCATTGGTTCTTTTGGTGGCGGGCTACAATCCGCTCGAAGCCTATGCACAATTATTCCGGGGCGTATTCAGCAATCCGAAATACATCTCCTGGGCGATCATCCGCTCCACGCCGATTATACTTACCGGGATCTCCGTTGCCTTTGCCATGCGCACCGGTTTGTTCAATATCGGGGCCGAGGGACAGTTTGTAATGGGTTCACTGGGCGCGGCGCTGGCCGGCTACTTTTTGAAACTGCCGCCGGGTCTGCACGCGCTGGTTGCTATTCTGACCGGTGCCTTGTTCGGCGCGGTTTGGGGCGGCATCGCCGGCTTTTTAAAAGCCCGGCGCGGCATCAACGAAGTCATCACGACCATCATGCTGAACTGGATCGCCATCTACTTCAGCAATTTCATCATGGGAACCAAAGCGTTTGTCGGCAATCATGTGCAGGTAAGTAAAGAGATTCTTCCTTCCGCATCCACACGGATGCTCGCCGAGTTTAAAACCTCACCGGAAGGACGCGAATTCCTGGCACGCATCCCCGGTGCGGTCGATTTTTTCTCGACACATGTGAACTGGGGTTTTGTGATTGCCATACTCATGGGCTTTTTGGGCTGGTATCTACTGAAAAACACGACAAAAGGCTATCAGCTGCGGGCCGTCGGCCTCAACAGCGACGCCGCAGAATACGCCGGGATCAATGTCAAAAAGAATGTATTGCACGCCATGCTTTTGGCCGGTATGTTTGCCGGGATCGGCGGCGCAACACAAATGCTCGGCGTTTCGCACAGGGTGAGCCTTTTGGCAGGCGCACAGGGCTTCGGGTTTGACGGCATTGCCGTCGCGCTCATAGCCGCGTCGAATCCCCTGGCCTGTATCCCCGCGGGACTTTTGTTTGGCGCCTTGCAATACGGCGGCACGTCCATGCAGTCGCAATTGCGCATTCCGTTTGAAGTTATCAATATCATTATCGGGATGATCGTGCTCTTTGTCGCCATGCCGTATCTGTTTACGCTCATATCCGAGAAATTCNGAATCGGAAGAAAAAAGGAGGGGAAGACCGATGACGTGGAATGATATCGGGACAATTTTAGGGATTACTTTAATGTATGCTTCGCCTCTAATGTATGGATCCCTTTCGGGGGTTATGTCGGAAACCACCGGTGTGGTCAATATCGGGATCGAAGGCATGATGACGATCGGCGCCTTTGCCGGTGCCGCAGCGGCTTACTTCAGCGGCAATGCCTGGATCGGTTTTTTGGCAGCGGGTTTATCGGGTCTGTTTATCGCCCTGTTTCATGCCGTTGCGACGATCCGCTTCCGCGCGGATCACGTCGTATCGGGTATTGCGATCAACTTTATCGGCCCGGGCTTTGCGCTCTTTCTGACCAAACTGCTGTTTGACGGCGCGGCCAATACTCTGCCTCTGGACAATACCATGAAGATGCCCAAATGGTTTGCCGATGTGTTTCCGGCGGGCACGGTACTCGATCAGATCTTTGACCAGTATGCCACCGTCTACATTGCGTTTTTGCTGGCTGTTTTCATCTGGATCCTCCTGTACAAAACCAAAACAGGGCTGCGTCTGCGTTCGGTAGGGGAACACCCGAAGGCCGCGGATACCCTGGGCGTACCGGTCTATCTGATGAAGTATATCGGTGTATTGAGCTCCGGTTTTCTGGCAGGACTCGGCGGAGCCGCTTTGTCGATGGCGATTATATCCAGCTTCCGGCCGACTCTGGTTTCCGGGCAGGGCTTTATCGCCCTGGCGGCCATGATATTCGGTCGCTGGACTCCGCACGGGGCCATTTTGGGCTGCCTGCTCTTTGGCCTGGCACAGGGTTTGGTTGTGTTTTTGGGCGGCGGCCGCCTGCCGATTTCCGAACAGCTTCTTTCGACGCTGCCTTATGTGATTACGCTGGTCGTATTGCTGTTCTCCAAATCATCTGCAGGCCCCAAAGCCAATGGTGTGAATTATATAAAGGAATAGGATCGAAAAAGAGACCCCGCGCGGGTCTCTTTTTGCGGTAAAAAAGCCTTGCGGAGCGATTTACCAAAGTAAATTTCTTTGTTGTTTGAGGGAAAACATATGCTTTTGTGTTAAATAAGATAAAAGTTAAACAAATTTTGAATTGAGTGTAAGAAACGGGGTTTTTTGGGGTAGATATGTTCCAGCGGGCGTGATAGTCCCGATTTACACAGAACTGAAGGAGGAATGTATACTATGGCTATGAAAGTAGCAATCAACGGATTCGGAAGAATCGGACGCGATGTGTTTCGCATTATTTTCGAGGACGACTATGATATCGATCTGGTCGCCATCAATGCTTCCGGTGACCGTAAGACCAATCTCCATATTTTCAAATATGACTCTCTTTACGGCCGATTTGACGGAGACGTTACCTTAGATGAAGAAGGAAACTTTGTAGTAAACGGAAAGACCATTAAAACGCTGGACGAAAGAGATCCGGAAAAACTGCCCTGGGGCGAATTGGGTGTCGACCTGGTTATCGACACGACCGGCGCATTCCGCGACCGCGAAGGCTTGAGCAAGCATTTGAATTCCGGCGCGAAGAAAGTGATTGTAACGGCACCGGCCAAAGGCGACGATATCACGATCGTTATGGGTGTAAACGAAGACAAATACGATCCGGAAAAACACAATATTATTTCCAATGCATCGTGCACAACAAACTGTTTGGCACCGGTAGCCAAAGTGCTGTCGGATACCTTCGGGATTGAAAAAGGCCTGATGACAACGATTCACGCGTACACATCCGACCAGGTTATTCACGACAAAAAACACAAAGACCTGCGTCGTGCCCGCGCGGCGGCTCTGTCCATTATTCCGACCACGACGGGTGCTGCCAAGGCAGTCGCGCTGGTTCTGCCGGAGCTCAAAGGCAAAATGAACGGTTTTGCCGTTCGCGTACCCACCCCGACGGTTTCCTTGGTGGACCTGACGGTAGAACTCAGCAAAGAAGCAAGCAAAGAAGAAATCAACGAAGCAATGAAGAAGGCGTCGGAAGGCGATATGAAGGGAATTCTGGAATATGAAGAAGATCCGTTGGTATCCATCGACTTCCAGGGCAGCCCGTACTCCTCCATTTTCGACCCGGAGCAGACGATGGTTATGGGCAATATGGCCAAAGTAGTTTCCTGGTATGACAATGAGTGGGGTTATTCCAAACGCGTTGTTGACCTCGCCAAAATGATCGCCGACCGTTAAACAAAACCACTGGCCCGGCCGTATGGCGCGGGCCGGTTTTTTTGCAAAGGAGAAGATGCTATGCTTGACAAAAAAACACTGAAAGATCTGGATGTACAAGGTAAAAAAGTCATTGTACGGGTGGACTTCAATGTGCCGATGAAAAAAGGCGCGGTGGGAGAAATTGCCGATGATGTGCGTATCCGCGCAGCCCTTCCCACGATTGAATATCTCCTGGAAAACGGCGCGGCCGTGCTTTTGCTGTCTCACCTCGGACGTCCCAAAGGGGAAGCCAAACCGGAGTTTTCGCTGGCACCGGTCGCAAAAAGACTCGGGGAGCTGCTGGACAAAGAAGTGAAATTCTATGATTCGGAAACCGTTGTTGACGACTCGGTTAAAGAAAAAGCGAAGAATCTGCAGCCCGGGGAGATTGCCCTTTTGCAAAACACGCGCTACAGAAAAGAAGAAGAAAAAAATGACGTAGGCTTTGCCAAAGAGCTTTCGGAATTAGGGGATCTGTATGTAAATGATGCATTCGGCACCTCGCACCGGGCGCATGCGTCCAATGTAGGTCTGGCGTCCAATTTGCCGTCTGCGATCGGTTTTCTGGTCCAGAAGGAAGTGGATTCCATGGCCAATATGCTGGAAGATCCCAAGCGTCCTTTTGTGGCGATTATGGGCGGTGCCAAGGTTTCCGACAAAATCGGCGTGATCGAGAATCTTTTGTCGAAAGTGGACACGCTTTTGATCGGTGGCGGTATGGCGTATACATTCCTGAAAGCACAGGGCTATGAGATCGGCCGTTCGCTTCTGGAAGCCGATAAGGTCGAGTTGTCGGCGGAACTGATCGACAAGGCAAAAAGCCGCGGCGTCAATCTGCTCTTGCCTTTGGATGTGGTCATTGCAAAAGAGATTGATGAAAACGCAGAGACGGAAATTGTAGATATTACAGAAATTCCGGCAGATATGGAAGGACTGGATATCGGGCCGAAGACACGTGATTTGTTTGCGGAAGAAATTGCCCGTGCAAAAACCGTGGTCTGGAACGGACCGATGGGCGTGTTTGAAGTAACTCCGTTTGCAGCGGGGACCAACGCCGTTGCCAAAGCGCTCGCCGAAGCGGATGCGGTAACGATTGTCGGCGGCGGCGACAGTGCGCTGGCGATTGAACAGGCAGGTCTGACCGATCAGATCAGCCATGTGTCCACCGGGGGTGGCGCATCACTGGAACTGTTGGAAGGAAAAGAATTGCCGGGCATTGCGGCAATGGAGGATAAATAAGCTATGAAGATCATTGCCGGAAACTGGAAAATGAACACCGGGATTGAAGAAGCCGGCAAGCTGGCGCAAGCCATTGCGGAAAAACCGGTAAAAGACGGCGTACGCGCCGTCGTATGCCCGCCCTTTACGCATTTGCAAACGGTGGGCGCGCAACTGAAAGACACGGACTATGCACTGGGTGCACAGAATATGAGTCCGTATGATGACGGAGCCTATACCGGGGAAATTTCGGCAAAAATGCTGAAGGAATTAGGCGTTGCCTATGTGATTTTAGGCCATTCCGAACGGCGCGAGATCATGGGGGAAACCGATGCTCTCGTACGGGAAAAGATGGAAAAGGCCCTGAAGGAAGACCTCGTCCCGATCGTTTGTGTCGGGGAGAATCTGGAACAGCGCGAAGCCGGCAAGGAAAAAGACGTGGTCGGCAAGCAGGTCGCTGCGGTTTTGGAAAATGCCGCTGCGGATCTGTCTTCTGTCGTTATTGCCTATGAGCCGATCTGGGCCATCGGAACCGGTAAAACGGCTTCGGCTGAACAGGCGGAAGAAATGTGCGCCTTTATCTACGAACAGGTCGAGAAATTTGTACCCGGCAAGACGCTTCCTGTTTTGTACGGGGGCTCGGTAAAACCGGAAAATGTCGAAGAATTGCTGGCGCAGCCGCATATTGACGGCGCTCTGGTTGGCGGAGCCAGCCTGAAAGCGGACAGCTATCACAAATTGGTGGAGGGCCGCGCATGAAAAAACCGTTCCTGCTGATGATTCTGGACGGTTGGGGCTTGGGAGAAGAAAGCGAAGGCAACGCGATTGCACAGGCCGAGACGCCGGTGATGGACAGTCTGTGGCAGCAGTATCCGCATACGGAATTAGCTGCCTCCGGATTGGCCGTCGGTTTGCCGGACGGACAGATGGGCAATTCCGAAGTGGGCCATTTGAATATCGGTTCCGGTCGGGTTGTGTATCAGGAACTGACAAAAATCTCCAAAGCTATCAAAGACGGCGCGTTCCAGGAAAATGAAGAGATCAATCTGGCGATTACGCACGCACAAAATCAGGGCACGACGCTGCATTTGCTGGGGCTTTTGTCCGACGGCGGCGTTCACAGTCATATCGACCATGTCTTTGCCATTTTGGATCTGTGCAAAAAGCGGGACTTCCACAATGTAGCCATGCATGTGTTTTTGGACGGACGGGATGTTTCGCCGACATCGGGCGTGCATTTTGTGCGGCAATTGCAGGAAAAGCTGCAGGAAACCGGCGTCGGTAAAATTGCGACGATCATGGGGCGTTACTATGCCATGGACCGTGACAAGCGTTGGGAACGCGTACAATTAGCCTACAATGCAATTGTGTACGGCGAAGGCGCCCACGCCCAGGGACCGGTGCAAGCGGTGGAAGAAAGCTATGCACGTGAGGTGACCGACGAATTTGTCGTGCCGGTGGTACTGGAAGAAGACGGAAAACCCGTCGCTACGCTGAAAGACAATGACAGCCTCCTGTTTTTCAACTTCCGTCCCGACCGGGGCAGGGAGCTGACCCGCGCCATCATAGAAGACGACTTTGACGGCTTTGACCGGCCGGAGCGTATCTATCCCTACTATGTCACCATGACCGAATACGACAAGACCTTCCAACGCGTTCGCATTGCCTATGCGCCGGAAACCTTTGAAGACACCCTGGGTGAGATTGTAGCGGAACACGGACTGACCCAGTTGCGGATTGCGGAAACGGAAAAATACCCGCATGTCACCTTTTTCTTTAATGGCGGAAGGGAGATCGAATTTACAGGTGAAGACCGTATTCTCGTGAATTCGCCGAAAGTGGCCACCTATGACCTGATGCCGGAAATGAGCGCCATTGCGGTGAAAGACCGGGTGGTAGAGGCCATACAAAGCGGCAAATACGATCTGATCGTACTGAATTTTGCGAATTCCGACATGGTCGGGCACACCGGTGTGATTCCTGCAGCGGTGCAGGCCGTGGAAACCGTAGACCGCTGCGTGGGCGAGGTAGTGCACGCTATGCGGGAAGCGGACGGGGAGATTCTCATTACCGCCGATCACGGCAATTCGGAACAGATGCTGGAACCGGACGGCAGTGTATTTACCGCCCATACAACCAATCCCGTACCCTTGATCCTCGTAAGCCGGCGCCCGTTTAGCTTACAGCCCGGTGGCGCCCTGTGTGATTTGTCGCCTACGATACTGGATCTGATGGATATAAAACAACCGGCAGCTATGACCGGCCGGTCTTTACTTGAAAGGAGCGATGCATAATGAGCGCAATTATTGATGTATATGGCAGAGAAGTACTGGATTCCCGCGGGAATCCGACCGTAGAAGTTGAAGTAGTAACCGAAGAAGGCGGCTTTGGCCGCGCGATGGTACCCTCGGGTGCCTCCACCGGCAGCTTTGAAGCCGTCGAACTCCGCGATGGCGACGAAAGCCGCTATCTGGGTAAAGGCGTTGAAAACGCCGTGGAACATGTGAATACCGAACTGGCCGAACTGCTTGAAGGCTACGATGTATTCGACCAGATCGGGATCGATCAGGCGATGATCGAAGCCGACGGCACAAAAAATAAGGGCAAATTCGGCGCCAATGCGATCCTGGGCGTTTCCATGGCGGTGGCGCGCGCGGCAGCCGATGAACTCGGCCAGGACCTGTATCAGTATCTGGGCGGTGTCAATGCGCGTACGATTCCGGTTCCCATGTGCAATATTCTTAACGGCGGCGAACACGCCGACAACAATGTGGATATTCAGGAATTTATGGTCATGCCTGTCGGTGCGGAAAACTTCCGCGAAGGAATCCGCATGGCAGCGGAGATCTTCCACAATCTGCGCAAAGTCCTGAAAGGCCGTGGCCTGAGCACTTCTGTGGGGGATGAAGGCGGCTTTGCACCGAATCTTTCTTCCAATGAGGAAGCGCTGCAGACGATAGCGGAAGCGATCGAGAAAGCGGGCTTTACCTTAGGGGAAGATGTTGTCATCGCATTGGATGTAGCGGCCACGGAACTGTACAAAGACGGCAAGTACGAACTGGCCGGCGAAGGCAAGAGCTTCACGGTAGACGAACTGATCGACTACTACGAAATGCTGGTGGAAAAATACCACATTATTTCCATTGAAGACGGACTTGACGAAGAAGACTGGGAAGGCTGGAAGAAGCTGACCGACCGTCTGGGACAAAAGATCCAGCTCGTAGGGGACGACCTGTTTGTTACCAATACCGAACGCCTCCAAAGAGGGATCGACGAGAAGATTTCCAATTCCATTCTGATCAAGCTGAATCAGATCGGAACCGTAACCGAAACACTGAACGCGATTGCCCTGGCGCGGGAAAACCACATGACAGCGGTTATCTCGCACCGAAGCGGTGAAACAGAAGACACCTTTATTGCGGATCTGGCCGTGGCGACCAATGCCGGACAGATCAAAACCGGGGCGCCTTCCCGTACCGACCGCGTTGCCAAGTACAATCAGCTGATTCGTCTGGAAGATGAACTGGGCGACAATGCGCAGTATCGCGGCAAAGACACTTTCTACAATCTGAAATAACAAAAGACTCTCTACAGAACCGCATCCTTTCCGGATGCGGTTTTATTTTGCTTGATGCAGTGACGTCGTGGACGCAAACAAATCTTCCGTTGATCGGGCATGACATGACAGTAACTTATATATCGTTTTCCTGTTTACATGTAAATTTGATCAAAGAGCATAGCTTGTGTCTATTAGTCGAAGTGATTTTTCCGGATTGCATGTTTCGATGTTCCGTTTACACAAAATTATATCGGAAGTATAAAAATGTTTAAGATTTAATAATCACAATAATAAAAAAAGTATTAACGAACGAGAATAAATTAATAAATGCTTATAAATGGAGATATATAGTCAATAAAAACGGAATAAGATTAAATTTATTTGATTTCAGATTATAAATATGGTATAAATATAAGTGAGAAGACACTAACGGACATAGGGTTCGGTTCAGGGTCTTGAACGACGAAAAGGAGAGATGGAATTATGGCTAAAATGAGAGGTTATGCCATGCTGGGAATCGGCAAGGCAGGTTGGATCGAAAAAGACATTCCTGACTGTGGTCCGATGGATGCCATATGTAAACCACTGGCCATTGCCCCATGTACATCGGATGTACACACGGTATGGGAAGGTGCACTGGGTGATAGAGACGATATGCTGCTTGGTCATGAAGCCAGTGCAGAAGTAGTAGAAGTCGGGAAGTTGGTAAAGGATTTCAAACCGGGTGACAAAGTAATTGTTCCCGCAATCACACCGGATTGGAATTCGTTGGAAGCCCAAGCGGGCTATGCAACGCATTCCCATGGTATGCTGGGCGGCTGGAAGTTCTCCAATTTTAAAGACGGTGTTTTTGCCGAATATTTCCATGTGAATGATGCCGATGGAAATCTGGCTCATTTGCCGGAAGAAATCAGTGTGGAAGATGCGACGATGTTGTCCGATATGGTTCCCACGGGATTTCATGGCTGTGAATTGGCGGATATACAATTTGGAGATAAAGTACTTGTTGTCGGTATTGGACCAGTCGGCCTGATGGCGGTAGCGGGTGCAGCGCTGAAGGGAGCTGCCAGGATATATGCGGTGGGCACCCGCCCCAAGTGTATCGAGGTTGCCAAAGCCTACGGAGCCGATGAATTCATCAGCTATAAAGATGGATCGATCGCCGAACAGATTCTGGACAAAACAAAAGGTATCGGCGTAGACCGGGTCGTGATAGCTGGAGGCAATGTAGATACGATGATCGATGCGGTAAAAGCGGTGAAACCGGGTGGAAAGATCGGCAATGTAAACTATTACGGTAAAGGCGATTATATCCGAGTACCCCGGATTGAATGGGGTTCGGGTATGGCCCATAAACAAATCGTGGGCGGTCTGATGCCGGGTGGACGGCTGCGTATGGAAAAACTTGGCGCGTTGGTGGCCGCCGGCAAGGTGGATGTATCCAAAATGCTGACCCATCACTATGAAGGATGGGATGCGGTAGAAGAAGCGTTGAATTTAATGAGAGAAAAGCCGGCCGATCTGATTAAGCCCGTGGTTGTTTTATAAGTAGAAAGGACATATAGTGATAGGCAGATCGGGCGAAAGTTTTGCCCGATCTTATCTTTTATTCATAGTGTTAATAAGTTTAGAGAGAAACGGTTTAATCAAAAATCTTTGCTAAAGCGAGACTATATTTTGTAAAATGATTGTCGGTAAACCTTGGCAATAAATGTATTGAATAAAACAATTCTGTAGAATAATCTCTTTTCTAATTGACTGGGAAGAAATCAATGCTATATTAAAAATATCCATAATTCTATTAAGGGGGAAACCAATGAAAAAGAGATGGACTTTATTACTTCTGGCAATCGTTGTCATGGCTATGCTCATAACGGCATGCCAACCGGCCGATTCCGGAACAACCGACGCACCTGCTGCCGATGCAGACGCAACCGAAGCAACTGAAGCGGCGGATGATGCGGATGCAACAGATGATACTGATGCAGTACAGTGACACCTACACATCCACCGTTCGTTCGGCACTGGAAAAATACGCCGGCGAAATGAATCTGGATCTGAACCTTCAGGACGCACAGAACAACCAAGGTATGCAGAATGACCAAATTCCGAATGTTATTTCCCGCGGAGTGGATGTCATCCTCATGAACATTGTAGACACCGGCGCTGCAGCTAACGTTATTGACCAGGCGAAAGCGGCAGATCTGCCCATCATTTTCTTTAACCGTGAACCCGAAGACATCGGCGTATACGCGACGTATGACCAGTCCCGCTTTGTCGGAACGAAGAAAGAAGACGCCGGCATTATCCAGGGTGATATGATTGCTGAACTCTGGAACACCGATGTTGCAAAATATGACCGCAACGGCAATGGCAAACTGGATTATGTCATGCTGCACGGTGGTCTGGACAATGCGGAAGCGATTGCTCGTACCGAGTATTCCGTAAAAACCATTGAAGAAGCCGGTATTGAAGTAAACGAAATCGGCATGCAGATTGCCAACTGGGATTCAGAAAAAGCGAAAAATGCGATGGATGCATGGCTGGCAAAGAATCAACTATAAAGACGACAATGACTGGGGCAACTACGCCCTCGGTATGGCAAAGATTCTGTCCGACCACGGGTATCGGATCGGCGGACTGGATGCCGCAATCTACGGAAATATCCCCAACGGCGCCGGTCTTTCTTCGTCTGCTTCGCTGGAGCTTCTGATCGGGGAAATGTTCAATCAGATTTACAATGACGGAAAAATTCCCCGTTTGGAACTGGTGCGTTTCGGACAGCTTTGCGAAAACGAATTTATCGGGGTACGCTCCGGGATAATGGATCAGTTTGCAATCGGTATGGGAAAAAAAGACCACGCCATACATTTAAACACAGACACACTGGAATACCGCTATGTACGCGGGGTGCTGCCCGGGCATGTGTTTGTGATTATGAACACGGCCAAACGGCGCGAACTGAAAGACTCCAAATACAATGTGCGCCGCGAGGAATGCGAGCGCGCGCTGGCGCAACTGCAGGAAAAACAGGCCATTCGCACCTTATCGGAGATCAAACCGCAGGAGTTGGATACCCTTATGCCGTCTGTTTCGGATCCGGTTTTGCAAAAAAGGGTGCGGCATGTGGTGACGGAGAATGTACGCGTCCAGGAAATGATGCAGGCGATGGAAACAGGCGATACAGAAAAAATGGGTCGTATATTGAATGAAGGGCATGCATCTTTGCGAGACGATTATGAAGTGACCGGACCCGAACTGGACGCCATTACAAAAAGGGCGCGCGAACATCCGAACTGCGTGGGTGCGCGCATGACCGGTGCAGGTTTCGGCGGATGCGCTATTGCGCTTGTGGAAAAAGAGGCGGTCGATTCCTTTACATCTTTTGTTGGGGAACAGTATTTTAAAGACACCGGTCTTGTCGCGGGCTTTTTTGTATCGGAACTGGCCGGCGGAACCGAAGAAAGAGAGGAACGGGCATGAGCATACTGATCACAGGCGGGGCCGGTTATATCGGTTCGCATACGGTGC